>Ga0214472_10007136_pt1 | contig 11705 bp, 16 predicted proteins | sample RVTome_6_FD_207662 | JGI IMG/M metagenome (GOLD analysis project Ga0214472, IMG submission 207662) | Soil microbial communities from uranium-contaminated site in the Upper Colorado River Basin, Wyoming, United States - RVT140D175 | ecosystem: Environmental > Terrestrial > Soil > Contaminated >...
GGAGATCGAGAACATCGTTGACACGACGGACCACGCTGCGGGGAATACCCCCTTCTACCGCCGAGCGGGTGGCGGGAAGCTTGCCTCCGCCCGTTCCGTTAGGCAGTAGACGTACCGCGGTCATCCCTGAAAGGGGTCGGAAACTCTCGACCACGCTATGCCGCCCGCCCGTGATACTCGTGAATGACGCCACCGACTACGGGCCTCGGTCGAATCATGTCGATTGGGATCGGGGAGCGTTCGGCGTCTCGTCCTGCAGGCGCTTCGAGAGCGAGCCCACGATGCGGCCGATGGGAGTTGTAGTGGGCCTCGTACTCGGCGAGGAGCCTCACCAGATGTCTGCGGCTCGTCACCAGCGTGAGGTCCAACAGCTCGTTCCGGACCGTTCGGACGAACCGCTCGGCGAAGGCGTTGGCTTTGGGAGCGCGGATCGGCGTCAGAATCACCCGGGCATCCTCGGTTCTGAACACCTCGTCGAACGCGCTTGTGAACCTGGTGTCGCGGTCACGGATCAGGAACCCGACGTTATCCAGTCGGCCTTGGGTCGCGAGGTTGCGCGCCTGCTGGGTGACCCACCGGCCATCGGGGTTCCTGGTCACCCCGACGATCCGGACCCGCCTGGTCCCGACCTCGATTTAAGAACAGCACGTAGAGCGTGCGCAGGGCCACGGTCTGCACGGTGAAGAAGTCACTGGCCAAGATCCCCTGAGCCTGGGACCGCAGGAACTCCGACCAGCACGGCCCGTCGCGCCGGGGAGCCGGCCCGATGCCGGCGCGGCGGAGGATCGTGCGGATTGTGGTCGCGCCCACCCGGTGCCCGAGCCCCTGGAGCTCGCCCTTGATCCGGATCACGCCCCACCTCGGGTTCGCCCTGGCCATCTGCACGATCAGACGAACCAGCGCGGGATCGAGCGGCGGCCGGCCAGCCTTGCGGTACCGGAACGTCCACTTGCGCCTGACGAGCTCCCGGTGCCAACGGAGGATCGTCGCCGGGGACACGATGAATCCGCTCCAGCGGTCGCGGTCGAGCAGATCCGCCAACGCCGCGATCACCATCCGGTCCCGCCGACGCAGGCGCGGCCGGGGGTTCGACCGCTTCAAGACCGCGAGCTGGTGACGGAGCACCAGGATCTCAGCTTCGCGCTCGCGCGCGTCATCAGTTGCGATCCGGAGCAAAGCGCGGATGATGAAGCAACAGAAGGCGAAGAGCACCGCCGGATGATACTGAGCCGCTGGCCACCCGGCGGAACGATGGTTTCCGACCCCTTCAGGAGCAGGAGCAGACATGGCGACGCAGACACGTGGATACACGGCGACGAAGGACCAGCTCCTGGACCGGCTGGCCAGGATCGAGGGTAAGGTCCGCGGCGTGGCGAAGATGGTCGAGGACGACAGGTACTGCATCGACGTCGTGACGCGGATCAACGCGGCGCGCGCGGCGCTCGACAAGGTTGCACTCGGCCTGCTCGATGGCCACGTCCGCCATTGCCTCATCGAAGGCCACGGCGGGCCGGACGATCTGAGTGAGCAGGCCGATGAGCTGATGGGCGCGGTCGGCCGGATGCTGTCGCGCTGAGCGGTTGACTCCGGCACCGAACACCGGCCCCGGAACCGACGCCATGCAGTCAGGCGTCAGACACGCAATGGTTCGCGCCACCAATGCCAGGCAGGCGATCGCTTGGATCGCCCTCTTCCTGCTCGGTGCATGTGCCGCGGCGTCTCCGGACGGTGCGCCCCGCCAGTCTGCAGAGGGCGCTCCCATTGACGTGTCACCGGCGGGCGACCCGTATCCCGACCTCGAAGGCCCGCCGCCAGTCACCGTGAGATTCGGTGACGAGGCGATCGAGCTCGCCGCCTATTCGTATTGCTTCGGATCCGTGTGCGCGACCGGGTTCCCACCCGAGCCGCTCCCGGATATCGGCAGCCCCGCGGACATTCTCGTCGAGTTCCCGCTCCCGGGATGGTCCTTCACCGCGACGTTCATGACCGCGGGTGATGAGTGCAGTCGTCAACAGCGTGTCCCCCTCACGACCAACGGCCAGGGAAGCTTCCTGCTTCAGCCAGCGGGCCGCGCCGGCGCTTATGACGTCACGCTCTTCGGCGACACAAAAAACGGTGGCAGCTTGGCCGTGACGTTTCGATGGACGACTCCGACTAACGGTCCGCTTCCCGAGCCCGAAGCTCGACTCGCAGTACTCGCCGATCACGACGGGAGTGTCGACAGCTACGGGATCGAGCTCGAAGTGTCGAACCTCGCTCGCACGCCACATGACGCCTCTGCGACAATCACGGTTCGCTCTGACACCGGTGAAGCGATCACGTTCGAAGCCACACCCAGCAACGGTCGCTGTCTGCCCGAGGGCACCGTTTACTGGGACGGTCCAGACAACAAGGGCCTCGCGGCAGCCGCGCTGAGCGGCGAGATCTTCACATACGAGGTTGAGCTCGTGATCGATGGCGCCCGGTATGTCGGCACCGGCACGTGGCCGACCGACGTGATCACAGGCAACGAGCCCTCCGTTGCCCTTCATTTCGAGTCCACCCTTCCCGGTCTTTCGTAGCGCTACGCCTCCGACGATTCCGGCGGAAGTTCCGATCTCTCCTCCCCGGAAGTCGGGCGTGGACCTTGCGCGGCCGCCCATCCGAACCCGAACCGCCAGTGCTAGCGTGTGCCTCGTGGGCAGGAAGCTTGCGGTCGTCGGATTGGTGCTGTTGATCCTGCTGCTGGTCATACCGCTCGGGATCGGGATGGTCATGGGCGCCTGCCCGACCTGTACGGCGACGGCTCCCAACGCCCTGTCGCTCTGTGTCGCGCTGTTGGTATCGCTCGCGCTCGCATTCCCGATGCTGACCGTTCGGATCGCGCCCTGGTCGCGACCGATCCCGATCTTGCTTCTCTCCGGCCTCCTGGATCGACCTCCGCGCAGCGTCTGAAGTCCATCGTGACCGCGGCCCGCCGCCGCGACGTCTCAGGTTTGCGATAAAGGAGGTCACCTCAGTCTTGGTCGCCTGGAACGATGGCTCCAAGTACCGGGCATTGATCGCGATCACCTCTCGGGCCGTCGACGCGTGCTCGATGGGAAACAGGAATGCAACGGAGCACGGATCGCGATGAACGCGCGAAGGACCAGGGTGGTCGGCGTGTTGCTGGGCGTCGGTGCGGCCGCCGCAGTCGTGGCCGGCCTCGCTCTCATCCAGCTGCGAAGCCAAGGCACCTCGGCGGTCGGCGGGTTCACGGTCGCCGACTACCAGGCACGGGCCGAGGCCCAGAACACGCCGGCGCCCGACTTCGAGCTCCCCTCGCTCGAGGACGGGAAGCCGATCCGCCTCTCCTCGTTCCGCGGACACGTCGTCGTCCTCAACTTCTGGGCGTCGTGGTGCGCTCCGTGCCGTCTCGAGGCTCCGGGTCTCCGCCGGGTCTCGGAGCGCTACGCCGATGAGGGCGTGCGGTTCCTCGGCGTCGACTATCGCGACGACGAGGCGGCCGCTCGAGCGTTCGTCGACGAGTTCCGCCTTACGTATCCGTCCGTCTCCGATCCGTCGGGATTGCTCGCGTACGACTTCGAGCTGATCGGCTTCCCGACGACGTTCATCATCGATCCCGCAGGCACCATCCGGTACCGCTTCGTCGGGTACCTCGATGAAGCCGTACTGGAGAACGCCGTGAACGACGTCTTGTCGAGGGGCAGGTCGTGAGCGTCCTCGCCCCGTTCGCGCTCGCGTTCGTCGCCGGGCTGATCTCCTTCACGTCGCCCTGCTGCCTGCCGCTGATGCCCGGCTACGTGTCCTACGTGAGCGGCGTCGCGAGCGGGACGCCGAGCGAACACGAAGGATCGGTGGCGGTTCGGAGCAGGACGATGCTCGCGGCCGGCCTGTTCGTGATGGGCTTCGCCACCACGTTCACGTTGATGGGCGCGGCGGCCTCCGAGCTGGGGACGCTGATCCTGCGGACCCGCCTCGTCCTCGAGCGGGTCGCCGGCCTGTTCGTGATCGTGATGGGACTGGCGACGACCGGCCTGCTGCGCGTGCCGTTCCTGTACCGGGAGCGCCGGTTCGACCTCGGGCGGATCCGGCCGGGCCCGGCGGGCGCCGTCCCCCTGGGGATGGCCTTCGCCATCGGATGGACGCCCTGCATCGGGCCGGTGCTGGCCGGGATCCTCACCGCCGCCGCGACCGTAGGGGGGGCCTGGCGGGGAGCGGCGCTGCTGTTCGTGTACTCGCTCGGCCTCGGCGTCCCCTTCCTACTGCTCGCCCTCGGCGTCGCGAGGACCGGACGCCTCTTCCGCTGGCTCCGTCGACACGGGCGGGCGATCGAGGTGGCGGGCGGCTCGATCCTGGTCCTCATGGGGGTGCTGATGATCACGGGCCGCTGGATCCAGCTGTTCGCCCCGCTGCTGCGCCTTTTCTCCCGAAGCGGGTGGCCGCCGCTATGAGGCGAGCCCTCCTACTCGCGGGAGCGGTGCTCCTTGCCCTTTCGCTCACGGCTGCACCCGCCCGAGCCCACGCCGGCTTCGTCTCCTCGAACCCCGAACCCGGCGCGGAGCTCGGGTCGGCCCCCGGCGTCGTAACGCTTCGGTTCTCCGAGCCGCTGAACGAACGGCTGTCCCACGCGGAAGTCCTGTCCCCCGACGGCAGACGGTTCGAGGGCACGCCCGAGGAGAGCGGCGACATCGTCGTCCGGCTGACCACGAACGCCCAAGGCATCTACCGCATCACGTGGAGGACCGTGAGCACTGTCGACGGCCACACGCTGGAGGGGTCCTTCGAGTTCGGGGTCGGCGTACGCCCGTCCTCCACCGAGGGTCACACCGCGAGCTCCCCCGGGATCGTGGACTCCCTGATCGCGATTGCCCGCGCGATCGAGGACGCGGCGTTGCTCGCGGCCGTCGGGCTCCTGCTCGCTCGGCGCCTCGGGCGCGACCTCGACTGGCTACGGATGCCGATGATGCCGGTGGTCGCCACGGCGTTCGTCGGCGGTCTCGCGGTCGTCCTGGGCGAGGCGTTCGCCGCCGCGGCTTCTCCGTCTCTTTCGGCGATCGGCGCCTATCTCTTCTCCGGGCTGCCGGGCTTCGCGCGAACGATGCGTGTCGTGCTCGAGGCGCTGGCCGTCGTAGTGGCCATCCGCCGACCCGCGATGGTGGCGTTACCAGTGGTCGGAGCTCTCGCCGCGCTGGCGGCGGCAGGGCACGCCGCCGCGGCAGACCCTCGGTGGCTCGGGATCCTTGTGGAGGTCGTGCACCTGCTCGCCGTCGCGGCCTGGACAGGCGGCATCATCGCCCTCGCCGTTCAGCGCCCGCCCGGTGGCTGGTTCCGGGACCAGGGGGCGCTCTTGCTCAGGCGGTTCACGCCGGTGGCGCTCGTCGCGTTCGGCGTGACCGCGGCGACCGGCATCGTCCGCGCCGCCCAGGAGCTCGGGGGAATCGGCGCCCTGTTCGGATCCGGGTACGGGCTCGTGCTCGCCGTGAAGACGCTCCTGGTGCTGATCATGGCGCAGCTCTCGGTCCTCGCTTGGCGTCGCCTCGTCGTCCCCCCCCGGGCGGAAGCGTCGATCGCGGTCGGCGTGATCGCGGCGGCGGCTCTCCTCGCCGCGTTCCCACTCCCGCCCGCCCGCGTCCAGGAGTCGGAGGCCGCGGACATCCACGAAGCAGAGGCCGCCGCGCTCCCGCGAGCCGGCGACCTCACGCTGGGCGGACACGCGGGCGAGGTCTTGGTCGGGCTGACCGTCCGGCCCGAGAGCGATGGGTCCGATCGGCTCCTCCTCTATCTCCAGGACCTGGGCAGCGAGGCCACCACGGCCTCCCGGCCGGTGGACCTACGGATCGACGGACGGACGGTCGACGTCACGCTCTGCGGGCCGACCTGTCGGGAAGCGCCGGCGACCCTCCGAGGCGGCGACCGGATCGAGGTCGGGATCGGGGGCGAGCACGGAGGCGTAGCCCGCTTTCGTCTGCCCGAACTCTCCGCCCGGCCAGCCGACGGCATCGTCGCCGAGATGATGGGGCGGATGCACGCGCTCCGGAGCTACCGACTCGAGGAGGATCTCAGTTCGGGGCTGGGGACCACGTTGCGATCCCGGTACGAGTTCCTCGCGCCCGACAGCTATCGGACCGAGGTCGTCGAGCGCGGCGACGTCGTCTCGCAGACGGTCGTGATCGACACCACCCGGTACCTGCGAGACCCACCGGGCAGGTCGTGGGAGAAGCAGACCGGGGGGCCAGGGCTCTCGGTCCCGTCGTTCATCTGGGACTACTTCGAGCCGTTCGTCGGCCCTCGGGTGATCGGCCGGGTTCGCGTCAACGGCGTCTCTACGACCGTGGTCTCCTTCTTCGGGGGAGCTGAGCAGGGGACGCCGGTCTGGTTCCGCCTGTGGATCCACGATGACGGTCTCGTTCGCCAGGCGGAGATGCGAGCGCAGGGGCACTTCATGGACCATCGGTACTACGGCTTCGACGCACCGATCACGATCCGGCCACCGGAAGGATTGAGCGGATGAGATCACGGATCCTCGTTGGGACGGCAATCGCCCTCGCCATCGTGGCGACGGCGTGCACTCGGCGGGAGCCAACGCCGCCTAGGGAGCAAGGCCCAGTCGAGGTCGGACAGCGGGCCCCGGCCTTCTCGCTCGAATCGGCGAGCGGCGGCACCGTGTCGCTCTCGGGCTACGCGGGCAGGCCGCTGCTCCTGTACTTCAGCATGGGGCCCGGGTGAAGCGGCTGCATGCAGCAGGTGGTCGACCTGCAAAGCGACAAGGCGTTCGGAAGCCTCGATGTGGAGTTGCTCGCGATCTCGCCGGATCCGGTCGAGGCGTGGCAGGATGAAGGAGGCTCGTACGGCATCACGGTACCGATGCTCTCCGATCCCGAGAACGCGGCCTGGGACAGGTACGGGACCTCGGGCTGGATGATGGGGAGCGAGCCCGGTCACGCGTTCTTCCTGGTGGGGAGCGACGGGACGATCGCGTGGGTCCGCGACTACGCGGCGCCGGAGCACGGCGGCGCGATGTACGTGCCGCCCAATGAGATCGCCACTCAGGTACAGGAGGTCCTCGGGGGGCCGCTCCATGTCCGGGCATGGCCCGCCTAACCAATCCGCCTCGGATCCGATCCTCCTGCCGGTCAGGCGAAAATCACGATCTGAACGCGATCGTGAAGTCCCAGCCTCATCAGCATCCGCTTGCCATGGGTCCTGATAGCGGAATAGCGGACTCCTCGACGACGAGCTCTGGTGCGGTGCGGCAGAAGGCGAACAGCCTCGGCCTGTCCACGAAGCCAACGAACAAGAGCCCGTCGGGACCGGCGGGAAGCGCCGTGGCCGGTAGGTCCTCCGGGGGGAGGGCGCCGCCAGCTGCGGCCTCAATCTGCCGCGTCGTGGGGCCATCACCTCTCCGGAAGGGGGTGCGATCTAACTCACACGCGTGCCCAAGCAGTAGACCGGGCGCACGCTTCGCGCTGGCTGCTACCTTCGCGAACCTCTGGCAGCACTGCCGAGACAGCGATTTCCGTAGCCCGCCGAGCATCGTGACGAGCGATGTTTCCGGCAGAAGATCACTTCACCTTCAGCGGTTCAGCAGGTCACGTGTAGCACCGCGTTGGCGCCCTTTGTGCTCTCGTTCAGGACTTTGATCGCCTCCGCCGTGGGCGCGATCAGAACGTCGACCTTCCGGCGGTGTGCCTCTTTCTGGACTTCCTGCATCACCGGCAAGGCGCCATCAGCACCGGTGCCGATCACCAATCGGCGACACCGCCAAGGAATGTCCTCCACGACCGAGAGGGGAGTGTGTCCGTAGGCGTCGCGGAACCTCTTGGATGCGGCTTTCTTACGCTTGCGGATTCTTCCGCGGTCGATGATCAGGTCGTGATCGTACGTCACGCCGTCGATTCGTATGGAACCGAACGAGTACTCCTGGAATTGCACGTGTGTTCCGCTCCTCCGGGGATCGTACTGCCGCCTGGGACGGTCGGTCGAGTCCCCGATTCGCCCGCCCTCGGACGCCGAGACCGAGACCGTCGAGAAAGAGCGTCCGCCGCCCACGTACGCTCCAGAACCCCTTGCGGAGGTCTCGATGTGTGCTCCATCAGCTGCCACGCTTGGCGGTTCAGGATCCCACGATGGTTTGGATCAGCGGAGAAAGCGCCGCTCCTCATCGGCGCTCTGCAGAGCCCAGCCGACCGAGGCCTCCACGTCCTCCCAAGAGAACAGACGGCCCGGCCTGACCCATACCCTGCCAGCCACGAGGATGGCCTCGGCAACGCCGAGGACCCGGAACAGAGCCACGAGGGTTGGATCGGGAGCGGCCATCTCCGGGCTCTCGGCCACGATCCTGGGTCCTTCGTAGGCGACATCGAACGCTCGTTGCGCAGGCTCGTCGGGAAGGGGAGCGGGAGCCCCCCACGCTGCCTCGATGGCTCGCGCCACCCCCTCCCACGCCGCCCGGGCGTCGCATCCGGGTCTTAGGTTCAGCCGTGCCCGATACCGATGGAGGTCGAGGGAGCGGACCCCGTCCACTGCGAGCAAGGAGCGGAGCCCTTCGGGTGGGCTGGCCGGTGGGCACTTCTCGATCGTGGCCCGGGTGAGTTCGACGGTCGTGTGGACACGGATCACCCGGGTGTTGGGCGCTCCTTCTAGGGTCCACCTCACGGGAGGCCGAACCTCCTCCCGGGCCATCCTGTCGTCATGCGGGCCTTGGGCTGAGGCCATCTCCGCGAAAGATCGAAGGTCGGCTGTGCCCTATCCATCTCGATCCAGGACCTCGTTGATCCAGCCGTAGGCAGCCATGGCGGCCGGGTAACCCGCGGCCGAGATAGCGAGCAGCGCCACCTGCTGGACGGCCTCGCCCTCGATGCCTTCGGCGAGGGCCTTGCGTGCGTGGGACCGGACGCCCCCTTCGGATTCTCTCCCCGATGGCGATTCCGAGCTTTGCCAGTCGGCGCTCCCTCGCCGAGAGGGCCCGGCTTCGTGCAGGCGCTCCGCGAGGCCCCGGAAGGCCTCCATCACCGCGGGGTAGTCGGCGCCGAACCGCTCGAAGACCTCAGGTAGATACCCGCCCATCGCTTCCTCCTTCGGTCACAGGGACGGGAGTCCGAAACGGCATCTCGGCGCTCTACGGCGCCGTCTACCAAGAGCCGGGAACGACGATAATCGCGACGCGAGCAGGAGCGAGCGGTGCCCGGTGCCATCAGGTTCGGCGCGAGCGTCTCGGTGTCCGGCAGGTACGCCCTGCAGGGCCGGCAGGTGCTCGCGGGTCTGCGGGCCTGGGTCGAGGCCGTGAACGCCGGCGAGGGTCTCAGGGTGCACGGAGCCGGCACGCGGGCTCCCGTCAGGCTCGTCCACCACGACGATGCGAGCTCGGCGGCCAAGGCCGCGGCGAACACCGAGCGGCTGCTCGACGCTGACGCGGTAGAGATCCTCATCGGGCCGTACGCGAGCGACCTGACGCGAGCCGTGCTCCCCGTCGCTGGCCGGCGTGGCAGGGTTCTCTGGAATCACGGCGGGGCCTCGGACGATATCCACGCGGAGGGCGGTCGCGCCGTAGGCATCCTCACGCCGGTGAGCCGGTACTTCGCCGGTCTGATCGAGCTGGCGCGGCGCCTTGACTCTGACGCCGCCCGAGTGGCCCACCTCCACCGGCGGGGCAGCACCTTCGGCCGCCTGGCGGCCCTCGGGGTCGGAGCTGCGGCGAGCGATGCGATGTTCGTCACCGACGTCGTCACCTACTCCTCTCTGGCGGACGAACTGCCGGGAGTCATGGCCAGACTGAAGCGGCAGCGCCCAGACGTCCTCATCAGCGCCGGCTCCTTCGACGACGAGGTCCTCCTGGCACGGGCCCTCGTCGAGTCCAGGGCAAGCGCGAAGGCGATTGGCCTTGCGGCCGCGGCGATGCAGGAGTTCCCCCACGCCCTCGGCACCCACGCCGAGGGCTTCCTGGGTCCGAGCCAGTGGGAGCCGCGGCTCGCCTACGACCCCGACTTCGGGCCCGGTCCGGACGAGGCCGCCGAGGGCATCCGGGCCCAGGGCGCTCCGCCCGACTACCCGGCCGCCCAGGCCTACGCCGCCTGCCTGATCGCCCAGCGTTGCCTGGAGGAGGCCGGCACCGACGACGGGTCGCTGTGGCGCGCGGCCTGCGCCCTGGACTGTGAGACGTTCTTCGGGCGGTTCCGCATCGATGCCGCAACCGGCCTGCAGGTAGGCCACGAGGTGGTCCTCGTGCAGTGGCGCAGAGGGAGGAAGCTCGTTGTCTGGAAGACCGCTGTCTCTCGGGCCAGCCCCTGTACCCGAGGACCAGAGGGTGACGATCAACGAGGGCCCATTGACAGGTGCCCGAGCGCGGACTTAGAAAGGGACGAAAGTCTACTCCTGGAGTCGGAATTGGTGCGCACGCGGTGCTGCGGGCTGGTTGGGGCCATGATCCCGTCTCGCCTGTGCTGTCCGAGCCCGTGCGCTCGCCCGGGGCGCGCGAGGTAGCCGTGCGGTCATAGGGACATCCGCCAACGGAGGGAAGGGGCCGCCACGGCGGCCCCTTCTGTTTCCCCCGACGGGCGACACGGGGCGACCGGTCGGGACGTAGGTACGAAGCGCACTGTCTGCCAAGGAGGCGCACAGAATGCCTGTACTGGACGAGCTGCTGGAGGCGAACGAGCGGTTCGCCGAGGGGTTCGAGAAGGGGGACCTCCCCATGCCCCCGGCGAGGCAGGTCGCCGTCCTGACCTGCATGGACGCGAGGCTCCACCCCGAGAGGTTCCTGGGGCTGGACATCGGTGACGCTCACGTCGTTCGAAACGCGGGAGGCCGAGCCTCCGATGATGCGGTTCGCTCGCTCATCATCTCCTCGAAGCTCCTAGGCACGGGAGAGTTCGTGGTCATCCACCACACCGACTGCGGGATGCTGACGTTCACTACCCAGGAGCTCCAGGAAAGACTCACCAAGGAGCTGGGGGCCGACGCGTCGGGCATCGAGTTCCTGGCGTTCGCCGATCTCGAGGAGAGCGTCGTTGAAGACGTCCGCAGGATCAGGGAGTCCCCGTTCATCCCCGCCGAGATCCCGGTCTCTGGGTTGGTCTATGACGTGCGGACGGGGCGGCTCAAGGAGGTCGTGAGCCCGACCGCGGGCCGAGGCGTTTAGCGGGCTCGAGCAGGCGCCGGAGAGGAGAGATGCCGCGGTTCACCGAAACCATCGTCGCGGGTCGCGCACACCCGCAACGGGGCACATGTCCGGATCCAGAACCTCGCCCGCTCTCAATCATCGTCGCTAAGGGACCGGGAGGTGAGCGGTGGCACGCGCCGGCACGAAGCCCGGCCGGGGTACATACGTCTGCGCAGGGTGCGGGAGGGCGCGGGAGCTAAGGACCCGCGGCTCGACCCTCAAGCGCTGTCCCAGCTGCAGGGGCACCCTCTTCCGGAAGGCGAAACCCCCGAAGTGACTCTCACCGCGCCGCCCAGGAGGAACTCTCTCGCGCTTGCGGTCGCGCCGCGGCCCATCATGGGGGCCTGAGGTGTTCAATCATCGGCGTGGCGGGAGTGACGACGAGGACATTGCTCTTGCGACGGTCGCTGCTCACGCTCCACACGGTTTGGCCGCTGAACGGAAGGCCCCGTCGCGGCTCTCCTCACCATCTCCGTCTGCGGACAACGTTCCCTTGTGCGTAGACCAGGCGGGAGTAATTGGGGACGCCGGGAGCCTCGAGCGCAGGGGCGCCCGGACTCTTTCG
>Ga0214472_10007137_pt1 | contig 11704 bp, 10 predicted proteins | sample RVTome_6_FD_207662 | JGI IMG/M metagenome (GOLD analysis project Ga0214472, IMG submission 207662) | Soil microbial communities from uranium-contaminated site in the Upper Colorado River Basin, Wyoming, United States - RVT140D175 | ecosystem: Environmental > Terrestrial > Soil > Contaminated >...
TCAAACACGAACATGTCGAACCCAGCTGCTTCCGCCGCGACCGCACGCTCGCTGATCGAATTCCAGGAAGGTACGGGTGTGGCGCCATCCGGCCGGCCATGGAGCTGATTGATGAGCCCGAGGTGCATGCGCCGACCCTAGTGATGCGTCGCGGAGTTGGCTTGGGTGAGTGCGACTCGGCCTCGTCGCACCGCCGAGAACGATGTGACCAACGCCCGGCGCCCGTGTGGTCCACAACCGCATCGCATCTCCGAAACCAGACGTCCTCAACTTTCACGTGATGCGGCGCCGCTGTTGCCCGTCGCCCATAGGTGGTCAGCGATCAGAACGCCATCATGATCAGTGAAGACGGACCATCCTGGTCGGTTCTGGCCCTTGAGCCATACAGATCACTTCTCGCCCCGAGCGATACGCACCGTGAGGGTTGTTCAACGACGGGCGGGACCCGGATCCCTTGTCCAGGTCCCGCCCTCCATCCTGCGAAGCAGTCGTTATCTAGAGAATGTCCTCCACGGCCAGGTTGGTTTCGCACCCGAGGGACGCGTCGTACCCCGCGGCTCCCTGACATACGTCATCACCCGGAGGCAGTGGCACACCTGGAGGCGGTGGGAAGAACGTTGGAACATCACCACCGATGAAGTCGTCTCCGGGACCGCCGTTGATGTGGTCGGAGTGGGATCCACCAAATAGCGAATCGGCGCCTGCTTGTCCGAATATGGAGTCGTCGCCGAGCCCACCAATGATTTCGTCGTCTCCACTTCCCCCATAACCCTGGTCATCGCCTTGGGCTAGAGCCAGGAAGTCGTTCCCCGAATCGCCATGAACGATGTCGTCGCCGGGTCCGGCAAGAATCTCGTCGTCGCCAGCACCGCCGTGGATCCGATCATTGCCACCCTCGGCGTTGGGGTCGCCGAAGAACGCGAGGTCGTCGCCGAGGATTCCGTCGTCGCCGTCACCCCCGTCGATGACGTCGTCACCCCCACAGCCGGCCATCAGATCATCACCACCCAGAGCCCGAATGATGTCGTCGCCATCGCCGGCGATGATGACGTCGAAGCCCTCTGTGCCGAACAGGACGTCCTTGCCGTCAGTGCCGAGAATGAAGTTGCCTCCCTCGAACATGGGATCCTCGAGATCAACACCCGGGCAAGTCGGGAGATGCGCATCTCCCAGCGCGGCAGGAGCCACTATCAACGACAAGGCAGCAACCGTCACCACGACGGAAAGTCTCCCCAGCTTTCTCATTGCGTCCCCTTTCCTGAGGTACTCCAACGTTACACGACCCACATGAACCGAGCCCGAAGTCCCAGATGGCCTCAGTTCGGCGCTCGCCGTCACGGCCTCGTGGCACGTGTCAGGCGGTGCAGTCGCCACGCGTTGCCCTGCCGAGCCGCCCGGTTCTCCGATACTCGACTCAACTACGCGCGGCCGGGATTCGACGACGACCTGGCCGTCTTGGTGGTGGGTGATGTCGATCCCCATCTCGGCGTTAGACCTTGGCCCTGTCTGCCGGGTCGGCCGCGGCGAGGGTGGCGGTGATGTCCCATACGGATGCGGCTGGTCAGCCCGACCATGTGCCGGCGCATAGAGTGCCTGTCCATGGACTGGCTTTCTGTCCCGGCTGGTCGTGATGAGGTCACAACCCAGTGGCTCTCGCGCATCTTTGGTCCGCTGCAGTCGTTCACGATAGAGCAGATTGGAGAGGAGTTCGGTCTCAGCGGATCGACATTCAAGGTCGATCTATGCCCAATCGATGCACCACGGCGACAGGTGGCAATCAAGTTCGCTTCCTACGATCCCACGGCACGGGAGATCATGTTTTTCGAGCGCTGCGCCGCCGACACGCCCCTTCGATTACCCGACTTCGTGGCAGGAGCTGTCGATCACGAGGCCGACCGAGGGGTCGTCGTGCTCGAGTATCTGGCCGACTTGCGGCAGGGCGACGTTCTGGCCGGGTGCACCCGAGCGGAGGCGATCACCCTGGCGAGGATGCTGGCGCGCCTGCATGCGGCGTGGTGGGGTGCCGACGATGCGGCGACGTCAGCACTAGCAGAGCTCGGTGATGACACAATGGCCTCCGGGCCGGGTATACGGGAAGACCGGCTCGGCCCGTTTCTCAATCGTCATGGTGGGTCGCTTCCCTGGTCGATGCGTGAACTCCTCGAGGATCTTCCGAATCGGCTGGCTTTGGCGTACCAGAAGCTGCGGATGGGCCCGATTACGTTGATCCATCGCGACTGGCACCTCGACAACGTGCTCTTCGCGCCGTCGGGTGAGCCGTTCGTGATCGACTGGCAAGGAGCCGCCGTAGGACCTCCGGCAACCGATCTTGCTCGATTCATGGTCGAATGCCTGACGGCTGAGCAGCACCGCTCCTACGGATCAGAGGCGCTGCTCACCTACGTGGAGGAGCTCGCCCGCCGCGGTATCCACAGACCCATGTCGGACGCCAGCCAAGAGATCGGCCATGCCTCGTTGCGTCTGCTGGCCCGCATCATCAACTGGCTCGGCCGAACACCGCCCGATCCTCCCGGCTCACGCAAAGAGGCACTCGGTCGCAACATTCTGCACAACATCGCGATGACCCTGGAAGCCTTCTCAATGGGGTGACCCCCCGGCATCCATCTTCCCCGCACTCGATCAACAAGATCGGGAGGATCAACGCGACGGAAAGCGACGCGTCAGGCGGCGCCGTCCCACCAATCGAGAACTCGGAGCGCTCGGAGGGTGTTCCAGCGGCTGGGTTCTCCGACGACGGCTTCGAGGTCGAAGTGGACGCGACCCTGATGGATGCGGTCGAGCAGCCACCGGCCGTCGGGCTGCCGCTTGGACCGCACGACCTCGACGGCTTCGGCCATGCGTGGATCGGGGTCCGCTCCCGAGTGACGGAAGTAGTCGAGCGCCCGCAGCACGTCATAGTGCCAGTAGTAGGGGAAGGCGAAGTCGAGATACGCCGGATCGGCGACCTCGCCCGTGCTCCTGCGACGGAACAGATCGCGCTCGAGCAGATACTCCTCCCCGCCGCGGCGGGCCTGGCGGACCGCGGCGGAACCCCCGGTGGCGCGCTCGAACTCGAGCAGCCCGTCGAGCACGTTGATCGTCGTGTCGAACGAGGAGCGCACCGACCCGTTCTCGGCCTCGCAGTTCCAGCCACCGTCGGCGAGCCGCTCGCCCAGGACCCGCTCGACGATGGCGGCGACGTCCACCCCGAAGTAGGCGCCGGTCTCGATGGTCCGACCGTTGATGCACGGCTCGACCTCGCCGTCGAAGTAGCGCTGCCCGGCGTGCTCCCAGCGCCCGTGCTCGGCGATGAGCGGGATCGCCCGACGCGCTGCCTCGCTCGCCGGGTCCAATCCGAGGATCTGCAAGGTCTGCAGTGTGTGCATCGTCGCCGTCCACGGCTGGCCCGGTTCGCCGCCCCGGTAGCCCGCCGGGAAGCAGGCGCCGCCGTCCCACAACCCGTCGGCGCCCTCGAGCGCCAGTAGACGGGCGCCCCAGCCCTCGTGCTCCAGGCGCGCTCGCTCGGCGGCGACCTCGCTGGGCGAGGCCTCGCCGGGCGAGGCAGCAATGAGACCGCGTAGCACCTGCCAGCGGATCGCGGGGTCGCCCTCGAGCAGCCAATCGATCACGCCCATCGCCCGCAGGCTAACCCGGGTTCGAAACCCCGTTCGAGCGATTCGCCTAGACCTGGGTTGGTGGTCGGTGTTTGCGATAGGAGTTCTTGCTGATGATCTTTCCGTCACGCACGGTCAGGAAGTCGCAGCCGTTGACCTCGACGTGTCGCCCGTCGGGCAGGGTGCCGGTGAGGGTCCACTCGGACACCCCGTAGCCGAAAGCCAGGCTGTGATGGCGTCCGTTGCCCCACTGGGCGTCCGGCATCGATTCGAGAGCCTCGGCAAACGCCTCCTTCACCTCCCTGGAACCCTCGTACCGCTTGCCACACACCTCATCACCTCCCGATGCCTCGAACACGCAGTCCTCGGAGAAGAGGCTCATCAGGGTTTCCAGGTCGTGCCGGTTCCACGCCTCCGTGTGGCGGGCCAGAAGCTCCCGCAGATTCGAATCACGCTGTGCCACTTTCACTCCTCCATATGGGCTCTCGGATCATCGCAGACATCTGGATCTCGACGATTGGTCGAGCCGGAGGCCACCGGATTCGAACGGCGCCGCCCCCTTCCTATATTGCCGCGGGATGCAGACGTTTCTCTTCACCGACATCGAGGGGAGTACCCGTCTTTGGGAGGAGCAACCTGACGAGATGGCTGCGGCCCTGTCGCGGCATGACGTGATCCTGGCCGAATCGATCCACGAGGCCAGCGGCGCCGTCCTGAAGACGACCGGGGACGGGACCATCGCCGTGTTCGACTCGGCCGGCGGCGCCCTGGCAGCCACCGTTCTTGCGCAGAAGGCGCTGAGCGCCGAGCCATGGCCGTCATCGCCGTTGCGGGTGCGGATGGGGGTCCACGCCGGGGAGACGGAGAACCGCGACGGCGACTACTTCGGACCGACTATGAATCGCACCGCGCGAATCATGGCCGCGGGCCATGGCGGACAGATACTGATCTCGGCTGCCGTCGCCGAGCTCGCCGCAGGGCAACTGCCGTCCGGGGCGGACCTTCGGGACCTCGGCCTGCACCGCCTCAAGGACCTGACTCTGCCCGAGCACCTCTATCAGCTCCTTCACCCCGACATCGACAGCGACTTCCCGCCGCCCTTCACCCTCGACGCCCGGCCCCACAATCTCCCCCTGCAGACGACGGAGTTCCTGGGGCGGAGCAACGAGCTGACAGCGGTCCAAGCGCTGCTGGAGGCAACCGGCACCAGGCTGCTCACGCTGGCCGGTCCTGGTGGTGCCGGCAAGACACGACTCGGTCTCCAGGTCGCCGCCGAGCAGGTCCACAGGTTCCGTGACGGAGTGTTCTTCGTAGACCTCTCCGCCGAGCGCGACTCGGGCGCCGCTTTCGAAGCGATCGTCCGCATCCTCAACCTCCCTGTTTCGGGAGCGGGAGACCCTCTCCAGGTTCTGAAGACCAGGCTGCGCGACCTCGAGATGTTGCTGGTCCTCGACAACTTCGAGCAGGTGACTTCCGCCGCCGAAGGCGTCGCCGAGCTGCTCCAGCACGCCCCGGCGTTGAAGGTCATCGTCACCAGCCGTGAGACACTTCGGATTCGGGCCGAACGTGTCTTCCCCGTCCCGCCGCTCGCACTCCCTCACCCGAGGGATACTGCGTCTTCGATCGCCGAGTCTGAGTCCGTGCAGCTCTTCACGGAGAGGGCGCGTGCGGTGCGGTCTGGGTTCGCCGTCACCGACACCAACGCCTCGACCATCGCCGAGATCTGTCTCCGCCTGGACGGCCTCCCGCTGGCGATCGAGTTGGCGGCGGCGCGGCTGAACGTGTTCACGCCTGCCGAACTCCTGGGGCGCTTGCAGGATCGACTCGACGTCTTGGGAGCCGGAGGTCGTGACAGACCCGACCGGCAGCGCACACTGTGGGGGGCGATCGGGTGGAGCTACGACCTCCTCGATGAGGGCGAGGGTCGGCTCTTCGAACTCATGGCGGCCTTCTCGACGACCCGGCTGCCCGCTCTCGAAGATGTGTCGGCCGCCGCCCTCGGCATGACTCACGTCGTCGACTCCCTCGCATCCCTCGTCGACAAGAGCCTGGTCAAGAGCGACGAGGTCGGCGGCTCGCAGCGCTTCTCGATGTTGCAGATGATCAAGGAGTACGCCGCGATGCGTCTGGCGGAGTCTTCGGAGCGCGAGGAGGCGGTGCGCCGAGCCCACGCCCTCCACTTCTCCGGGTTCGCCGACGCTCTGCGGGAACGGCTGCGTGGGTCGGAGCGCGATGCCGCACTCGAAGACCTCGAATCCGAGATCGGCAACCTGAGGACCGCCTGGCGATTCTGGGTCGAACGCCAAGACCTGGAACAGCTCTTCCACCTCATCGACGGGCTCTGGGCGCTCCACGAAGCCAAGGGCTGGTACCACGCCGCCATCGAGCTGGCGTCCGACACTCTCGGCGTGCTGGCGGCCGCCGAGCACCCTCTCGAGCACGCCGCAGAGGAGCTCACTCTCCGCACCAGTCTGGCGAGGGCGCTGATGGCGGTCCGCGGCTACGGCGTCGAGGTGGAGGCAGCCTTCAGACAGGTGCTCGAGATGTCGGAGACCTCCGGCAGCGCCGCGCAGCGCTTCGCCGTGCTTCGCGCCCTCGCCAGCTACTACGTGAACACCGCAGACTTCGGTCGGGCCGCCGAAACCGGAAGGCGGCTCCTCGAGTTGGGAGAGCTCGAGGACGACGAGTCGATTCGGCTCGAGGCGCACTACGTCCTCGGTGCCTCCATCTCCTTCATGGGCGACCTCGAGACGGGCCTGCCGCATCTCGACCGCGCCATCGAGTTGTACGACCCGCGCATCCACAGCTCGAACCGCTATCGCCTCGGCCCGAACACGGCAGTGGTGGCTCGGGTTGCCTCCGGTCTCCTGCTCTGGCAGTGCGGCGCCCTGGAGAGAGCGATGACCAGAGTGGCGGAGGCTCTCGACCTGGCGCGCCGGATCGACCATCCGTACAGCATCGCCTACGCGCTCTACCACAACGCATTCCTCGCCCTCGATCGCGGTCGATTCGACGAGTGCCTGGAGAGGGTCCATGAGCTGGCGATCGTCGCCAACGAGAACGACTACGTCGTGTGGAGCACCCTCGCCACGGTGCTCGAAGGGGTATCGGCGACTGCGCTCGGCCGGGTCGAGGAAGGCCTGGCAATGACCGAGGCCGCCATCGATCTCTACAAGGGACTGACGACGCCGCCGGTGTTCTGGCCGTTGATCCTCAGCTTGCGCGGCATGGTGCACGCCATGGCAGGCAAGCGCGGGCCGGCTCTCGCCTTCATCGATGAGGCCATCGGGACGGGACCTCCGGAAACGGTCATGTCGCCGGAGCTGTGGAACATCAAGGGTGACATCCTGAGAATGCTCCCCGAAGCCGACCTCGACGGCGCCGAAGAGGCATATCTGAGCTGCCTCAGAGAATCGAGGGCTCGGAGCCTGGATCTCAGCGCCCTCAGGGGGTCGATCAGGCTCGTCGGTCTTCGCCGGGAGACAGGTCGCACGCCGGACGGCAGCGATGAGCTGGCATCTCTGTACGCCTCCTTCTCGGAGGGGCTCTACGAGCGCGACCTCGTCGTCGCCCGGGACCTGTTGGGCTGAAGCTCGACAGGTCGAGAGCCTCAGGCCGCTCCCTCATGCTTCGACGGCTGCCGACAGCTCCGGTGGGAGCGGGGGAGCGGTGCCGCGCCACGAGCGGTTGCGGCGCCAGTACATATAGGCGAACGCCCCGAAGAGGATCGGCAGCACATACGTGAGCGCCCGGAACAGCAGCACCGCGGCGACGACCGTTGCCGAGTCGCCTCCCGCTCTGGTGAGCCCGGCGATGAGAGCCAACTCGATCACGCCGACTCCGCCCGGCGTGAGCGGGATCGCCGTGAGGAGACGGGCAAATGCGAAGATCGCCAGTACCTGCGCCCACCCGACCTCCGCGTCGGACACCCCCATGACACGCAAGGCCGTCACGAGAACGGCGTAGAGGGCGGCGTGGCTGGCGATCGTCGACACCGTGAGCGACACCCACCGCAGCCGGACGAGGCCGACGACCCGGTTGCGGAACTTGACGACGGCGCGGTCCCATCCGGTGACCGGGCCGCGCCCGAACGCCCGGAGGAGGGAGGACGCCCAGCGGCCCGCCCCGGTGCCGACCTTGGCGGCGAAGGCCTCGTTGCGCAAGATCAAGGCGAACACGACGATCGCACCGACGAGCCCGGCGAGCCCGGCGAGGGCGGCGAGCAGCTTCCCCCCGCCCGGCTGACCGTGGAGGGCGAGGATGGCAAGGGCAAGGATCGGTGTCCCGAGCTTGACGAAGTTGTTCCAGATGCCGGTGATGACGATCGAGACCGTCGCCCGCGATCGCGAGAAACCCCACGAAGACAGGATCGAGTACGTGAGCCCGAGGGCGATCCCTCCGCCTGCCGGCACCGAGTTGGCGATGGCCGTCGTCGATTGCGTGAGCACCGAGGCCTGGACGAAGCCGAGCCCGGGAGTCGCGATGACGAGCACCACCCAGTAGCTGAGGAGGTTGACGACCGTGATCAGCGCCAGGAAGGCGTTCTCGCGCCAGGTGAGCGTCCGCACGGCGGCCCACACCTCGGAGACGTCGGCCACCTGCTTGAAGACGTACCAGAAGATCGCGACGAGAACTACGAGCGACACGGCGACCTGGATCAGCTTCCTCACAAGCGACGAACTGCGCTCAGGCGCGGCCGGCAGGTCGTCGAGCGGGACGGTGGCGTCGGTGTTCATCGAGCCCATCGGCGGCAGGCTACGCCGAAACGCCGCCCGCCGTTCCATCGCACATCGCAGTGCCCACCTACACTCCACGCACCTGGGACGAGGGCTCCGCAGCGAGGAGTCGATGCCGATCCTTCGGTCTTCCGTCCTCGAGATGAAGTGTCTACCGGCCCGGTGGGTGAACATGTCCGGCGAGCATCCACGGCGTCCGTCGCCTCTGGCGTACACCGCCGGGGCCCTGATCGGCGCGGCGATCGGCTACGCCGTTCCCGTGCTCGTCGCCTTCGTCGTGGTGCGCCTCGGGAATGCTCTCGGTTGGTTCGCGGAGGGGAGCTTCACGGACCTCGGCATCGCTGCCATCGCCCTCGTCTTCGTCGGGCCGCTGTGCGCCGGCGTCGGGGGAGTCCTCGGCGCCGTCGTCGCCAAGCGCCGGGCCGCCGGTGCGGCGCCGGGATGAGCCCCCCCTCTAGCGTCGATCGGCACGCTGAAGTGCTGTTCCCACCCATGGTCACCGAGGACTACGGTTGGTGACCGAGGGCGCGAAAGGCCGCGTCCCCAAGAGAAAGGGACGCGCATATGGCCAGAAGGCTGGCAACACTCGTCGCGGCGGTAGCCGTGGCTCTCACGGCATCGGTGGCTCCAGCCGGGGCGATCACGAACGGCACAGTGGACACGGACAACGACTATCCCTATGTCGGGATGGTCACCGATTTTGCCTTCCTGTGCTCAGGAGCGGCCATATCGCCGACCATCTACGTGACGGCGGCGCACTGCTTCGACGATCCAGTGAACCCGACGCACGATCCGGTACCGGTGGCAGTGACGTTCAGTGTCGACGCGCTCACCGCACTGTTCGTCACCGGCGACTTCGTCACAGGCACGTGGCATCCGGATCCGCAGTGGTGCACGGCATGCGGACCGGGACTCCCGGGATTCGACACGCACGACGTCGCCGTGGTCGTGCTCGATGAGCCGGTCGACCTGCCCCGCTATGCGAACTTGCCGGACGAGGGGCTGGCAGATGGGCTCGCCAATCATGCGGCCGTGACCAATGTCGGCTACGGGGTGAACGACTTCAACAGGGGAGGCGGCCCACCGGGCGCCGTCTTCGACGGGCTGCGGCGCATCGCCCCCGCCGAGGTGGTGGCGAGCAACCACGTCCACTCGGCGGAGTACCTCAAGTTCACGCTCAACGGCTCGCAGGGCAAGGGCGGAACCTGCTTCGGCGACTCGGGGGGACCGAACCTTCTCGGCAACTCGGACACGATCCTCTCGGTCAACTCGTACGTGACGAACGGGAACTGCGCCGGCGTCGGGTATTCGAACCGCATCGATGTCGGGTACGCGTTGGACTTCATCAACTCGTTCTGACCACGGTGGGGAAGCGAGCGGGGAGCCCCCGACGGCGGGGCTCCCCGCCTCGCACTCACGCGATGGCGGCGCGCACGTCGGCAAGCCGCTCGTAGGAACCCATCACCGCCTCGTGGTCGTCGGCGATGTGCCGGACGAGCACGTCTGTGTAGCCGACGTCGCCGAAAGCGCCGAGCCGCGTGGCCACCTCGTCTGTCGTGCCGTGCACCAGGACGGCTGGATCCATGCCGCGGTACCCGCGGCGGACGGCCTCGTCCACGACCGAGCGCCCCTGCTGGGACGTCGCCGCGACGTGGATGTCCCTCCTGAGCGCCACGACGCCAGGGTCCGAGCGGTGATGCTCGCAGCGCTCCAGGTAGAGGGCCGCCAACCCGGCGGCTTCTTCCTCGCCGAGCTCCGGGCCGGCGATCCAGCCGTCGCCGAGCCGGGCGGCTCGGTCGATCGCCGCCGGGGAGTGCCCGCCTATCCACACCGTCACGGGCGACTCGGGTGCCCGGCCGATGGATGCAGACGAGATTCCCAGCGTCTCCGAGCTCACCGTCTCGCCCCGCAGGAGCGCCTGGATGACCGGGAGGGCAGCCTCGAACACCCTGCCCCGAGTCGCCGGCCTGGCACCCATGGCGCCGAACTGGTCTTCGCCGTCACCGACCGCACATTGCATGACGAATGGTCCCGGAGCGATCGCAGCGAGTGTGCTCACCTGCTCGGCGACGAGCACGGGGTTCCACAGGGGGAGGAGGTAGAGCGCCCCTGCCGGTCGATCGTGCCACTCGGCGAGCATGCGTCCCAGGATCGGCGAGTTCTGGAGATAACCGGTGGCGCGGGAGTGGTGGTCGCCGACGAAGAGCGAGTCGAGGCCGGCGAGGCGCGCTGCTCGCGCCCGGGCGATCATCGAGCGCGCTCCGGCCCGTGCGTCGCCGAACGAGCTCCTCACGGACACGCCGAGGCGCACGCTCAGCCTGTCGCGAGCGTCATTCGCGCCAGCTCATGAGCTTGGTCCCGTACATCTCGCCGAGCGGGTCGGCGATCAGCTCGAGCCGCACTCCGTCCGGATCGCGGAAGTAGAGGGACACCTCGCTGTGGATGGCGTATTCGATCCCGGCCTCATCGAGCTTGGCGTGCAGACGATGCCAGGTCTCCGGCTCGACCGATATGGCGACATGGTGCAGCCCCCCGAGAACCTCGGCGTATTCGCCGAGATCGAGCCCCGGGAAGTCGAAGAACGCCAGCGTGTTGCCGTTGCCCAGGTCGAAGAAGAAGTGATTCGAGCCCTGGTAGTCGCGATTCTCGAAGATCTCGAGGAGCGGGAACTCGAGCACGCCCTGGTAGAACCGGATCGTCCGCTCGACGTCCGACGACAAGAGAGCGACGTGGTGGACGCCGCGCGCCGTCGACCGGGGCCGCTCGGCTTCGTCTTCGAGGTACTCGTCGACGAGGCGCCGCCGTTCGGCGGCAATGGCGTCGAGGTCGATGCCCGCCATCGTCAGATCCTGAAGAAGCTGTTGAGGAACCTCTCGGCGAGCGCAGCATCGCCCCGCACGGTCCCACCGTTCATCCGCCCGTACGAAGTGAGGACGAGGGTGGCCGGATCGAACTCGATGATGGCAGGCAGGGAGTCGATGTCCCCGGGCTCGACGGTGAGCCCGCCCGGAGCGACGGAGAGGACGTAGTCGCCCCCATTGCGTCCCGAGACCCTGATGCCGAGCTGGTAAGGCTCCGTCGTCTCGGGTATCTCATGCGTCGATTGCCACAGGATGAAGGCGAGCGGCACGAGGAGGTCGGCGGTGTCGCCGTCGAGTGCATGCCCCCTGCCCGAGCCTTCCCGGATGTCCCAGCTGTGGACCCCGTAGTCGACGAGCTGAAACAGCGGGTAGAAAGATGCCGGGAGCGGGCCCATGTACTTGTGCGGGACGATGAGACCCGACCATTCCTCGTCGCCCAGCTCGTCGACGATGCGCCGGAACTTCGAGAGGTCGTCCCCGAGCCGGTCGACCA
>Ga0214472_10007138_pt1 | contig 11704 bp, 7 predicted proteins | sample RVTome_6_FD_207662 | JGI IMG/M metagenome (GOLD analysis project Ga0214472, IMG submission 207662) | Soil microbial communities from uranium-contaminated site in the Upper Colorado River Basin, Wyoming, United States - RVT140D175 | ecosystem: Environmental > Terrestrial > Soil > Contaminated >...
TTGTCCCTGCTTTCGTAAAGAAGAAAAAGGCCGACTTCATCTGGAAGAATTTCAGATGCTGGAATGGTATAGAACCGGTGCCGATTACCACCAGTTGATGGTCGACTGTGAGGCATTGTTACAGTTCCTTGCAGCGAACTTGACAGAGCAGCAGTTACCGAAAAGTTTCGCAGATCGCCAATTTTTTTCAGGTATTAATTTTGATGATAGGTGGGAACGGTTGACGGTCTGTGATGCTTTTTCCAGATACAGCACGATAAAACTGCAACAGGCACTGGAACATGGGAGGTTCGATGAAATCCTGGTTGAGTGCATTGAACCGCACCTGGGCATCACCTGTCCGGTTTTTCTTTACGACTATCCAGTGCAACTTGGATCACTGGCTCGAAAAAATGCGGACAACCCTGCAGTTGCGGAACGGTTCGAGTTGTATATAAAAGGGGTGGAAATTGCCAATGGTTTTTCAGAACTCACTGATACCGATGAGCAACGGGTTAGATTTGATCATGAAATAGCTGTTATTAAAGAGAACACCGGCCGTGATGTAATGATGCCTGAGCGGTTTCTTGCCGACCTCGAGCGATTGGATTCTGCAGCAGGGATTGCACTGGGAGTTGATCGACTTTTTATGTTGGCCATGAACAGTGAACAAATAGCAGAAATCATCACATTTTCACCTGAGGATTTTTTTTAAATTTTTTGTAACCGTCCCCTGGGAATAGCAGGTGGGGAAGATTATTTTGTTGCAGAGTGATGAAAGGAGCTGTGAGTGTTTTTGTCAGGATGTAAAAAAAACTCCTGTTCTACGGCTAAAAATGATACACTTAGTAAAAATTGCGCACCTTATTAATTTCACATAATTGAGAGAGTATTGCTTCATGGATGAAAAACAACGACAAATGGTGAACAAGTATCTTGATTTGTTTTTTAGACGAAAGATATTTATCATTGCCCTCGTGCTAGTAAGTTTGCCCATCGGCCTGGGATTTTACCTTAATACCCCCAAAGTATACCAAGCTGTAAGTCTTCTCAGTTACCAACAGCAGAAGATTAATCCGAACGCAATGTCGCCCGATGTCAAATTAAATATTCATGATATCGTCAACACTCTCAGTCAAATAGTTACGAGTCGGACTAATCTGGAAAATATAATTAAGGATCTTAACCTCTATTCAGAGCAACGTAAACAACTGCCGATAGAGGATGTGGTTGAAATGTTAAGAAAAAAAATCCAGATAACGCCCTCCGGCAAAGGAAACGTTTTCTCGATAATGTATTCCGGCAGTAAGCCGGATCAAGTGGTCAGGGTAACGAATGCCATTGCCGCAAAATTTATTGAGGAGAACCTGAAATATCGTCAGGAAAGGGCAACGGACACCTCGAGTTATACTAACCAAGAATTGCAGATGGCCAAGAAAGTTATGGACGCACAAGAAAACGCCATGCGAGACTATAAACTGCAAAACTATAACGAAATGCCCGAACACCGGGAGGCGAACATGAACCAGCTGGCGTCTCTTCAAATGCAATACCAAAACAGGCAGGAGAGCATTCAGGATCTGGAACGGACTCTGGTGATGATCCAGGATCAGTTGAATAATAGAAAAATGCTGGTGCAGCGCCCTGTGGTATCCGATAAAGATGGTGAGTTGGATGCTTTTCAACGTTTGGCGAATTTACGTGCAACCTTGGAGGCATTGTTACTGAAATATACTGAAAAACATCCGGAAATTTTAAGGGTTCGTAAACTTATCTCAAAAATGGAAGCAGAGGTTGGAGGGGGAGGAACTGGGAAAAATGGTTCAACTGCAATGTCTCGACCACCCTCAACCGAGATGCAGGATCACACCTACGATCCAATCCTGATGCAGCTTGAAGTGCAGCGAAAAGGCATTGGACTGAAGATAGCAAGTATTGAGAATGAGAAAGAGCAGCTGAAAAACAGAATTGACCAATATGAAAAGTGGGTATCGGCGGCTCCGGGAAGAGAAGCCGAATGGTCTTCTCTGACTCGGGAGTATGGCCAGTTGAAAAAACATTACGACAAGCTTGTATCCCAGAATCTTCAAGCGGAATCAATGGTGAATCTGGAGGAACGACAGAAAGGGAGCCAATTTAAAATTGAAGATCCCGCCACTTATCCGGGGAAGCCTGTCAAACCGAAATTCCTGATGATTATGGGAATGAGCATATTGATCGGACTTGGTGCAGGGGTGGGAGGGGCGTTTGCCTTAGATATTTTTGATGCCTCATTCCGGGATCCGGAAACACTCGAGCCTTTTCTTGGGATACCGCTGCTGATCACCATTCCATATATTGCAACCAAGGCTGAACAGAAAAAAATGAGATGGCAGTTGATTTTCACAGTCAGTCTTCTCCTGTTAGGAAGTGGACTTATCGTCGGGCTGTTTGGTTTTGCTTGGGTTAGAGGGTATATCGTCGTTTAGAAACTCGTTTCTTGTTATTTGGGAAAGGGGCGGGTTTGCAACCCGCCCTACTGAGTGCCGACTTATTGTATGTTTATCGGTGTAGTGAATGTACATCATGCTATGAAAAAAAAATCATAATCTAGGTTAAAAAGAGAAGATGGGAAAGACCTCCAAAGCGTTGGGAAAATCAGGTTACGTCCTGGAATTGCATACGCAGTCCGATATCGGGGAAAGAACAACAGACAGATTGGATAATTCTTCTGCGAACCGGGAAATCAGATTACCCGAAGATGAAAAAGTATCGGTTGGAGATTTCCACCGTCCTCGGGAATATTCACCTGAATGGGATGAACGGCTGAGCAGGGTTGTCGGTTTTTCAAATAGAACCGCCGAATCTTTTCGTGTTCTGCGCTCAAAAATACTCCTTCCCCAGGATGGCAGGCCGGCACCCAAAACCATCATGGTAACTTCTGCACTGCCCCAGGAGGGAAAAAGCTTCGTCACGGCAAATCTTGGTATTGCTCTTGCTCAGGGTGTGGATCAACACGCACTTCTGGTTGATTGCGATCTCCGTGCGCCTTCTCTTGCACAACTCTTTGGCATTTCGCCTGAACGCGGACTGGTCGACTATCTGCTGGAGAAAGAGGACCTTCCCGCTCTCCTTCGAAAAACTTCTTCGAAAAAACTGTCGATACTGGCCAGCGGTTTGCCTCCGATCAATCCGGCCGAGCTTCTTGGATCGGCACGTATGCAACATCTTGTGGAGGAACTGTCTAGCCGCTACCCAGACAGGTATGTAATTTTTGATACTCCTCCCCTTGAAGTAGCCTCAGAGTCAAAAGTTCTCTCTCAGGCTGTCGACGGGGTGGTGCTGGTGGTCAGACAAGGGTTCTCCAGCCGAATGCTGGTTGAAAAATTCATCTCGGATATCGGCAAGGATAAGATTATCGGTGTCATCTTCAATGGTCATAAAAGTAACTTTATTTCAACCAGGCTGGTAGATAAAAGTCACTATTATTACGGAAACTATTCCAGTAAGATAACAGAATAACTAAAGAGTGGCCGCTTTCCCTGCAGGTTAACTATTTTTCTTTCTCGAGCTGAATCTTTTTGAAATTAAGCTCTTTGCCTGGAGCGACCTTTCCAGAACACGGCGCTGTTGCAGTCGGTCCGACTGCTTCCGTGGGATGGTGAGCGGTTGTTTTGATCCCGGCTTCAAACCAGTTACATACATAGCTGTGGAGAGAGTGCCGGGGGTGGGAGTAAAATCCTGAGATTTTCTTATCTGCAGCCCAAGCTTGTTCATATCCTGCGCGAGCTTTTCCGCATGCTTCAGTGTCGATCCCGGGTGAGCGGTGATGACATACGGTGTAAACTCAATATTATTTTTCCCGATCTCCTTGGCTATTTTTCGGCATTCCGTGACGAATCTTTTCAGAAGCGCATGCGGTTCCTTGTGCATGAGACAGAGCAACTCGTCATCGGTGTGCTCAGGCGCGATCTTCATCGACCCGGGAGTATGGGTTTGAAGAATTCTTTTAAGCAGTCGGGGCGTGGCAAGAAGGAGTTCCATTCTCAGGCCGGAAGAGATGAACAGTTTCTTTATGCCGTCAATGTTGGAAACCTCGTCCAGCAGATTAAGAAAAAGATCCTCGTCTATCTTGAGATTTGAGCAGAGCTTTGGATACAGACAATCGCGTTTTTTACATGATCCTATCGCACACTCTGTGCCATAGAGATTGGCGGTCGGTCCGCCAAGGTCACTGATGGTCCCGTTGAAATCGTCCATTTGCGAAATGCGTCTGCATTCTTTGCCGATCGATTCTCTGCTGCGTGAGATGATCGCAGGCCCCTGATGTCTGGTAATAGCACAGAAAGAACAGTTTCCGGAACAGCCTCGAACAATAGTCACAGAATCCTTGATCATCTGGAAAGCTGGGATTTGCTGTTTTTCCGGATGCGGAAGCCTTGTGTAGGGGAGGCTATACAGTGCATCAAGTTCCACTGGTGAAAGTGGTTTTTGTGCCGGATGCTGGACGACCCAGTGGGTTTGTTGCCTTTGCAGGATGATTCGGGAGGAATAGGCTCGTGAATGGTTGTCGATTTCCATTTCAGCAAGAAGAAATTGGTGATTTTCTGTTTGAATGCTTTCAAAGGAGGGGAGAACGAGAAATTTCCGTGAGCTTTTTACTGCCGAATCGTAAAACTGCTCAGGATAATGCTCCTGCAATTCTTTGTCTGTGAACCTTTGGCAGGTCCCGGAAATGTAGGAAAGCGGCCTCTTTTCAGCACATCGTTTCGCTATCTCCACGATAGCCTTTTCCCCCATCCCATAAACGAGCAGATCTGCTTTTGCATCGGTCAGAAAGGAGGCACGCAGTTTCTCCTGTTTGAAATCATAGTGCGTAAAACGCCTGAGGGAAGCCTCTATGCCACCGAGGACGATCGGGATATCACGAAATGCTGAACGGGCGAGGCTGGTATAGATCAGGCTCGCGCGATCAGGCCGTCTCCGCTCCGTCCTGGTCCGCTCGGTTCCCCGCCAAGGGTTGCCGTTCGGGGAATAGGCGTCGGTGTCTCGTACCTTCCCGTTACCGCTGTAATTTGCAACAATAGAGTCAAGGTTCCCGGCGGTAATACCGCAAAACAGTCTCGGAGTTGGAAAAGTCTTGAAATCGTCAGCTGAATCAAATCGGGGCTGAGGGAGAATCGCCACCAGGTAACCGTGGCTTTCCAACAACCTGCCTATCAGGGCCACACCAAATGAAGGGTGGTCGATGTACGCATCGCCGGTTACCAACAGGATGTCCAGATGAGACCATCCTCTCTGCCTGCACTCTTCCCAGGAGATCGGCAGAGGATACGACACATTGTCGGGTTTATGCATGCAAGTTCATTTGGCTAATGTTCACATCATTTTGGCATTGATAAAAAGATGGCAGAAAATCGAAGCGGCATAGCCGAGGGCGATCACCGGAGTCCATTTCAGATGGACATTGAACGTATAAACTCCCCTCGCTGCTCCCATAAGTGCAACTCCTGCTGCGGAACCGATCGACAACAGACTGCCTCCGACCCCGGCTGTCAGGGTGACCAGCAACCATTGTCCATGGGACATGTCCGGCTGCATGGTCAGTACGGCGAACATAACCGGAATATTATCGACAATAGCCGAAAGGAGACCAATAATGACATTGGCCGTGGTTGCGCCTAATCCAAGGTAGAGAAATTTGGAAACACCGGCGAGATAACCAAACTGTGAAAGACCACCTACGCAGAGAATAACCCCGTAAAAAAACAGCAGAGTATCCCATTCCGCCCGGGCAACTTTTTTGAAAAGATCGAAGGGGTCAGGCTTGGCATGGTAAGTTTGATGCGCCAGCGGGTTATCGTCAATATCATAATTCCGGTGTTCTTTTTTCTTTAGGTAATAGGAGAAAAAACCAAGATAAGCAAGACCAAGCATCATACCTGCCGCCGGTGGAAGGTGTAGAAAATTATGGAATGAAACTGCAGTCGTGATGGTTAAAAGAAAGAGGAACATGATTCTCCTGGCACCAAGCTTCATCACATAATGGTCCTTGCTGGGTTGGGGCGTTTTCCTGCTGATGGCAAAATTCATAAAAATGGCAGGAACCAGCCAGTTTACCAATGAGGGGAAGAAAATGTGAAAAAATTCAGTGAACTGGACAATACCCTTTTGCCATACCATAAGCGTTGTAATGTCGCCAAACGGTGAAAATGCGCCACCGGCATTAGCGCCAATGACGATGTTGATGCAGGCAAGCCCGACGAATTTCTTATCACTGCCGCCGACAGCCATGGCAACTGCTCCCATCAGTAAAGCGGTGGTCAGGTTGTCGGCCACTGGCGAGATACAAAAAGCCAGCCCACCGGTAACCCAAAAAACTACGCGCAGAGAGAATCCACGGGTGACTAGCCAGGAGCGTAATGCCTGGAAGACATTTCGTTCGTCCATGGCATTGATATAGGTCATTGCCACCAAAAGGAAGAGGAACAGTTCGGCATATTCCAGAAGGTTATGGCGAATGGCCACCTCTGCCGCATGTGTGTTCCCCAGCCGGCTGAAAGTGATTGCTACCAGAATCCAGATAATGCCGGCGGCAAGAAGCACCGGTTTGGATTTTCTTAAATGCAGCTGCTCTTCAAGGATCACCAGGCAATAAGCAAAAACAAACAGCAATACTGAGAGGATACCGAAAAAAGATCCGGTGAGTCCTGCGGTATCAACCTCTGCGCCTGCACTACTACTGGCAAATGCGAGAGTGCCGGAGGCAAGGGTCACAAAGAGCAACAAGAGCAGTTTATTCATTGGTTATTACCTGGTTAGTATTGACAGTGTGGCTAGACAAACAGCGGAGATTATAACAGTCCGACAGGGCCGTCGCAAGCAGAGTCCCATGGTCTTGGAAAATACCAATACCGTTGAGAACAAAGGTAAACCTCCGGTCCTGTCAATTGTAGAGCTGACAGGACCGGAGGGGTGAAGATTGTGTTGCTTTGTGCAATTTATCAGGCTTAGCTGTTTGCCGGGATATATTTTGTCAGGGGGCAGTTGTCACATCCCGCCTCAGGCAGATCGGTTCCTTTATGGATACGATCCACCAGAGCTGCAACAGCTGCTTTGCTGTCGGCGTACATGTGCTCCTTGCCAATCTCTTCGATCAATCCAGTTCGTTCCATGACCTTCAGCACCTGGCCCTTGACACCGCACATTGCAAACCCGAGTTTTGCACTTCTAACCCTTTTGCAGAGCATCTCCAGAGCTTCTTCACCGGATGCGTCCATGTCGTTTATTCCTCTTGCGTCAAGAAGAATGTAGCGTAAGTCGGGCTGCTCGGTTCTGAATTTGGCTACCTGTTCATCGAGATAACTGGCGTTGGCAAAAAAGAGTGCGCCGTCAAACCGTACGACGGAAATGTGGCGACAACCTTTCAGTCGGTAGTGTTCAGCGCTTTTCAGGACGTTTTCCTCGTTCATTGACAGCCTTGCTACGACCGGTCTCATGGACTTATAGAGAAAAACAATCATTGACAGGGCGACGCCAACCATAATTCCTTTATCAAGGTGCGGAGCGAAGTAGAGGGTAACTGCAAAACTGAGTACGGATATGGCCCCATCGTACCATTGTGCTTTCCAGGAATGAATGAAACCTTTGATATTGACCAGGCCGATAACCGCCATCATTATTACTGCTGCCAGCACAGCCTGGGGTAGATGATAGAGCAAGGGTGTAAAAAACAACAAAGTGATGACGACCATGACTGATGTCACCACCGATGAGATACCGGATACGGCGCCTGCCTGGAGGTTTACGGCCGAGCGGGAAAATGAGCCGGATACCGAGTAACTTGAACCGATTGAGCCGAGCATGTTCGCCAGTCCCTGGCCAATGAGTTCCTGGTTTGGATCGAGTTTCTGGCCGGTTTTTGCTGCCATGGCTTTAGCAATGGCTATAGCCTCCATAAAACCGAGGAGAGAAATGATAATGGCAGTAGGCAGAAGCTTCATGAAAGACTTAACATTGAGCTCTGGAATAGTAAATTGGGGCAAACCCTCAGGAATCTTGCCAACGACAGCGCCTCCCCCCATAACCAGAAGTTCAGCTGTCTTGAGTGGAGAATTACCAACCTTGAACCTCCAGGTATTTCCGTCAGTCACAATTCCCTCGGGAACCGAATCCTTGGCGTAAAGAACGAGGGAATCGTTTTCTCTTGCACCTGCAAACTTCACGGATCGCAATTCTGTGCGGAGCAGATGGCTGTGATGTTTGGCTTCGTTGATTTTAAGAGCGAGCAGTTCTGTTTGGCTTTGCAGCTGAATCAGCTCAACACTCTTGCCATGGCCGTTTTTCAGCTTTTTTAGCTCCTCTTCCACTTGCTGACCGAGAGCTGTCCGTTCGGCTCCTAAGGTGTCAATTTCTCTCGCAGTATCGTTGAATTCCGTTATTTTCTCGTCGACACCCGGAGCATGGATTGCGGAAATATCAACCCTGGCGTCATTATTATAGTCTGTAAAATAGGAAATGACGGTCGCGATGGCTACTGCGACGAGCACATTGGGAATGCGCGGATTGATTTTCTTGAGTACTGCCATAACTATTACCGCACAAACGCCGTAGAGAAGGGTCGGCAGGTGGGTATAGTCCATTGCCGCCTGGGCAACCCGAACCATTGTTTCATAATGATGTCCGGCTGAATCCACGGACACACCAAAAAATTTGGAGAACTGGGAGGAAGCAATGATTATGGCAGCGGCGTTGGTAAAACCGTTGACCACGGGATGTGAGAGAAAGTTAACAACAAGCCCCAAACGAAGCACTCCGAGGGAAAACTGGAATATACCGACTGTCAGCGCTAAAACGATCGAATAGGCTATAAATTGAGTTGATCCCGCAGTGGCAAGTGGTTCAAGGGATGCTGCGGACATGAGAGAGACAACGGCCACAGGACCGGTGGCCAGCTGACGACTGGACCCAAAGAGTGCCGCTACCATGGGTGGTAGAAAGGCAGCGTACAATCCGTAGTAGGCCGGCAATCCGGCAAGTTGGGCATAGGCCATCGATTGAGGAATAAGAACGAGAGCTACTGTGAGACCGGCAAGGAAATCGATTTTAAACTTGCCGGCGTCGTAATCTTTAAACCAGCCAAGAAACGGAAAAATCTTCTGAATCATTGTTTCACCTTTTATTGTCTTTGCTTATTGGCAGGGAAATCTGCACGAAGCCTGACTAGATTCCATGTTTTATGTAAGCAGATATTCAACAAAACATTGCAGTGGCAGAACCCCATGGGAATAACAGTTGATGGGGCAACCGAGGATGGGGGGCAAAGGCTTTGGTGTGGTACAGGAAATGCTTCCGTGTATCCACTGGTGAAACATCTCTGTGTAGTTAGGCGAACTGATGACCTCTTCCATTTTTCCAGCTCCTTTAAAAATTTAAAATGAAAAAATTATAATATTCTAAAAAAAGGATTTATCCCTTTCAACTTACAATAAATTATGAACAGTGAAGATTCGATTTGCCTGTCTTTTCAGAACAGCTAATCAAAGCGCTCTTGCAAATAAAGTCAAGAAAAATTGGAAATATCAAATGGAGATATGCACAAATCAGACACAAAATTGCATTTTCAGATAAAATATGGTTATGAGAGAGATACTTTTATTGTTTTCCAGATCTTGATGAGAAAAAAACATTGGCGTTGATAGTGCGGAAGCATGAGTGACAGGAGGCACGGAAATGAAACCCGGAAAAGAGAGTTTTTGCATACTGCTCGCTGATGATCATGTGTTAATTCGTCATGGAATAAAAAACATCATCAAACAAAATGACAAGTTTCGGGTAGTAGGTGAGGCGAGCAACGGCGAGGAACTTATGGTTTTTCTGGAAGACCTGGAAGTAGATATGATAATTCTGGACATTTCCATGCCCGGCATAGGGGGAATGGAGGCAATCAGCCTCGTCAAGAGCAAGTATCCCTGGACCAAGATTTTGATGCTGACAATGCACAAAAACAAGCAATATTTTTATAATGCCATGGCAGCCGGAGCCGATGGATATCTGATGAAGGATGATTCGGATCAGGAGCTGCTGATTGCCATAGAAAAGGTGTTATCCGGTAAAAGCTATATTTCACCTTTTATGGTTGATGATTTTGCAGATGATGTCATCAGTATGTTCCGCACCCAAAAGAAAAGCCCTTTTCAAGAGTTGACGAAACGGGAAAAAGAAATATTGCAGTTGGTGGTAAAGGGCTATACAAGCAAAAAAATGGCCGAACACTTAAATCTAAGTCAGCGGACCATCGATCATCACCGCTCGAATCTACTCCGAAAATTCAACAGGAAAAACAGTATCGATCTGGTGAATTATGCGGTTCGTAATGGCTTTGCCACCGCTGATTAACACGACGGAAATTCTTTTCTGATTTTGAAATCTGTTATTTTTTGGTCCGCTTGCCAGAGGTCCATGTGGTGATTTGAAATTGTTACCACCTGAGAACTGGTTGGTATTGCTGTATATATATTGATTTTTCTCTGTTGTGGGTATAAGTACCCAGGTAAAAATCGGTATATCTGACAATTGTTTTTTCTGCTGTAACGACTACAAATACATTCGCCTTATTGGTGAAGTTTCTAGCCCCGATAAACGGGAAATAAGTCGAAATATTTTTAGTTTTCCCTTGAGGAAAGAAGTACCTTCACGAAATTTTCCCTACTCTTTACAGTCCCCACTTGGTGGGGAATAAATAAGAAGAGAATTTCCAGGTACTCATCAGCGGAAAAGGTCAGAGAAAAATGAATAAAAGTGATCTAATTGCAACAATAGCAGAAGCAGGGGGCATGACCAAAGTCCGCGCCGAAATGGCCCTTAATAAAGTACTCTCTAATTTGGCGGATGCCATGGAAAAGGGTGAGAGGGTGACCTTGTCAGGGTTTGGGTCCTTCAAAGTTGTTGAAAGAGCTGCACAAAAGGGCAGAAATCCACAGACTGGACAGGTTATTGTTATTCCTGCCCATAATGTAGTTAAATTTAAACCGGGGAAGCATTTGTGCAGCAGGGTCGAATGACCTTTTTTCCGTATCAGTTTCAGTTGTCGGGGTGACGTAGTCGGATCTTCCAGATGAGCAATCCGCATGCCACCATAAATCCACTGAGAAGCTGACCCATGGTGAAAAGACCAAAGAGGTATCCTACCTGCTGATCCGGTTCCCGGAAGTTTTCCACAATGATTCTCAGACAACCATAGCCAATGAGAAACAGGGCTATGATACTGCCGTGGGGCCAATATCGGTTCTTCCGCCATGGCTTTTTGCGTACCGACCAGAGGATCACAAAAAGGACAAGACCTTCGAGAAATGACTCATACAGCTGTGATGGGTGTCGGGGTGAGGGGCCGCCTCCCGGGAACACCATTCCCCATGGCAGATCGGTCGCTCGTCCGTACAATTCGCCATTGATGAAATTGCCGATCCTGCCGAGACCAAGCCCGATTGGAAGAGTGGCAGTGTAGATGTCGGCGGATTTCCAGAAATCAAGGTTCTTCTTCCAACAAAATATCCATCCTCCTATGATGAGAGACAGGCAGGCTCCGTGAAAGGACATGCCACCGCTCCAGGTAGCGGCAATTTCCAGGGGATGCGAGAGATAATAGGAAAAATTGTAGAATAAAACATACCCTAATCTCCCACCGATCACTACCCCCAGGATGAGAACCAGATTGAGATTTTCAAAGTGATCGGCAAGCTGAGAG
>Ga0214472_10007139_pt1 | contig 11704 bp, 13 predicted proteins | sample RVTome_6_FD_207662 | JGI IMG/M metagenome (GOLD analysis project Ga0214472, IMG submission 207662) | Soil microbial communities from uranium-contaminated site in the Upper Colorado River Basin, Wyoming, United States - RVT140D175 | ecosystem: Environmental > Terrestrial > Soil > Contaminated >...
GCGATTTTCCCGTGGTGCAAGGGGCCATTTTGCTGGTGTCAGGGATTTTCGTGGGGATGAATTTGTTCGTCGATATTCTCTATACCTATATCAACCCTAAAATCCGCTTTGAGTGAGGTCATCGTGACAACGTCTGCGTCGCTTCTAAGCACCGAGGCCGCACCTACCGCCGTCGTCCGCTCTCCCGGTGAGTGGCGGCGCGCCTTGCGCTACCTGCGCAAGGATATAAAAGTCATCCTGGGCTTCATCATCCTCAGTCTGCTGATCCTCACGGCGCTCCTGGCGCCGACGCTGGCGCCTTATGACCCCAATGCCCAGGAATACGATCTCCTGCTGCCGCCATCGGCTCAGCATCTTCTGGGGACGGACGAGTTTGGCCGCGACCTGCTCAGCCGTCTCATGGCCGGGGCCCGGGTGTCGCTCCTCGTCGGCTTCGCCGCGGTCTCCCTGGCGGTGGTGGTGTCGGTGCCGCTGGGCCTGCTGGCCGGCTATTACGGTGGCTGGGTCGACACCATTATCATGCGCTACATCGACTTGCAATGGGCTTTCCCGAGCCTGATTATCGCCGTCGGGTTGATGGCCATTCTGGGACCCGGCGTCGGCAATGTCATCGTGGCGGTGTCGCTCGCCTACGTCGACGACTTTGCCCGCCTGGCGCGTGGCGAAGTGCTGGCCCTGCGCGAAGAAGAGTTTATCGTCGCTTCACGGGCCACCGGGGGTTCCGATTTTCGCATCATTTTCCGCCATCTGTTGCCCAATAGCCTGTCGCCGCTCATCGTGCAAGCCACGATCAGCGTCTCCTATGCCATACTGGCGGAATCGACGCTGTCGTTTCTGGGCTTGGGCGTTGCCATTACCACGCCGACGTGGGGACTCATCCTGAGCGGCGCCCGCGGCTTTTTCACCATGGCCTGGTGGCTGGCGATTTTCCCCGGTCTGGCCATTATGGTGACGGTGTTGAGCATTAATTTTATCGGCGATGGGCTGCGTGACGCCCTCGACGTGAAAGTGTCACGCATGGAGTGAGGTTTGGAGACGTCCCCCTCATGTCGTACAGGCCGGGACGACCTCGTGGATGAATTGCTCTAGTTGCGCCTCTTGGTCGTCCCCAACCAGACGAATGCACAGATCGGTCACGCCCGCAGCTTCATAGCGCTCAATTATGTCGATCACCGTCGATGCCGGCCCCAATCCCATCAGTCCATGATCGTGCGCCCCGCCGCCGTAGTATTGTTGCAAAAACGCACGGGTAGTGGTTTCGGCCTGCTCGACATCCGCATCGAGGCGGACGGTCGTATAGACACACAGAGGAAAATCGGGTAGAGGCCGCCCGTGTTGGGCGAGTGCCTCCTCACCGCGGGCCCGGAGGGTGCGGCAGTCGTCATCGGTGAGATAGGTGGTGATGATGCCATCGCCGAGACGGGCGAAGCGGTCGAGCTGGGCCGGTATGAGGTTGCCCCGGTTGCCGGCGGTGATCAAAATCGGCGGGCCGGCTTTATGCCAGGGCAGCGGGCCGATGGTATGCTCGTTGAGTCTAATTTTTGTGGAGGACAGCGGGCGTCGCACGCCCAATCCGCCTGGCCAGGCCCGCGGCACCGGTTTAGTTGGCAACGAAGCAGTAGAACAACCCGTCGCCACCCGACTTGGGGAAATCCTCCGCACCGCAGCCGCGCGAGCCATGCGAAGAATTCCAGGACAGTGAACTCCACTGCTGGTCGAGCCCGGCGCGATCGTGATGGCCGACGATCGCCGAACTCTCTGCAGAGTTGCTCGTCCAGTTCCCGCACGTCGTGTCACCACCGGCCGTCGAGTACTGGCCCTCGGGATCCGAACCCGTCAAAATATCATGCCGGTTCGGTTGTTGACCTCGGCCATTGATGGGCTGGCCCTGCTCGCTCAGTGCCGTCTCGATGTTGATATTGTTGGATGCGGAGTGAAGGTCATCCACGGACGTGGCGATCACAACCCCCTTGATATTCTGCCACGGCCCTTTGCCGATGCGCTCCCGGGCGTTGATGCCCTGGGACATCACAGGGCGGCCCGAGCTCCTGTCGACGATCGGCCTGACGCTCAGATAAGCGTGCCAGTTGGTCTCGGTCGAGCCAGCCGCCTGGGCAAGTTTCACACAGTGGGCGTCAGCCCCTTCTATCCCACCGAGATTTCCGCCGTCGCCGGGGCCGGCGCTGGTCAAAAAGAATGTCATTTCCTTTGCGCTCTGTGCCTGGGCCGTTGCCAGTAGACCCAAACCGGCGAGTGCCAAACCGCTAAGTATCGACACGGCGATCTTCTTCATGGCTGTCCTCACATTTGTTTTGACAATGGTTCTAAACAGATTGGAGACTCTTGCTCCTTGAATACGCAGGATAGCCAAAACAACCACGCTTTTCAAGGGCGAGGGTGGGGGAAGGACGAGGGTGGGGAAAGCGTGAGGTGGCGACATGCTTTACTGTCACCAGATGCTGCATTATACTTTGATGGGTCTGGATGACGGCGCTATCTAGGGGAGGTACGAAATGACGACTTTGCTCGAGATTCCCATCGAATGGACCGTGGCGGATTTACAAGATTATCTCGATGGTATTCCGGCTCATCGCATCCGGTTGCGCCCCTGGCCGGGCACGGCCACCGTGCAGGACGTCGTGCGGATGGACGACCACCACGATCGGCTTTGCGAACTGATTGACGGGGTGTTGGTGGAGAAAGCGATGGGCTTTGAAGAGTCTTGGATCGCAGCGAATTTATTGTTTTTTCTCGGTCAATTCTTACAGCACTATCCGCTTGGGATCGTGACGGGAGCCGATGGCCTGATTCAACTTCTCCCCCATCAGGTTCGCATTGCCGATGTGGCGTATTTTGCCTGGGAGCGGATGCCCGATCGACGATTGCCTCGCGAGGCGGTGCCCCATCTTGTGCCTGACCTGGCCGTTGAGGTCCTGTCTAGGAGTAACACCCCGACTGAAATGCGTCGGAAATTGCGGGAGTATTTCCAAGCCGGTGTGCGGCTGGTATGGTATATCGATCCAGCCTCGAGAACGGTGACCATTTACCATGACGAACATGACGCAGTGGCGCTGCATGAACATCAGATGCTGACCGGGGATGAGGTCCTGCCCGGTTTCGAGCTCTCGGTTCGGCAGCTCTTTACGCCGTCCGCAGCCCCGCAGTCGTCTACAGACGTTCCGACCCGTTAGTCGGCCATGCTCGCACTATCTATCCCAGAGCGAAACGCCATGAAGTACAGCAGACTGGCCACCCCCAGAATCACCGCCCCCGAGATGTACATCCACGACAACCCAAAGCGCGGCGCGATCCAATACCCCAACAAGGGGCCAAGGGCGGCTCCCAAGTCTTGAAACGTCACGAACAGGCTTAGAAACATGCTGCGCTTGTCGATGGGCGCCACATCTCCGGCCACTGCATTAAACGAGACATTGAGGGTGATGCCACACAGAAAGACCAGGAAGGTGATGACCGTAATGGCCACTAAGGAGGGCGTCAGGCCGTACAACCCGACCAGTAGAGCCCCCGCGGGCAACGCCATAAACACCAGGCGCTGCCGGCCCCAGCGGTCGGATAGCGAACCGGCCAGGGGGGCAATCGCGAGGTCTAGGAAGCCTCGACTGCCGAGGAGAACACCGGTAAGCGAGGCCACCCCAATGGTGATGGAGCCGACCGTCGTACTCATACCAAAACGCTGTTGCAGCATATAGCCAAGGGTCGAGGAGACGAGGCCGCCGATAACTAAAAGCGTGCTGAAGGCACACCAGCTAATCACGATCAGGCGCCAATACACCGCCTGCCGCGTCGCCCCGAGTGACGACATCTCGGAGGTAGGGGCGGACTCAGGCCGAGGGGGTTCGGGAGGCGGGCGGGGAGTTGACGCTTTGGCTTGAGCCACCCCGCTGCGCTCTCGGCTCGCCATTTCCACATAGGCAATGAGAGCCGCGAGGCAGGTCGCGATACCAAAGAGGATGAACGTCGTGCGAAAGCCAATGGTGTCGGTTAAAAACCCGCCGGCCAACATGGCAATGGCCCCACCCAGACGCGAAATCGACTGAAAGATGCCCATCATCCGCCCGCGGGTGTCGACAGCGGCAACATCGAGTGCAGTGCTCAGACCTTCAAGGCGCAGAAATGACCACGCCGTGCCCCATAGCAAACGGGCGATGAGAAAGATCCAAAGCCCACTCAAGGCCCCATAGGCAATGGTGGTAAGACCGCCGAGGAGGAGCGAGCCGATAAAGGGCCAGCGGCGCCCGAAGCGGTCAATCACATAACCCGACAGGCTGTTGGTGAGTAGGCGCACCAGCCGATTGGCGCTCAGGATCAGCCCGATGGCAGTCACTGGAATGCCCATGGCTTCGTGCATCACCGGCAGGACCGCGTAGAGCAGTTGATCGCCCAACAGGGAAAGCGCCACCACAATAGACACCAGGACCAGGGAACGAGGCGCCGGGGATCGTTGACCATCCCGGTTGAATTGGCGCTTGAGTTTGTCGAGCAATGCCACCATTGATGTATTTCTAGAGCCGCGCGCGCTCAGCTGCCTTCTTTAACTGACGCTACCCCGTTCAGGGCAAAATCAAAAAGTTCACGACTGCGCAGCCCACCGGCCGCTCCCCGTTCGGCGTATTGGCCATTTAGCGGCTCGGAAATAATGAACGGCACAGCCGCTTCAAACAGGCTGCCGTGGGTGCGCAGCCGGCTTCCCTTGAGCGCGGATAGATCATGGTCCACCGCCCGACCGCCAATGACGGTTTTCTCGTCGCCCATGACCGCCACATCGCCCTCCCGGTCCAAGGGTTGTTCCAGCTCGCGAGCCACGGCTTGAGCGGACCAAGTCCTGGCGACCCCGGGCAGCTGACCGACGATCTCCAGCACTTCCTCGGCCCGGTGCCCCTGGTGACAGTAGACGCGCACAAACCCGCCCAGCGCCCCGTGGTGCCCGACAAACGCATCGGTGATCGGACAAATGACCGTGGTCGAGCCCTGGCCCAAATCGCGATCGAGAATGTCTTGGAGAAAAATCACATTGGGCTCGCCATTGGCGTCAGCTTTGTCGTTCATGCCGTGGTCCGCAGTGAGCGCGACGATCGCCCCGAGCTCGGCTAAGCGGCCAAAGCGCGCATCCAAATCCCGGTAGAATTGATTGGCCCCCGGCGCCCCCGGCGCGTGGCTGTGCTGGATAAAATCCGTCAGGGAGAGATACAAAATGTCCGGGCGGCGCGTCTCCAGGAGTTTAATGCCGGCATCGAGCACAAACAGTGACAATTCGGCGGAATACATCTCCGGTTGCGGCTGCCCGACAAACTCCAAGACGTTCTCAATACCGTTTTCCGCCAGGCTGCACTGCCCGGCGTGTTGGGCGGAAAAGCTCACGGAACCGCCGCTCAAGTCCATCTCTTTTTGAAGCTGTTGCCGCAGCTTATCCTTGGCCGTAATCGATACCACCTGAGCCCCGTGCCGGGAGAACGCCGCCATCACTGAGCGCGTGCGCAGCAGTTCCGGCCCGGTCATCACCACCGGTGCATTGGTGTCGCGATTCAGGTAGAAATTGCCGGAAATACCGTGCACCTCCGGCTCCGTGCCGGTGACGATCGACATGTTGTTCGGACAGGTAAAGCTGGGCATGCTGCCCCGTGCGATGGCCGAAAAGCCGTCGCTCATAAAGCGCTCGATATTGGGAATGATCCCATCTTTGAGACCTTGCTCAAAATAGGCCGGGTCACCGCCGTCGATACAGACGACCGCGACAGGCCGCGATGGCCGTTGATAGCGAATCCCGTTCAATTCGATGCTGCTAGCGTCCATTTTGACACCCTTTCCGTTGACGTTGCTGCGCTTTGTGGAGCTCATGGCGGCGAGCGCCTAAAGAGACCCAGAGGTCTAATCCCCACGAAATCCTCACGAAACCCTCATCTCATCTACAAGCTTTCGATCCTGCCTGCTGCTACCCTCTCATCTAGCCTGAGGTGATGATGTCAAAGAAATCACCAAGCCATCGGGTCCGATGTCTCATGATTATGATGGGCGTTTGATTGACCACAAAATCCATATCTTTTGATGGAGAGACATGATGCGTGCGGCAAAAGACGGTATCAGTGTACACGCGATTCCCGGTTCACGCTCTGTGCTCTTTGGGATGGATGCCACGACCGAAGCACGGCGGGGCTTATTGGGGTTTACCCTTGGCAAACGGGATGCGCAGTCCGGCGATATCACCTGGCTGCGCGGGTTTAAGTTTTTCGAAGCCACCTTACCCCATCCAAGTCCTGGCGAGCGTCGATCGACACGGGAACATCCGATTCAAAGCTTTCAGTGGGGTGACTACTCGGCGACCCCGGCGACCGCGATCTCCTATGTCGTGCAAGGCGTCTATGGCCGCCCTGCGGCGTTGACCTATGGCCCGGAAATCGAACTCAAGGTGCGCACCGCCAACAGCGAAAGCGACACGCACGGCATCTATTTCAACCGTGGTGCCATTCCCAGCCAGGCCTTTGCCGATCGCTTTGACAACGTAGGGCTGACCGACGACCAACAGAACGATCCTAGCCATGAGAAGGTTCAATGGCTTTCCCGCGGGCTGCTCGAAGCAGTGCTCATGTTTATTGCCCAGGCCAATGGCAGCCGGTTCGAATTGCGCATTGCCGCCTATGAATTTTTCTACCCACCGGTGTTGGAGGCCTTGCGCGCTGCAGCGGGAACCGGGGCCAACATTCAAATCAGCTTTCACGCCGGTGACCAAAAACGAGATGGTTCTATCGCGCCTGACCACACGAGTACAGCCAATCTCGCCACTCTCAAGTCACTCGGTCTAGACCGCGCCGCCAATATCACGTTGCGTCCGCGCACGCTCTTTTCGAAGATTCCCCACAATAAATTTTTCCTGCTCCTGGAGAATGGGGTGCCGCGGCAGATTCTAACCGGCTCGACCAACATTACGCCATCTGGATTTCTCGGCCAGAGCAATGTGGCCCATCTCGTTCGAGATGGTGCACTGGCGCGCACCTACAACACCTACTGGGAAGCCATTGCCAAGGACCCCGCCACTCGAGGCTTCAAAACGCATAACACCAAGACCTTTCCGGATCCCGTGGGTGCGCTCCCCCTCGACATCCCGAAAGCTGTTTTTTCGCCCCGCCAGGCGGGGCTTCTCGAATGGTTTGCAGACCGGCTCGGCCAAGCGCAATCCAATGTCATGTTTACCGCCGCTTTTGGCGTGGCCAGCCCACTCGTTGCAAAATTCGCAGAAGACAAGGACTTCATCCGGTTCATTTTAATGGAGAATCCCGACCGTGAAGCGGGCGAGCAAGCACTTCTTGAAAGCGATCGCGACACCCGCATCGCGCTTGGCAATCATTTGAATCGCGACACCATCCAGCTCCAACTCAACGGTCACCGGCTCGATGAATGGTTCCGCGCCGAAGAGCATTTCCGCAAACGGGGTCACATCTTCTATATCCATACCAAATACATGCTGATAGACGCCCTGTCCGCCGAGCCGCAGATTTTCACCGGTTCGGCGAATTTCTCCGACCCCTCTGTGACCGGTAATGACGAGAACATGCTCCTCCTGCGCGGACCAGCGTTTCGGACGGTGGCCGATGTCTATGTCAACGAGTTCATGCGGCTTTTTAACCACCTTTATTTTCGTACTGTCGCCATTCGTTTGGCCAAGGAGCGGAAGGGCGATCCGCGCAAAGCAGCGCTGTTGGAACCCACGGATCAGTGGGTGAAATCCCATTTCCGAGCCGGCTCCTATCATGAGCGGCTCCGCTCGCTTTTTCGCTGACGAAGCAAGATTCTCGCCCTTAGGCGGCGTTTAAACGCCGTCCATAAAGCGAAAAGAGCCGTTCCCAATGCCGCTCTGCCGCCGCTTTGTCATAAACCGAACTCTCGGGAAAGCCAAAGCCGTGATGGACTTCCGGGTACATCTCGATCTCGCCCGCCGTGCCCGCCGCTTTGAACAACCGCTGCAACTCCTCGACCATCGGTAAAGGCGCGAGATCGTCGTACTCGGCGCAGGCGATATACAGTTCGCCTTTGACCTTGGCCAAGGAGAGATGTGGGCTCTCTGCAGCGTCGTTCACCAACCAGGTGCCGTACAGTGAAGCGGCAGCGGTGACGCGGTCCGGGTAACGTGCGGCTGCCGCTAAGGCATAGGGGCCACTCATACAATAGCCGTGACAGCCGACGGCTCCCGGCAAGACTTCAGGCTGCTGATCGACAAAGGCGAGCATGGCCCCAAAATCTTCCATCACCGGTGGAATGGTCATTTTTGTACGCACGGTGCGCATGCGCTTCCACTCATCGCTGCCATGCTCCCGGACACTGGGTCCATAAACCGTATCGCGCCCGGCCCGGTAGTAGAGGTTGGGCAACAGCACATAGTAGCCCACCGTCGCCAAACGGCGGGCCATGTCCCGGAGTTCTTCACGGATGCCGTGAGCATCCATCAAGAGCAAGATGGCGGGAAACGGGCCGCCCCGTTCGGGGCGGCAGATAAAGGTCTCCATCTCGCCATCGGCCGTGGTGATATCCAAGATGTCTTCGATCATTCTGCGCTCCCAATCCTCATGGTCATCGCCATATTGACACGTACGGCATCTGCTCAGCAACTTGCTTATACGGCGTGAGATGTGCGGTAGGTGCAAGACCACGCAGGGTGGTCTTACAGGTGATCAATCATCCAGGTGGATGGTCGCAGTGACTCTGGGCGCATCGCCGACCGCACGGGTCGTGTGGCCATGACCGGTGAGATCTTCAGCCAGATTGACATCGCCCGGTCCCAACCGGTGGATGGTGCCGTCCCCTAGCCCAATTTCCGCCGCGCCGGAAAGGGTGATGACATACTGGCGTCGCGGCGCGGTATGCCAGTCGCTAAAATAGCCTGACTCCACCGAGCGAAACACCACCCCCTTAGCACCGTGGAGGGAGGTCAAATCCGGGTGGGAGCCCAGTTCGAGTTTTTCGATGTGCGATTCGCCATCGTCACCGGAATACAGTCTAAAAATCGCCATCTCGCATCTCCTGTCGTGATCTTCGTTGACGTGTGGAATTTGACTTCCTGCCCGTAGACTACTCGGACCGGCACACAGAATCAAGGGCTTTTGGTGCCGGCCTTAACCGGGCATCGGCACCGACACGGTCACCCGCTGTGCCGTCCCGATGCCTCGCGTGAGGTGCCCTTTCCCGGTCACATCTTCAGCCACCAACACGTCACCCACTTGGAGGACGCGTTTTTCCCCATGGCCGGTTTCAATCTCCATGCCGCCGGCGAGAACCATGACATATTGCCGCCGGGGCGCATTATGCCAATCTTGAAAAAATTCCCCCGGACCGGTATTACAGCCGATCGGCCCCTCTCCCGGATGGGTGGCAATGGCTGCGAAGGCATCGACATCCAATTCCTCGACATGGGTCTGTGCATCATCGCCAGTATAAATGCGAATCACTTGCATCGGCTCTCTCCACGGTTTGCCTGGTGGTGTATCACATGGCGCGACAACATGCGTGTCGGACAAGCTCACGACGTTTATGGTTTGCCTTCCTCCATGGTGGCAACGTGCTATGGGTGGGTAGGCTCAGGGCACATTAACTTGGCCGGTCTCGAGACCTACGAGCGGCTGCATCACGTGGCTCAGCTGAGCTTGGGGTGGTTGAGCCATCACCTCGACCTGCGTCTGGTGCCCCTCTACCAAGGTCTGCAAACGGCGTTGGCGCCTTTTGCCCCACGCTATCACGAACTCGATCAGGGCGCCGTGTGGCTGCGAGATATCGCTGACATTTTGGGCCCCCCTCAACAGAACCTCCGGGATTCTCCAGCCAGAGCGAAGCTTGGCTGGAGAGGGATAGGAGTCGGCTCGCCAGAGCCGAGACCACTCAGTCAAGTTATGTCGTAGGCTAACTTTGTAAAAACTATGGACATGTGACATGTTTTGTCATATAGTCCCTGCTATGAAACTCACAATGCCTGTAAAACTCGTCACAGACGAGACGCAAAAGCGCCAGTTGTCGGTCACCATGCGCGCCTTTAACCAGGCGGCAACGCATGCGGCTCGGATTGCGTTCGATGAAGGGTTGCGCACCAAACGACTCATTCACAACCGCTGTTACCGGGAGCTGAGGGAGCGGTTCGGCTTGTCCTCCCAGATGTCCATTTTGGCGATCTGGAAAGTCGCCGAGTGCTTTGCTCGCGACAAAAAGACATGCCCGCAGTTTGGCGACACGAGCGCCATGACCCATGACGTTCGCACCATGAGCTTTAAGGGGCTCGACAAGGTGTCCATCTTGACCCTTGAAGGCAGGATCATCGTGTCCATTCTGATGGGAGACTACCAGGCTGGCTACCTGCCCAGACAAAAAGGACAGTGCGACCTGGTCTACCGGGATGGCGAATTTTACCTTTACTGTACGGTCGATATCCCAGACGGCACACCCATTGAAGCTGAACGATACCTGGGCGTTGACCTGGGCATTGTCCAAATTGCCGCCGACTCCGATGGCCACACCTTTTCGGGTACGGACATTGAATCTGTTCGTGTGCGCTGTGCGACACACCGAGCGTCCTACCAGGCCACTGGCACCCGGTCGGCCAAGCGTCGTCTGAAGAAGATGTCGGGCAAAGAGTCTCGTTTTCGCCGCTGGGTAAACCACGGCATTTCCAAAAAACTGGTTGACTATGCCAAAGGCACTCGCTCGGTCATTGTCCTTGAGGACCTGACCCACATTCGAGAGCGAGTAACGGTTCGCAAACGGCAACGCAACCGGCACCACAGTTGGAGTTTTTCGCAGCTTCGGCAGTTCATCACATACAAGGCGTTGCGCGAAGGCGTTCCTGTTATTACGGTTGATCCGCGCAACAGTTCCCGCGCTTGTTCGAAGTGTGGGTATGTCGATAAACGCAACCGCAAGAGCCAAGCGGAATTCTCCTGTAAACGCTGCGGGTTCCAAGGCAACGCAGACCTGAATGCGGCCAGGAACCTTGCAACTAGGGGGCAAGTAACCGCCCCTCATTTAGTAACGCCAAGGCATGGGCAACTTGCTTTTTCTTGGTAGTTATAAAGCTCCACCTAGAATCGCTTGCGATTTAGGGGAGTTGGTTACGTGCTGTCTGTTCGTACTCAATCGTCCAAGCCAAGCTCTCGCCTCACCTCATCACTGGTATATCGCTTGCCTGGCCTCTCCAAGACCTGCTCTGCCAGGTAGATGTCCTCAAGATCCTCTAATTTTTCGATAACGGCTTGCTTGACATAATACGTCTTTGTGCGTCCTGTGAGCTGGGCAAGGTGCTCCAGTCTCGCCTCGATGTCCTCGCCTAGTCGAACGGATATAGGCATGGTCGTATCCTCTCTGTGAATCTACGAAATCGTTGTATGACAAGTGTCGTCTGTATGACAAAGCAAGTCGAGAGGTCGTGGTCGTACGGTCAACCTACATGAGTTCCCCGAAACCGGCAGGACACTCATTCCCCAGCAGACTGAGAATATGTGCAAACACGTTTCAAATCATTTCGTGACTTTTCCCCCACCTCACGGTGGGGGCTTCTAGGAAGCCGGAGCTTCCAGAGACTCAAGCCCTAGTCTCAGGATATTGAGAGCAGCGTTATGATCACGATGAGCCACAAAACCACAACCGCAAGCGTGGGTTCGGTGCGACAGCGATTTCTTCACGATCTCGCCGCATGCACTGCACCTCTGCGACG
>Ga0214472_10007140_pt1 | contig 11704 bp, 11 predicted proteins | sample RVTome_6_FD_207662 | JGI IMG/M metagenome (GOLD analysis project Ga0214472, IMG submission 207662) | Soil microbial communities from uranium-contaminated site in the Upper Colorado River Basin, Wyoming, United States - RVT140D175 | ecosystem: Environmental > Terrestrial > Soil > Contaminated >...
AACTGCAAGGCCCTTTCCGGCGTCATCGCAGACTGGTTCTCGCGGGTCTGCGCGGCGCAGGTCTGGGCCGCAAATGCCGGTCCGGACGGCAGGATCAGGGACGAGGCGCAGCCGCAGGCGAGCAGGGATTTTCCCGCTGTTTTGAATAAATCTCTGCGTGCGATGGGTTTCGAAATCATGGCTTGGCTCTCTGTCCTGTCAACAGTTTACGTTTGATGGGGCATGGTTTACTGCCGTCCTCAAGGCAAGCATAGACCGGCATTGCCGATTTGACGCGTCAATTGTCATGCTCTGGGGAGTTTTGACGGTTTCTTGGTTTAGAATGGGATAATTTTGTTGGCATACACAGCCGGGCAGCCTTGGAGCAATGCCTCATGGCATGTCGGGTTTATCCGCCAAGGATCGAACGATAACCACCCGCGCAACGAAGCGCCTTGTATTATTTCCGCCGCACCGAATTGCCGCCGTCGATGATCTTGTTGATCAGGTCGGCCACGGCTTTGTGCAGCATCATCTGTCCGTCATCCCCTGGATCGTTGGAATGTGCGGCCGCGGCGTCGCGGAGGATGCTGACGATTTCGCGTTCCGGCAGTATTTTTCGGTCATTGAGCGCCAGCAAAAGCGACTCGCAGATGGCGAGCGCGGCGGCGGCTGTCACCTCGGCTTCGGGCGGGAGTTTCCTGGACAACGACTTGGATGGCGCTTGGATAGACATGTGCTGATTTCCTTCTTGTCGCGGCCAACGGCAATGTGGTACCGGAGAACGGGCATGGCTATTGTCGCATATTCGGGATAGACCGGACTGATCCCAAGCAGGATTGCCGGTACCAATACTCGATAATCCGTGATTGCCAGAGATCGATTCCGTCGACGCACGGTAGGAAAAGGTTTCCGATGCTCTGCGTGCAAAGCCCCCTTGCCCGAAAACTGGGCAACTTCGTTGCACTTTCCGATGCCGAACTGAAAGTGCTTGACGGCCTGCATCGGCGCCGGCGCAGTTTTACGCCGGGCCGCGATCTTGTATTGCAAGGACATACTCATCAGGCGGCCTACATCCTCGCCGATGGCTGGGTGTGCTCCTACAAACTGCTGTCCGACGGCACGCGACAGATCGTTGATTTCCAGATACCGGGTGATTTCCTGGGCCTGCGCTCTGTGCTTTTCCGCACCGCCGACCACAATATCGAGCCGGTCACGCTGGTTGAGGCTACCGAAGTCCTGGAAAGCGATCTCTTGCAGGTCTTCTCGACGACCCTGCGCCTGGCCACGGCGGTGCTCTGGGCCGCGTCGCGCGACGAGGCGATGGTGGTGGAACATCTGGTCGGCATCGGTCGGCGGGACGCACTGGAACGGACGGCGCACTTCCTGCTCGAACTCAATGCGCGGCTGACCCTGGTCGGCCGCGGCACGCGCGACGGGTTCGCCTGTCCGCTCACGCAATACCACCTGGCCGACGCACTGGGGCTCAGCGCCGTGCACGTCAACCGCGTCCTTCGCGAGCTGCGCGAAGGCGGGCTGCTGACCTTCCAGAAGGGTCAGGTGACCATTCACAATTTCGACGGGTTGGTCGATCGGGCCGGGTTCGACCGCTCCTATCTGGATCAGGAAGGCCCGCTGCTGCGGTAGCAACCTTCCTCAGCCTGCGTCACGAGCAGGTTGGATCGGCGCCGACGCGGTGGGCGTGCAGGCAGAAGAGGGGAAATTCGCAGCGGAAATGTCGCGCTTGAACGACGCTACCGGTCTCATCTGTCTGCGCTTCGCGGTGGTGTTCCTGCTGACCGGCAGTTTTTAAGTTGTTTCGGCCTCCGCCACTTTTCTGAGGATAGCCGGTACCGGTCTTGCGACCGGTTTCGGTGTCACGCTGGCCGTCGTCAGAGCCAAGACCTGGATCGCGGGGCGATCGGCGTGGACCCGAGATCGCGGATCTTCATCAGCCTCCTGATCCTGTTCAGCGCTTTTTTGCGGCCGAGGCGATCTCGGCCCCGTCCCTGCGCCGACAAGGCAGGAATGGTGAGTTCCATCTGCTGCTTTGTTGACCGCGACCGGTGCTGCCTGTACCAAACCCCGCAAGGCGAGGGAACGGTTATGTCCAAACAGAGGAATCGCAGTTTTGCCGTTATCGGGCTCGGCACGTTTGGCACGACGGTTGCCTCGGAACTGGCGCGCTTTGGCAATCATGTGCTGGGAATCGATACGGTAGAACGCAATGTCTCGCGTGTCGCCGAGATGCTCGCCGAAGCCGTCATCGCAGACGGGCGCGACGAGCAGGCGCTGCGCGAGGCGGGCGTAGGCAATTACGATGTTGCCGTCATCGCCATCGGGGAGGACCTTGAAGCCAACATCCTCTGCACGATGAACGTCAAGTTCATCGGCGTGCCGACGGTCTGGGTGAAGGCAGTGAGCCGAACCCATCATCGTATTCTGACCAAACTGGGCGCGGATCGCGTGATCCAGCCCGAGCAGGAGATCGGCCGCCACATCGCGCAGATGCTCCACAATCCGCTGGTGCGGGATTACGTCAGTCTCGGTAATGGCTTCCACGTCGTGGATTTCCGGGTGCCTGAAAGCCTTGACGGCAAGCGGGTCGATGGGGTCGGCCTGAGCGATGGGTTCGAATTGCGGGCGCTTGGGCTGATGCGAGGAGGCGAGTTCGTCTCCTGCGAGAGCGGCGCTGCCGAGCTTCACACCGACGACAAGCTGCTGCTGCTTGGCCGCCGGGAGAACCTGCGCCGCTTCGGCGACAGCCTTTGAGCCGCGCCGTGCGCCTCAAGTGGCTCAGACAGGGTGGACATGTCCAGATCCCGCCCCCGGCAATACTTGCCTTGCTTTATGCCGCGCTGATCACGGCCGGCGCCGGGCTGTTGATGCTACCGATGGCGACGCCGGCGCCGATCACCTGGTCAGCTGCTTTTTTCACTGCGGCCTCGGCCGTGACCGTCACGGGCCTGGTGGTGATCGATACGGGCAGCCAGCTGACGATGTTCGGGCAGGCCGTGGTGATGGTGCTGATCCAGCTGGGCGGGCTGGGCCTGATGACCTTCGCCGTGCTGATCCTGTCGATGCTGGGCCTGCCAGTCAGCATGTCGCATCGAATCTTCCTGCGCGAGGATCTCAACCAGACCTCGATCAGTGATCTTCTGGTGCTGGTGCGCGGCATCCTGAAGGTGGTGCTGGCCTGCGAATTGGTGGGCGTGGCACTTCTGTCGATCGTCTTCGTGCCGGAATTCGGCTGGGAAATGGGGCTTTGGCAGGCGCTGTTTCACACCATCTCGGCCTTCAACAATGCCGGTTTCGCGCTCTTTCCCGACAGTCTGTCGCAATGGGTGGGCAACCCGATCGTCAACCTGACAGTGCCGGCGCTTTTCATCTTCGGCGGGTTGGGGTTCATCGTCGTGACCGAGCTCTACGCCAAGCGGACCTGGCGCAGCTTTTCGCTGCACACCAAGCTGATGGTCGTGGGCACGCTGGCCCTTGTCGCATGGTCCGTCCTGGCCTTCGCAATACTGGAATGGACGAACCCGCGCACGCTTGGCGGGCTCGACAGCATCGGCGAGAGGCTCTGGGCCAGCTGGTTCCAGGGGGTGACGACCCGCACTGCCGGTTTCAATTCGCTCGACATCGGCGGCATCCACGACAGCACGGCCTTGATGTTCATGTCGTTGATGGTGATCGGCGGCGGCAGCACCTCTACCGCCGGCGGCATCAAGGTGACGACCTTCATCATCCTGCTGTTGGCGACGCTGGCCTTCTTCAAGCGTCGCCAGCAATTGCACGTCTTCGGGCGCAGCCTCGGCCCGGACGAGGTGATGAAGGTTCTGGCGCTGACCATGGTCAGCATTCTCACGGTCTTCATGGCGATCTTCCTGATCACCATCTCGCATGACGGCGACTTCCTCGATCTGGCCTTCGAGGTGACTTCTGCCTTCGGAACAGTCGGGCTTTCCCGCGGCGCGACCGGGGAACTGGACGGGTTCGGGCGGGCGGTGATCATAGCCGTCATGTTCATCGGGCGCGTCGGCCCTCTGACGCTGGGATTTTTCCTGGCGACGCGCTCCAAGCCGCGCGTCGCCTACCCGTCGAGCAAGGTCTATCTGGGCTGAACGGATACGAGCATTCGTGTTGTCAGCACGGGTTTTCGATGCCGCTGCCGCACTGGAAAAGACCACATGGAAAGGCTTGATCAGACGCATTGTCCGCGTGACAGGACCGACGCTCATAGGCCGCGCCAAAAAAGCCACCGAGGCCATCCGCTCGGCCAGCGCTGTGCCGGGGGCGCAGGGGTTCATGCAGCTTGAAGGCACTGTCCGCGCCCTGGCCCTCAATAATTTCCGCCCCGGGGCTCAAATGATGGCGCCGCGAACCTTGGCGGAGATCCATTCGCCCAGAACCACGGCAAACAGGATCACGATCAGGATCAGCGTCACCTGCGGCCAGGCGAGCGTGTTGAGAGAGGATTGCAACTGCAATCCGATGCCGCCGGCGCCCACCAGGCCGAGCACGGTGGATTCGCGGATGTTGATGTCCCAGCGGAACACGCTGATGCCGGCGAATGCCGGCATGATCTGCGGCACGATGCCATAGGCCATGACCTGCCAGCGCGAGGCGCCGGTCGCGGTGATCGCCTCGACCTGATTCTGGTCGATTTCCTCGATCGCCTCGTAGAGCAGCTTGGCGCAAAAGCCGATGGAACGGAAGGCGATCGCCATAAGTCCGGCGAATACGCCCGGGCCGATGATGGCGACGAGAAGCAGCGCCCAGATCAGGGAATTGATCGAGCGGGTGGCGACGATGATGAACAGCGCCACGGGCCGGATAAACAGGGTGCTGGGGGTCGTGTTGCGCGCCGCCAGGAACGCCACGGGCACAGCCATTACCAGCGCGAGGACTGTCCCGAGCGTCGCCATGTTGAAGGTGTCCCACAGGGGACCCCAAAGCTTGTCCATGTAGGACCAGCGCGGGGGAAGGGCGCGCGAGCCTATGTCGGCGGCAATGCGCGGTGCGTCCCAGACGAAAAACCAGGTGGTGGCGTCGGAGATGCGTTTCCAGCACCACATGAACACGGCAATTGCAGCCAGCGTGGCGGCCCAGCGGATGAGTGTCTGATTGCGGTTGCGCAATTGCCAGATCTTGGCGCCGTTCGCGGCATGGGTCACCGGCATTATTGCACCTTTGCCCGGATGATGCCCGACAGATATTCCAGCACCATCACGGTGCCGATAATGATCAGCAGGATCGCCGCCGCGGTGTCGAATTCATACCGGTCGAACGCCGTGTTCAATGTCGCCCCGATCCCGCCGGCGCCCACCAGCCCAAGCACGGCGGATTCCCTGAAATTGATATCGAGGCGGTACATCGACAATCCGATCAGGCGCGGCATGACCTGTGGCTGGACGCCGTAATTGATCCATTGCAGCCAGGACGCGCCGGTGGCGCGGATCGCCTCGGCCTGCACGCGGTCCATTTCCTCGATATCCTCCGCCAGGAGTTTGGACAGGAAGCCGATGGTGGCGAAGGACAGGGTGAGAAACCCCGCCAGCGGACCGAAGCCGAAAATCGCCACCAGCAATATGGCGACGATGATCTCATTAAGAGCACGGGACAGCGAGACGATGGCCCGGCACACGATATAGACCGGCAGGGGCGCGATGTTGCGCGCGGCGCCCAGGCCGATCGGAATCGAAATGAGGATCCCCACCACGGTGGATGTGATGGTGATGATGATGCTTTCCACGATGCCGTCGCGGATGTCGCTGCCGCGCGAGACGAAATCCGGATTGAAAAACGACGTCACGAAAGCCCAGCCGCGGCTCAAACCCTCCGAAACCCGCGCCCAATTGACGTCGATGGAACCGACCGCCAGCACGAAATAGATCGCCGCGCTGACGAACAGCCCCCAGCGCAACGCCGGATTGGTGATCAAAGGCGGCTTTTTCCAGCCGGTGCCGAGCCTGTCGTCGAGCGTGACCGCGCTCATTGGGCCGGTTCCGCCATTTCGGCGTCTTCCTCGTCGACATTGCGGATGGTGGCCTGCCAGTCCTCTTCGCCATAGATGCTGGTCAGGACGTCTTCGGTCATATCGGTCGGCTTGCCGTCAAAGGCCAGTTCTCCCGCCTTCAGGCCGACGATACGCTCGACGAACATCTGCGCCAGGGCCACGTCGTGAATGTTGATGACGGCCGCCAGGTCGCGCTCGGCGCACAATTCGCAGATGAGCCGCATGATCTGCCGCGAGGTTTTCGGATCGAGCGAGGCCGTGGGCTCATCGACGAGCAACAGGCGCGGGTCCTGGATCAAGGCGCGGGCGATGCCGACGCGTTGGCGCTGGCCGCCGGAGAGTTCGTCGGCGCGTTTGTCGGCCATGGCCAAAAGGCCGACGCGATCCAGCAGCCGAAAGGCTTCGTCGATATCCGGTTGCCTGTATTTGCGCAGGAACGACCGCCAGAAGCCGACATAGCCGAGCCGACCGGAAAGCACGTTTTCCATCACGGTGAGCCGCTCGACAAGGGCATATTCCTGGAAGATCATGCCCATCTTGCGGCGCATCCGGCGCAAGCCCGCCGAGCCCAGAGCGGTGACGTCGGTTCCGTCCAGGATTACACTGCCCGATGTCGGCTCCACCAGCCGGTTGATGCAGCGAATGAGCGTCGATTTGCCCGCGCCCGACGGCCCGATCAGGGCCAGGACCTGGCCCTTCGGCACGATCAGGTCGACGTCCGTGAGCGCCTTGTCGCCGGTCCGGTAGGTCTTTGTCAGTCCGCAAAGTTCGAGCATGGATCCCCGTTATCGGCACTGGTGATGCGCCGCGCGAAGCGCGGCGCAAGGGGGGCAAGGGCGATGCGCCGCGGCGAACCGCGGCGCAAGCGGCGCGTTACCCGCAGGTGTATTTGACGCCATTGGCCGCATCGATCTTGCGGACGACGTCCCAGAAATCCTTGTAGTTCATTTCCAGGAACTGGCCTTCCTGGGATTTCTCGAACTCCTTCTTCAGCGACGATCCTTCCCAGGGGAAAGAGAAGAACGCTTCCTTGATTTTCTCCTGAAGCTCCGGCTTCAGATTGTAGACCACGCCGAAACCGGTCGTGGGAAAGGTCTGGGACTTGTAGACCGATTTGACCTGATCCGCCTTGATCACGTCGCGTTCGATCATCCGGCTCATGACCGAATTGGCGATCGCGGCTGCCGGATAATCCTTGTTGGCGACGCCGAGGATGGAATTGTCATGCTTGCCGGAGAATGCCGGCTCGAAATCGCGGCCGGTCTGCATGCCGTACTCGGCTTTCAGCAGCGCCGAGGGCGCCTTGAAGCCGGAATTCGAGGTTTCCGAGGTGAAAGCCAGGGTCTTGCCCTTGATGTCCTCGACCTTGTCGATGCCCGAACCGGGATAGGTGATGATCTCCATCTCGTAGCCGAAGCTGCCGTCCAGCGAGGCCATGATGGTGAACGGCCGGAAGCCGGCGCAATTGACCGCAAGCGGGTTGGAGCCGGTATTGAATCCGGCAATGTGCAGGCGGCCCGAGCGCATGGCTTCGATCTGCGCCGCATTGGATTGCACCGGGAAAAACAGCGATTTCTTGCCCGTCACCTTATCGAGATGGGTCAAAAAGTCCGCCCATGCCTCCTTGTAGACAGCCGGATCCTCGACCGGCGTATAGGCGAAAATAAGTGTGTCGGGATCAAGCTGGTCGGCCGGTTCCGCCGGGATGTCGGCGAGCAGGTCGCCATCGACGTCGCAATACCGCACATCAAGCGACCCGCGCTCGCATTCGGCCGCGGATGCCGCGAGCGGAGCGATTATCGCCAGCGCCACACCGGCAAACGTGCCCAGTAGAATGGATTTCAGGTTCATTGTCTTCCTCCCTTATGTTTTTAATTCTTCCGTTGGTGACTATTCTGTGCGGGAGGACAAATGGCAAGATTTTAAATTGGGGGTGTGGAGGAGAGGGGTCTTGCTGTTTGGGTTGAGCGTCTGTCTTGGAAAGATCGGTATTCCGGTGTGGTGAAATGAAATTTCACCCGCGGTTCCTGAACGCCTACAATGGGGTCGTATGGACATCAGCCACCCCACAGGTGCAAATTGTCCGAAATCGCGCGCAGAAATGCCAGATTGAAATTCATGAACAGCACAGCAAGCGACATGAAACCGACGCTACAGGACATGATGCAGCCAGGCGAACGATCAACGAATCGGGATTATCCGGTGTGGATGGAGCGCTCAGACTCAATAATTATAGTTACTGTCACCGAATCCAGCCCGCATCGGCTGGTCAGCAGAAAGGGAAGGCAGAGAACGGCTCTGTTGCTTCGGCACGGGCGGAGAGGGTGGCGAGGGCGGGATGGAGTTCGGTGGTGATCACCTCGGGCAGCATTCCGTATGAAAACCGAAAGGCGACGGCGGACGTGATGTCGGCCTGAAGCGGGCGGTCGCCGAACAACCATGGATCTGCCTGACGAACCTCGGCTTCCAGCAACCGGTAGGCCATCAGCACTTGCCCTTGCACCCGGTCGATCCAGGGTTGATGCCGCCGGTCAGCGGGGCGCAGATTGTGTTCATAGACAATCTGAACCGTCTTTTCGCACGCCGCCAGCGCCAAGCCGATGATCCTCTGGGCGCGGGTAAACGCGTCGATGTCAGCCGGGGTCAGGCCAAGACCGGGACCGGCCAGCCGCTCACCCAATTCGAGGATCAGGCCGGACTCCATCAGAACGGTGCCATCGTCTGCAACCAGCGTTGGCGCTTTCACCACCGGGTTGATAGCGGAAAACGCATCGAAGCTGGAGAACACTGACAAGGCCTGATGGTCGAACCCGATGTTCTGAAAGCGGAATGACACCGCCACGCGCCGCACATAAGGGGAATCCAGCATGCCGATCAGTTTCATTTTCCGGTCCAGTCCTGTCCATTTGATGTGTTCGTTACGTTTGTCATTTGCCGACCCGCGTTTTGACGCGGCGCAAGGCTATGGCTCTTGCGGCCGACCGCGCTGCCGGTGCCTGCGCATCTTGTGGCGCGCGCCGCAGATATTCATGTCGCACCAGGTTCCGGTTCTGGAGCGTGAGTGATCATAGAAAACATAGTGGCAATCAGGGGCCGCGCAGGCCTTCAGCCGCTCGCCCGCGCCGGACAACCCGTGCAGGAAAAGCGCCTCGACCACAGGTCCGACCGGCCATGAAGGCGCACCGCCGTTGCTGAAAGTCAGGCTGCCTGCGGGACCAAGCTGCGGTGCGCCCAGACAGGATTGCGCCAGCGTGTTGAGTCGGGCCCGGACACCTTCGTCCGCCCTGTCGATAAGGAAAGCGCGGATCAGCTCGCGCGCAGCGACAAGTTCGGCAAGGCACGAGGGTTGCCTGATCTCGGCAAAGCCATTCTGCCGCAGCCAGTCATTGGCGTCGGCCATTGTCGACAGCTGGTCAGTGCCCCAAAGATGGGTTGCCGTATTACACAGTGACTCGATCAGCCGCAGGGGCGCGGGGGCGGGGTCATGCGCCATCGCGGTCAGATCAGATGCCGCAGCAGGTCGCCGGGCCGGTCCTCGGGGACCATATGCCCCGCGCCGTCGATGATCTCGAAGCTGGCATGCTGCGGCAGGGTCCGCATCAGCCGCGCGGCATAGTCCAGCGACAGCCACTGATCCTCTCGCCCCCACAGGACCTGAACCGGCATTGCCAACGATGCCAGACGGTCCTGCAGGTCGTCTGTATGCTCTTCGCCGCCTTGAACGTATTGGCGATAGAACGCCCTTCGCCCCTCAGGTGTGCGCCAGTTGTTCAGGTAGACGGCAAGCGCCTCGGGTCGCAGACCGGGATGGCTTCCGCTGCGGATCTTGGCTTCGATCAGCGCATCCGAGGCCCAGTCCGGCAATTTGAGGAACGCCTCGGGATGCTCGCGGATGGTCTGAAAGAACCCGCCTGTGCCCCAGCCTTTGACACTGGCCGCGTTGATCAGGGACAGACTGGCAAAGGCGACATCTTCGATCAGCGCCGCCCGCAACGCCACCACGCCCCCGACATCATGCGCAATCACCTGAGGCGCGCGGAGCTGCCACAGATCGAGAAGTTTGGTGAATATTCCAGTCTGGGTCTTCAGGCTGACATCCTGCCCGTCCCGCGTGTCGGACTGGCCAAATCCAAGCATGTCCCAGACATATAACCGCCGCTTTGCCGCCAGCGCAGGCACGATATCGCGCCAGATATACGATGAAAATGGCGTGCCATGGAGCAAGACAATGGGATCGCCCTGACCCCACGCATTCCAGCTCACGAGACCTTGGCCGGTGTCGTAGGTGTTGGGCAGTTCCCAATGCATCGTTCTCTCCTCCAAAACGTTACCTTCAATATAATTTTGACGGTAACGTAGGCGGCGCGTTGAGTCAACTCATTTGGCTGAGTGATGACTGATGAACAATTTTGGCAAGCTCCGGGTAGACGTTTTGCAAAGGTCGGCTAGGGGCTCACTGCCGACCTCGGATGCGTCGCAGCATCTGGCTTTGGCTACGCCTGGTCGAAGGAAAGGTGGCCCACAGCTGACCTCCAACGATGGTCATGAATGCTGCGGTGCCGCTCGCCAGACCGGACTTTCGCGGCAGGTGCGAAGTTGAGTGATGGGCGAATTCACGCAATGCGGGACAATTCAGTCATTTGTCAGCGGAATGCGAACGGCCGTTATCGATGGTGGGCTCAACGGGTGGACGCAACACTCTAATCTCTTTGGCATTACCGTGACAGTTTACTAAATACCCAACCCCTCGTTGGAATTCAACCAACCTCGTTGGAATTGATGGTGTCCCATCCGCCGGGTCCTTTGTCCCATTGACTATTCGGGTTGAGAAATTCGTCCCCGATTCCTCATCTCCTCACTCCCCGTAATTCCCCTTAACCCGCTCCTTTCCCGGATCAAAATGCGGAAACGCGACAACTCGCGCCGGGATCCGCTTCTGCTGCCCGTCCAACTGCCCGATCTCGACTTCCGTACCAATCCCCGAGTGGGTCACATCCATCCGGCACAACGCAATAACCTTCCCCAAAATCGGTGATTTCACTGCCGAGGTGATCTCCCCCACCTGCGCCCGCCCGATCCGTACGCAGTCGCCCGACGAGGGGACGAGGCCGCCTTCAATTTCCAGGCCGACGAGTTTCTTCTGCGGGTGCGCCTTGCGGCGTTCCAGGGCGGCGCGGCCGATGAAATCGTCGTTCTTGGATTTGAGCGGCACGGTGAAGCCGATGCCGGCCTCGAAAGGGTCGGTCTGGTCGGAGAATTCGAAGCCGGCGAAGATCAGGCCGCCTTCGATGCGGACCATGTCCAATGCGGCGAGGCCAAAGGGGGTTATGCCGTGGGGTTGGCCTGCCTGCCAGACGGCGTCGAAGACGGCGGCGGCGTCGCGCGGGTGGCAGAAGATTTCGTAGCCGAGTTCGCCGGTATAGCCGGTCCGCGACACGACAAGCGGGATCCCGTCGAAGGCGCCGATGCGGGCGATGGTGAAGTGGAACCAGTTGAGTTCGTCGAGCGTCGGCCGCGCCGGCGCGGTCCACAGGATGTCGCGCAGGATGTCGCGGGATTTCGGACCCTGCACGGCGATGTTGTGCAATTGGTCGGTCGACGAGCGCACCCAGGCGTCGAGGCCGCGCTCCTCGGCCTGTTGGCGCAGCCACAGGCCGGAGGCGTCATTGCCGCCGATCCAGCGGAAATTGTTGTCGCCGAGCCGGAACA
>Ga0214472_10007141_pt1 | contig 11703 bp, 11 predicted proteins | sample RVTome_6_FD_207662 | JGI IMG/M metagenome (GOLD analysis project Ga0214472, IMG submission 207662) | Soil microbial communities from uranium-contaminated site in the Upper Colorado River Basin, Wyoming, United States - RVT140D175 | ecosystem: Environmental > Terrestrial > Soil > Contaminated >...
GTTCGCCTACGGCATGCTCAACTTCACGCCCATCGTGCTGTTGCCGGCGCTGCTGCAGGACCTCAAGGGCTACCCGGATGCGCTGATCGGCACCTTGCTCGCGATGCGCGGCGCGGGGCTGGTGGTGGGCTTTTTCATCGCCGGGCGCATGGGCCGCCTGGATCCGCGCATCGGCCTGGTGCTGGGCCTGGGGCTGATCGGCGTGAGCGGCGTGGCGCTGACCGGCATCGAGTTCAACATGCCGGTGTCCGTGCTCGCCTGGACCGGCGTCGTGCAGGGCATCGGCTGCGGCATCATGTGGGTGCCGCTGACCATCGTCACCTTCGCGACCCTGCCCGAGCGGCTGCTGCCGCAGGGCTCGGCCATCTTCCACCTGCTGCGCAACTTCGGCACCAGCATCTTCGTGTCGCTGAGCGTGATGCTGGTGGTGCGCACCGCGAAGCTGAACTACTCGGACATGACCGAATTCGTGAACCCCTACAATGAGATCCTGAAGCTGCCGGGCGTGCTCGGCGCGTGGAACCCGGACTCGGTGCGCGGACTGGCCGCGATCGGCGGCGAGATCGACCGCCAGGCGCGCATGATCGGCTACGACAACGCCTTCCTGCTCTACACCGTGGCGGCGTTCGCGATCATCCCGCTGCTGCTGCTGATCCGCGTCAAGCACCGCTGACGGCCCCCGTCGCGCGCAACGCCGGGCCGGCGTGCCCGATGCACGATGCGCCGGCATGCGCGACAATCCCGCCTTCACCGCACATCGGCAGAGGCCTCCCATGCAGCTTCGAGATCCACTCTCCGTCACGCGCGTGGCCGTGATCGGCGCGGGCACCATCGGTGCATCCTGGGCCGCGCATTTCCTCGGCCAGGGCATGCACGTGCAGGCCTGGGACCCGGCGCCGGACGGCGAGCGGCGCACGCGCGCGTTCATCGACAATGCGTGGGACGCCGTCACGCGCCTCGGCGCGGTGGACGGCGCGAGCCCGCAGCGGCTGAGCTGGCACGCCAGCGTGGAGGGCGCGCTCGACGGCGCGCAGTTCGTGCAGGAGAGCGCGCCGGAGAAGCGCGAGGTCAAGCAGGAGCTGTACCGGCGCTTCGATCAGGCGCTGGCCGGGGACGTGGTCATGTCCAGCTCGACCTCGGGGCTGATCATGAGCGAGCTGCAGGCCGGGCGCCCCGGCGCGGCGCGCTTCGTGGTCGGCCACCCGTTCAACCCGCCGCACCTGATCCCGCTGGTCGAGGTGCTGGGCGGGCGCGACACCGCGCCCGCGGCGGTGGACTGGGCGCTCAGCTTCTACAACGCGTTCGGCAAGAAAGCGATCCGCCTGAACAAGGAAGTGCCGGGCCATCTGGTCAACCGCCTACAGGCCGCGCTGTGGCGCGAGGCGATGGACGCGGTGGCGAGCGGTCTGGCCGGCGTCGATGACGTGGATGCCGCGATCGCATACGGTCCGGGCCTGCGCTGGGGCGTGATGGGGCCGTTCCGGCTGTGCGCGCTGGCCGGCGGGCCGGGCGGTTTCGGCAACTTCCTGGACCACTTCGGCCCGGCCATCGAGGACTGGTGGCGTGACATGCGCGATGTGTCGCTGACCCCGCAGGTGCGCGCGCAGCTCACCGCCGCCGCCGACGAGGCCTTCGGCGCGCGCGGTATCCCCGCGCTCGCGGCCGAGCGCGACGCGCTGCTGCTGGCGATGATGGAAACGCTGGCGAAGACCCGCCGCGACAAGGGCTACGACTGAAAGCCTGTCTCCGCCCGCGGCGCCTCGGCACCCGCGCGGCCGCGAGATCGCGAGATCGGGGACAGCTCACCTGATTTTCCTGCTCGCGTGGAAATGTGCACCGCTGCGAGGTACCAGGTGAACGGGCCCCGCTTTCCGCCACAGGTGCTGTTGCTGGTCGCGGTCGGCGCGATCACCAGCACGGTGCGCTGGCTCGAGCTGCTCGCGGTCGGGCTGTTCGTGTTCGATCGCACCGGCTCGGCCTTCCTGGTCGCATCGATGACGCTGCTGCGCATGCTGCCGCTGGCGATATTCGGCGCCTTCGCCGGTGCGCTGGCCGAGCGTACGCGCCGCACCCCGGTGCTGCGCGTGACGATGGCGGCGCTGGCCGTGCTCGCGGCGGCGCTGGCGGTGCTGGCCGCGCGTGATGCGCTGGCCGTGTGGCTGATGGCCGTGGCGGCGTTCGCGAGCGGCGTGTTCTGGGCGATGGACAACGCATTCCGGCGCACCATTATCAGCGACATGGTGCCGCCCGCGCGGCTGGCCAGCGCGATCGCGCTGGATGTGCTGGCCAACAACGGCTCGCGCATGGTGGGCCCGCTGCTGGGCGGCGTGCTCGTGCAGGCCAGCGGCGTCACCGGCGCATTCGCGCTGGCCGCGCTGCTGTACCTGCTGTGCCTTGCGTTGCTGCTGCTGGTGCGCCATCAGGACGAGGCGCGCCGCAGCCATGGCGGCGTGCTTACACGCCTCGCCGAGGGCCTGCGCTACCTGCACGGCCACCGCACGCTCACCGGCGTGATGGCGGTGACCGTGATCTACAACGTGTTCGGATTTCCGTTCCTGTCCATGGTGCCGGTGATCGGGCGCGAGGGGCTGCAGCTGTCGGCCTCGGCGATCGGCCTGCTGGCCAGCATCGAGGGCGTGGGGGTGCTGCTGGGCGCGGTGTCGCTGATGCTGTGGCTGCCCGAGCGCCACTACCGGCGCATGTACTTCTACGCGGTCGTGCTGCATCAGATCGCCGCGCTCCTCTTCGCGCAGTCCGCGTGGGTCGCGCTGTGCGCCGCGGCCCTGCTCAGTGCGGGACTGGCCGGCGCCGCATTCTCCGCGATGCAGAGCACGCTGGTGATGCTGTGCGCCGAACCGGCCGCGCGCACGCGCATGATGGGGGTGCTGTCGGTGTGCATCGGCACCGGCCCGGTGGGCTTCCTGCACCTGGGCTGGCTCGCCGAGCACCTGGGGGCGCCGTGGGCGGTCACGGTGCTGGCGCTGGAAGGTCTGCTCGCGCTGTGGCTCACGGCGCGCGCGTGGCCGGAGCTGCTCGCGCGCCAGCCCGCGAGCGCGTGAGCGGGACGAATTGGTGGACGATCGGTGAGGGCCGAATCGGTGACAGTTCACCTGATTCCCGGTGGACGGTCGGGGACGATCAGTGGACGATCAGTGACAGTTCACCTGTTTCCGAAACGCGCGCGATGTGAACGGAACGACGCGTCGGAATCAAGTGTACTGTCATCGTTTTCCTGGAGGTGAGCATGGATCTGCATGACAAGGTGGCATTGATCACCGGCGCGACCAGCGGCATCGGGCTGGCCAGCGCGCGGTGCATGGCGGCGGCGGGCATGAAGCTGGTGATCAGCGGGCGGCGTGCCGATCTGCTGGACCAGCGCGCCGCCGAGCTGGGGGCGTGCATCGCGCAGCCGGGCGAGATCACCGAGCCGGGCGTGCCCGAGGCGCTGTTCGAACGCACGCTCGACGCGTACGGCCGGCTGGACGTGGTGATGAGCAACGCGGGGCTGATCGCGAACGGCCCGATCGAAGCGGTGGATCTGGATCAGATCTCGCGCATGGTGCGGGTCAACGTCGAGGCCGCGTTCCGCGTGATGTACCTCGCGGTGCGCCACTTCCAGCAGGCCGGCAGCGGGCACCTGGTGTGCACCAGCAGCGTGCTGGGCATCAAGTCGCGCCCGTTGATCGGCGCCTACGCCGGCACCAAGCACGCGGTGGAGGCGCTGGCCGAGGCGCTGCGCCTGGAACTGGTGGGCAGCGGCATCCGCATCACCTGCATCGAGCCGGGCCTGGTCAGCACCGACCTGCACCGCGATTTCGCCGAGCACCCGTCCAAACTGCAGGGGATCCAGCACCCGCTCACGCCCGAGGACGTCGCGCGCGGCGTGATGTTCGCGCTCGAGCAGCCGCCGAACGTGCTGGTGCCGCGCGTGCTGATGCTCGCGCGCGAGCAACCGATGTAGTTGGAGATCGATGAACTGTCACCGTTTTTTGAGGGCAACAGCATGACCGAGTTTCGCGTGATCGCCGACGGGCTGCGCTTTCCCGAGGGCCCGATCGCGATGCCCGACGGCAGCGTGCTGCTGGTCGAGATCGCGCGCGGCACGTTGACGCGCGTGCAGCCTGACGGACGCAGCGAGATCGTCGCCGAGCCGGGCGGCGGTCCGAACGGCGCGGCCATCGGCCCCGACGGCGCGTGCTACGTGTGCAACAACGGCGGCTTCAAGTGGCACGAGGACGCACAGGGCCTGCGTCCGATCCTGCAAGCCGACGACTACAGCGGCGGGCGCATCGAGCGCATCGATCTCGCGAGCGGCGAGGTCGAGGCGATGTACACGCACTGCCGCGAGCTGCGGCTGTGCGGCCCCAACGACATCGTGTTCGATGCGCACGGCGGTTTCTGGTTCACCGATCTGGGCAAGGTGCGCGCGCACGACATGGACCGCGGCCGCGTGTACTACGCGAAGGCCGACGGTAGCCACATCCATCAGGCCGCGTTCCCGTTCTTCTCGCCCAACGGCATCGGGCTGTCGCCGGACGGCACAACCTTGTACGTGGCCGAGACGCCGACCGCGCGCGTGTGGGCCTTCGACATCATCTCGCCCGGCGAACTCGCGAAGCAGCCGTGGCCCTCGCCCAACGGCGGCCGCCTGCTGACCGGTTCGGCCAACTACCAGACCTTCGACAGCCTCGCGGTGGATGCGGCCGGCAACGTGTGTGTGGCGACGCTGATGCACGGCGGCGTCACCGTGATCGCGCCCGACGGCTCCCACGTGCAGCACCTGCCGTTCCCGGATCTGTACACCACCAACATCTGCTTCGGCGGCGAGGACTTGCGCACCGCGTACATCACGCTGTCGTCGAGCGGGCGCTTGATCGCGACGCAGTGGCCGCGCCCCGGTCTCGCGTTGAACTATCTCATGACCTGAAGGTCGCAGGTTCGAATCCTGCCCCGCAACCAAATCCGAGAAAAAGCATCGTGATCCCAATAGGTTACGGGGTTTTTTGCTTGCCACCCCCGCAACCACGCAAACTAAGCTATGTAAATCAATGGCTTAGCTCTTAGGTTCAAATCGCTCGATGGCTCGGGTTGCTATTCCTGCCTGAGGCCAGACCCGAAGCGATGTGTTCGTGACTGGCGGGAGCCTTGGTAGACACTGCACCCGCCCGTCCGGCCTTGGTCGTTCGGCGATGCAGCCATCGCCGCAGGGCCAGCCAGCTGATGGCGGCGGCAGCCATAAGCACAAGCCACCAATACCATCGCATAGTGGTGGCGTGAGCCCCCATCACAGCCATGAGTGTGGTCATCGGCAGAATGCCGAGCCCGGTGGTCCAGCCGAAGGTCCACCACGAGATTCGGGTGAGGCCGGCGGCGTAGTTCACCAGGTTGAACGAGATGACCGGAAGAAAGCGGGCAAGAAACACTATCTGCGGTGCATGCTCGCCTGTCCATTCATCCAGCTGTTGCCAATTGCGACGCGCCACCATGGCTTCGACGAAGGGCCGGCCGAGGAGCCGGGAGAGACCGAACGCGAGGAACGCCCCGAGCATCGCGCCGCCCCAGGTCACCAGAGTTCCCCACACCGGGCCGTAAAGCATGCCGTTCGCAAGCGCCACGAGCTCCGCCGGGAAGGGCACAAACGAGTGGAGCACCATGAGGCCGATCGATGCGAGGATTCCCCAGTGCCCCCAGGAAAGGATAACGTCCTCGAACGCCTTGACCGAGATCTCGCCTTCCGTCTCATCAATGACGACGAGCCCGAGCGCGGCGGCGCCCACGATGGCGAGCGCGATGGCGACCACCACCCCGGCGTGGAGCCAGCGCCGGCGCGCCGACCGACGCGCGGGTAGTGTCTCAGGTTGCATTTTGCTCTCGACCCAAGGCAGCCAGCCGAGCCTCCACCCGCGAAGGACAGACCATAGAGGGAACGCGGTCATTGATAGGGCGCACAGGTGCGCAATTCATAACGGTCTGAAACCACGAACGGCGAGTGCGCGTGCCGTGAGGTGGATACTGCCGTCAGACGCTATCGCCAGCTCGGCATGAAGCTTTTGTCTGAGAGCCTCGCGCTTGGCCTCCGCGAGTGAAACGCAGTAGCCGGGCGCCGGTCCCTGGCCACCGAGGAATGGCGACCAGTAATCGTCAAAATCGCGGAAGACGGTCGGCACATCAATTGCGCGGTCTCGGATCTCACGGAGGCCGGCTTCAGCGAACAGCGCACGCAGCGCCTCAGGGTTGCAGATCGGAAACCGGCGGCCTTCGTCTAACTCGCGCGCGGCCGGATCGAGCGCTACGGCGGCGTCCCAAAAACGGCGCATGAGCTGCATCTCGCCGGCATAGTCCCAGACATAGACGGCTATCATCCCACCCGGGCGCACCGCGCGGGACATCTCGGCAAGCGCCTTGGCCGGCTCGGGAACGAAGTTGAGCATGAGGCCCGATACGGTGGCATCGAAGGTTGCTTCGTCGACCGGCAGGGCGGCGGCATCGCCGGTCCGGAACTCCGCGCGCGGATCGTGGATGCTGTCCCGGGCGAAGCCGAGAAATGCTTCCGATGCGTCGACGCCGATCACCTGGCGCGGCGAGGCGCGATCGAGAATGGTCCGGGTCAGGGCGCCAGTGCCGCAGCCGACATCGAGCCACCGTGCGTCTCTCCCGACAGCAAGCCAGTCCACCAATTCGGCGGCGACCAGCCGGCTCCAGCGCCCGACATAGGGCTCATAAGCATCACCGGCGCTCCATTTGTCTTCGGGATGGGTTGCTTCGGCCATGTCTTCCTCCCTTTGAAAGCGAAAAACGGCGAAAAGGCTGTTCTTCGGCATCCTGGTGACAGGAGGAACGTCTCTCTAGTCCAAAAGTTGAATCGGTCAGCAGCCGGAATTGCACTATGCTTGAGCCTGCACGGAGGCGATTATGGAGCACGCTCTACTCTGTCCCTTGGCCAAGGCCACCGAGGTTCTAGGTGAGCGCTGGACTTTTGCTGTGATCCGGGTGCTGCTCTCAGGGGCCGCTCGCTTCAACGAAATTCGGCGCGGCGTGCCGCTGATGTCGCCGTCGCTCTTGTCGCAGCGGCTGAAACGGCTGGAGCGGGAAGGAGTGGTTAGGCGGGAGCCGTTGGATTCCGGGCATGTCTATTGCCTAACTGAAGCCGGACAGGAGCTCGCGCCGATCGTGCACAGCCTCAGCCAATGGGGCGAGCGCTGGGTGCTGGGCCTCGTCGACCATCACAGACCTGAGGTTACAACCCTGATGTGGGCGGTCCGGCGGCGCGTTGATCCTACAGCCTTTGGAGAAAAGCGAACCGTTGTCCAGTTCGAATTCACTGACCAGCTGCCGGAAAGGCGCTGTTGGTGGCTGATCAATGAACCCGGTTCCGTTGATCTTTGCTTGAAGGACCCCGGCTTCGAAGTCGACCTTTACGTAACCACCGATCTCCAGACCATGGCTGACATCTGGGCGGGAGCGGTGGGGCTGACCGCTGCCATCAATGCCGGCAATCCGGAGCTGACGGGATCCCGCGGAGTCCGCCAGGCATTTGGCCGGTGGCTGCTCCTCAGCCCGTTCGCGCAGCGAGACGCGGCAAAATCGGAGCATCAGTTGGAAGGCGCCGGTCCTGTTGCAGCGTCGAAGGTGCGTCCTTAGGAGGAAGTCTGGCCTGCATCGGCATCCGACTTTCTCGACCTCACACCCTAGGTCCTCTATTGACCAAGTCGTTCGCCTGCCGGCCCTCTTCGAGAGCGGCGTGCGCATCTCTCGCTCGAGTGCGCGAAGAAGGTTGATCGAAGTCGGCCATCCGCTCCACTCCTGTCATGTGGCAGATTGGCTGATTTACGGGTTCCGCGAACCGAGGCTGTTTTCGGCAGGATTGAAAGGGTTTGATCGCAGTCGGAGATAGCCGAGCAACCAGCGCAGTAAAGGCGTTCGGCTCATCGCGACGCCTCGCGGCGACTGATCGGATAGCCCGAGGCGGGGCCGCGGAACGGCTGGATCAACAGCCGGTCGAGCCGCAGGTCGCCGGGATCGCGGAACTGCTCGATGCCGAGCGTCATGGCTTCGTGCCCGGCACCAGGCTGGGCGCGGTAGGTCCCGAGCAAGCGATCCCACCAGGGCAAATTGAAGCCGAAATTGCTGTTGGTCTCGTGCGGCAGCACGGAATGGTGCACGCGGTGCATGTCGGGCGTCACCACGATCCAGCGCAGCGCCCGGTCAAGCCCCGCCGGCATCCGCACGTTGCCGTGGTTGAACATCGACGTGGCATTCAGCAGCACCTCGAAGATCAGCACCGCCACCGCCGGCGCGCCCAGAGCGGCGACCACGCCGAACTTGATTCCCATCGACAGTAATATCTCAATCGGGTGGAAGCGCAGCCCAGTGGTGACGTCGAACTCCAGGTCGGCGTGGTGCATGCGGTGCAGCCGCCACAGCGCCGGCACCGCATGGAACACCACGTGCTGCAGGTAGATCGAGAAATCGAGAATCAGGACGGAGGCGATCACGGCCAGGCACCAAGGAATGGCAACGGCATTGAACAGGCCCCAGCCCTGCGTTTCCGCGAACAGGGCGAAGCTCACGGCCGCTGTCGGAAAGACGAGCCGCAGCAGGAGCGTGTCGACCACGACGATCCCGAAGTTGTTCGGCCAACGCAGGCCGCGCCCGACCGCCTGCGGCCGACGCGGCGCCAGCAGTTCCCAGCCGGCCATCAGCGCCAGCACGCCGGCGAAGAAGCCCAGCCGGATCAGCGGCTCGTGTCCAAGGAGAACATTGTCCATACGCCATCGACCTTGATGGCCGCTCTCATATAGTTTATTCAATGGAATAATTGAAACATTGAGAGACGCCGTCAAGTGACAACCGAGAGTCCGAAGCAGATTCTTCTCTCGGCCCTCGCGGAGGTCGCCAAGGCGATCGCCCATCCGCACCGGCTGGAGCTCCTGGAGCAGCTCGCCCAGGGCGAGCGCGCGGTCGAGGCCGTGGCCGAACGCACGGGCCTGTCGGTTGCCAACGCGTCGCAGCACCTGCAGCAGCTGCGGCGCGCTGGTCTGGTCGCCGCGCGTCGTGACGGCAAGTTCGTGCGCTACCGCCTCGCCGACGACGCGGTGCTTGGCCTGCTAGGGGCTCTCGGCGTGGTGGCGGAGCGCAACGTGGCCACGGTGGAGCGGCTCATCCACGACTACTTCAACGACCGTGATGCACTGGAGCCGGTGAGCCGCGAGGGGCTGCTGGAGCGATCCCGCCTCGGCCTCGTGACGGTGCTCGACGTCCGCCCGGCCGACGAGTACGCGCTCGGTCATCTTCCCGGCGCGATCAACATTCCGCTGAGTGAGTTGGAGGTCCGCCTGGCCGAGATCGAGCCCGGACACGAGATCGTCGCCTACTGCCGCGGCCCCTACTGCGTCCTCTCCTATGAGGCCGTGGCTGCGCTTCGGGCGCGCGGCTTCACCGTGCGACGTCTGGAAGACGGGTTGCCCGAATGGCGCGCCGCTGGCCTGCCGGTGGAGACGGGACTGTAGCGATAGCCGGGGGCGCGAGCTGCCGGCACCGGTCCCCTTTCCGCGTATCGAATGGCGCTCGCCGGTCTGTCCTTGTCTTCGTCCGGCCACTCGAGGCGCGTCCCATACGAGCCCGGTCGAGGCGTAACGGCGCGGCGATTGCCTTTGTTGCAGGCCAACGCGTCAGATGCTCCCGAGCGACTACGATATAACGACTGTCATAGTGGTCGGCATGGCACTCGACGCTCTCTGTCACAGTGAGGTCCGGGTAGCACCCGAAGCGCTGGCTGACATATCCATTGACCGGCACTCAACGAATCATACGCTCCGTCACGGCAATGCCGTCGGTGATGCGGTCACTTGGGTGGAGAACCAGCCGATCGCCGGCTGAGAGGCCACCGAGCACCTCCGCTGTCCGATTGTTCCGCCGACCGATTTCGACAATCGTGGTCCGCGCACGCCCGTCTCTGACCGCGAACACGGCCCAGTCCCCAGCCCCGCGAAACAGGGCTGCCACCGGTACGGTGAGAGCATCCTCGGCGCGCCACAAGCTAATGTGAACAATCACTCTGAAATCATGACCGAGCCGGGACCAGGCTTCGGGCGGCTCGGCCAGATCGATAATGGTATGGACCCGTTGCTCCTCGATCCCAAGCGCCGAGACCTTGGTGAATCCTGCGGGATCGACCCGACTGACCCGCCCCTCGATTGACGATCCGCCCCAGCCGTCGATCCGCACCCATGCTCCGACCTCGACCTGGACTGCGTCGGTCGAGAGAAGATCGACGACCACTTCGAGTTCATGTGGATCACCGATGTCGATCAGTGGTGTACCGGCCAGGACGACGGCTTCGCTTTCCTGGTGGATCTCGAGGATGCGTCCGGATACCGGTGCCCGAAGCTGGATGCTCCAAGCCACATCCGTCGGTGCGGAATCGGTCGAGGGATCGATCAACCGCGCGGCGATGCTTGCTCGCTCGCCGCGTCGAACCGCGAGCTGGGCCTTGGCGCTGGCCAGCGCATGACCATTGGTCTCTACGTCGACCCTTGCCTTGTCCAATGCCTTCGTGGCAATCACGTCCCGGCGCGCGAGGGCCAGCGCCCGCTCGAGCTCGCCCTGCGCGAATTCGAGCGCCGCTTCGATCCGCTGCACTTCATGTTCCGCGAAACCCACGGCTGCGTCAGCAGCGCCGAGAGCTGCCTGGAGTTCTTCTCGCGAACGGACGTCGAGAAAACCCGGCGCGGTGGCCTGCATCACCGCCACAACCGTACCGTCGGCGACAACCGGATCGCCGACGTGGCGAGGCGTCCTCAGGACTCTTCCGGTGATGGGCGCCGACACGGTGTAAACGTGACGCACGCGAGTCTTGCCCTCGTCCTCGACCGTCACTTCCATAGGTCCCTGGACGACCGTTGCGAGATCGACTGGAAGCGGCCGGGGCCAGGCGAACCAGAGGGCTCCGGCTATCGCCAGCGCTAGAAACAGGCTTGTCACTGCTCGTTTCAGCCAGCTACCACGCATGGCTCACTCTCGGGTCTTGAGGACGGACACAAGGTCCAGCCGGTTGATACGCTCGCGCACCACGAGCGCCGAGATCACGGAAGCGGCGACGACGATCGCGCTGGCAAGAACGTAGCTCAGGCGCTCGACGATGAGCGGCGACCGCATGATCTCTGCGTCCAAATTGATGTTCAAGATCCAGGCGAGGCCGTAGCCGATAGCCCAGCCCGGCGGTTGCGCGATCGCGGTAAGGAGCGCGAGCTCGAGGACCAGGATGCGAAATGTCTCTGCCCGGGTGAAGCCGAGAACGCGCAGACTGGCCAGCTCGCGGGCGCGTTCGGACAGCGAAATCCGCGCGCTGTTATAGACGACTCCAAATGCAATGACCGCCGCGAGGCCGGTATAGATGCCGGCCATCGTGGTCACAATTGCGACCAGGGCCTCGCGGAAGTTTGCGAGGGAGGCACGCTGCAGGGCCATGCCACTGGCGGTCGGTATGCCCTTGAGGGCGTCGTAAAGCGCGTCGAGCTTGCTTTCATCGAAGCTCAGGTGCACGCTATTGACGGCCGGTGCCTCGCGCACCAGCCGTGACAGAGCCTGGGCATCCATCATGCCGTTGATCCCGAAATAGTCCCTGACGCGCGCCGTAACCGGAAGTGCGACGGTCCTGCGCGCTCCCTTGAGCAGGTCGACCTCAACGAAATCCCCCACCGT
>Ga0214472_10007142_pt1 | contig 11703 bp, 7 predicted proteins | sample RVTome_6_FD_207662 | JGI IMG/M metagenome (GOLD analysis project Ga0214472, IMG submission 207662) | Soil microbial communities from uranium-contaminated site in the Upper Colorado River Basin, Wyoming, United States - RVT140D175 | ecosystem: Environmental > Terrestrial > Soil > Contaminated >...
TGGAGGGCAGGCGCGTGCCGGGGGGCACGGCCCCGGAATGGATGGAGCCGATCAGCCGCGTCACGATCTGGTCCGTGAGCGGCCGGCTGCGGTCCAGCGCGAAGGCGGCGATTCCGTCGCTGTGTTGCATACGCGTCCGCGGGGAACTGGGGCGCGGCGCACCGCGCCGCGTCAGGGCCCGGCACCTCTGCCGGGCAGTGCAGGCACATTAGGCCCTGCGAACCTCAATTGCAATAGTACAATATTGGAACTATAAAGACAACACGAGCGTGGTTTGCTGAGGGCGCGGACGGAACGCGATGACTGCTGCGGATGTATCTGGCGGAATCGGGACAACGGGAGATTCGAATAGGACAATTTGCGCACCAACGGGCCGCAGACTGCGCCGAAGTGCGAGGCCGGAACGGCCGTGGCGGATGGGGCGAGGCTGCGCTGCGCTCAGACGGGACGCAGCAGGTATTGACCGTTGCCGAAGGCGTTGCCGCCTTGCACGGCGAAGGTGGCCACGCAGCCGCGCAGGTAGAACTCCCACAGGCGGAGCTGGCGCCGGGACAGGCCGCTCTCGCGGCGGATGGCCGGCAGGCTGGCCAGGTAGTTGGCCAGCCACGCCTGCAGCGTGCGCCGATACTCGTTTCCGTTGGCGTACCAGTCGCGCTCGATGCGGAACTGGCTCGAATGCTTGGCCAGCTCGCTGTAGGCCCAGATGCGCCCGCCGGGGAAGACGTAGCGGTCGATGAAGCGGTCCTGGCGGGGCGCGTCCAATTCGCCCGGGCGCGGGCGATACACGATGTAGTGCAGGAACAGCCGCCCGTCGCCGCTGGTGAAGCTGCGGATCTTCGCCAGCGCCCGCTCCATGTTGCTGATGTGCTCGAACACGCCCAGGCTCACGATGCGGTCGAAGGGCTGCTCGAAGGTGACGTTGTTGAAGTCGTCCTGGATCAGGTAGAAGCGGTCGCTGCTGAGCGGGTGGCCCCGTTCGGCCTGGCAGGCGCGCATGTAGTCCGCCTGCGTCTGGCTGAGCGTGAGCCCGTACACGCGGGTGTTGGGGAAGCACCGCAGGACGTGCTCGGCGAAGCTGCCGAAGCCGCAGCCGATATCGATGATGCGCTGGCCGTCGCGCAGGTCCGCCTTGGCGCACACGTCGGCCAGCATGGCTTCCTGCGCTTCGTCCAGGTCGCGGGCGCCGCCCTCCCACAGGGCCATGGAGTACTTCATGCTGCGGCCCAGGAAGTTGGCGAACATCGTGAGCGGCATGTTGTAGTGGGCCGCCATCAGCTCGTGGCTGCGCGCCGCGATCTCCTCGGTCTCCTCCGGGACGAAGGAAGTTCGCCCGACATAGGGCTCCAGCCGGTGATAGGCGTGCAGGTAGGCATTCAGCAGCAGCTGCAGCACGGGCCCAGGCGCGCTGAGCCTGCCGCTCAGGTAGCTCTCGATGAGCCAGGCTTCCAGGCCCATGCCAGCCCTCCCTTGACGCTGCCTCCCGGAGCGGCCGTGACGACGCACGCGGTCGGGGCGTTTCAACGAAGCGAACCTGACGAACCGCTCTCCCGGGGGCGGGCAGGAGCCTGCCCACCCCTACCTTGACCCGCCGGGCGCCCGGGAGCAACCGCTTTCTTGCTGTGAGTGCTGCAACGCGAACTGGAGGGGTACTTGCGGGAGGGTGCGCCCGCTCCACATGGGGAGCGGGCGGGATTTGCGGTGCGCGCGAGGGGCTCAGTAGCCCATCGCGCAGCCATCCTTGCGGGGATCGGAAGCGGCCTGCAGCACACCCGCCTCCGCATCGATGTAGATCATCTGTCCGCCGCCGAAAGGCACGTCGGCCTCGGCCACGGTGTGGCCGCGCTGGCGCAGGGCCTCGCGGGTCGCCTGCGGGATGGGCCGCTCCACGGTGAGCACGCCCCGCTGGGGCAGGAAGCGCGGGGCGTCGATGGCCTCCTGCAGGTCCATGCCGAAGTCCAGCCAGTTGGAGAACACGTAGCTGTGGCCCATGGCCTGGTAGTGTCCGCCCATCACGCCGAAGCTGAGGATGGGCTGCTCGCCGCGATAGGCCATGGCGGGGATGATGGTGTGCATGGGGCGCTTGCCCGGCGCGATGCAGTTGAAGTGGCCGTCCTCGATCACGAAGCCCGAGCCGCGGTTCTGCAGCATCACGCCCGTGTCGCCCGCGATCACGCCGCTGCCGAAGTTGTGGTAGAGGCTGTTGATGAACGAGCAGCAGTTGCGGTCCTTGTCCACCACGGTCAGGTAGATCGTGTCGCGGTGGGGGGCGCCGCCGTTGAGGCCCGGGGGCACCGGGTGCGTGAGGGCGGGCGCCATCGATGCGCCCGTGCTGCCGGCGCGCGAAGTCCTTGCTCAGCAGGGCCTCCACGGGCACGTCGGCGAAGTGCATGTCCGCCACCCAGGTGTCGCGCTCGGCCATGGCCAGCTTGAAGGCCTCGGTGAACGTGTGCAGGTAGTCCGCGCTGAGGTGCTGCAGCTCCCCCAGACGCGTGTGCTCCAGGATGTTCAGGGTCATCAGGGCCGTGATGCCCTGCCCGTTGGGCGGAATCTCGAACAGGCGCAGCCCGCGGTAGTCGGTGCTGATGGGCGGCACCCACTCCGAGGTGTGCGCGGCCAGGTCCGCTTCCTCGATCAGCCCGCCATTGGCGCGCATGTAGTCCGCGATTCCCTTGGCGATCGATCCCTCGTAGAACGCCTTGCGGCCCTCCCTGGCGATCGCCTTGAGCGAGCGCGCCAGCTGCGGCTGGCGGTGCACGCTCCCGGCGGGGAGCGTCTTGCCGTCCACGATGAACGCCCGCGCGCTGGTCTCCGTCTGGCGCAGGATGGCCTCGCTGCGCTTCCAGGCCCAGCCCACCACGGGCGTGACGGCGTAGCCCTCCTCGGCGAAGGCGATGGCGGGCTGCAGCAGGTCGCCCAGCGGGCGCGTGCCGAAGCGCTCCAGGGCCGTGGCCCAGCCATCGATGGCGCCGGGCACCGTGACGGAGAGCACCCCGCGCTCGGGCACCTGGGTGTGGCCGCGGCGGCGGTATTCCTCCGGCGTGGCCTTGGCCGGGGCGCGGCCGCTGCCGTTCAGCCCGTGCAGCTTCCCGCTGCCGGCCTCGTGGTAGAGGATGAAGCAGTCGCCCCCGATGCCGGTGGATTGCGGCTCGACGACGCACAACGTGGCGCTGGCGGCGATGGCGGCGTCCAGGGCGTTGCCGCCGCTCTTGAGCACCTCCAGGCCCACCTGGGTGGCCATGGGCTGGCTGGTGGAGATCATGCCGTGGGTGGACATCACCACCGAGCGGCCGGGGTACTGGGGGTCTCGCATGGGCGCCGTTCCCGTCGTTGCGGAGATGAGGACGCACAGAGCCCCGCGTGCCGGGGCCTGGCGGTTGTCGGTTTAACCTTCACTCTAACGCGCGTTCGCGCAAAAGCAAACGGCGGGCGACCCGCCGGATTGTGGGTGTGGTCCCTTGAAGCGGGAGGTTCTGCACAGCGTCCTGGCCGGGGGCCTCACACGTAGCCGAACATGGCGCTGACCCACACCAGCAGCCACGCCGGCAGCACCACCCAGGCGACGGGGCGGTGCAGGGGATGGCGCACGCGGCCCAGCAGCGCCTGCGCGCTGAGCGTCAGCAGCACCAGCACGGCCAGCGTCTGGTGCACCGTCGCGACGATGGCCGCGCCGCGCTCGCTGCCCGCGGCCTCCAGCAGCCAGAACGCCGGGCGCGCCGGCAGGCCCAGGCCCGCGCGGCCCAGCAGCAGCACCGCGGCGGCCGTCCAGCCCAGCGCCACACCGGCGGCCATCAGCCGCCGGTGCAGGGGATTGGCCCGCCGCCGCGCGGCATAGCCCACGCCGAAGCAGAGCGTCGCGGCGCTGAGGAACAGCTTGGTGATCACGATCAATGCGGAGGCCCCGACGAAACGGCGAACCCGGGCAGCGGGAGAGCACGGCCGCCGGCCGCCGCGGTCGTGCCGACGGCGCGCGGACGCATCCGCTCCTACATGGGGGCAATGCGAACGCTTGTCAACGGGCGCGGCGCCGCACGGACCGTCGCGGTGTGGCGGACCCACGCACCGGCCGCGCACCGACCGCATTGACTGCGTTGCTTGCGCCGCGCGAGTGGCGCAAACTGACTGCAGTGGCGAAGTCCCGAACGGCGCAGAAACTGCGACACTGCAAGGGCTGCCGAGTCCACGCGGCGACCAGCAAGGGGGTCTCATGCGCTTGCCCGGCAAGTCCAGAAGGTCGTGTTTTCTGGACAAATTGCATTGACGGGCAACAGGTGTTGCGCTTAGGGTGAATGCGCCGTGGCAGTGCCGGGGTGCAACCCGTCCTAACGTTCGGATTCGGCTATCCCAGCGGAGGGTGGCGGTCGGCGGCCGTCATCAGGACACCGGGGACCCTTAATGCTTGAGATCGACTACTCCCTGGTGCCCATGGGCGAAGCGGACGAGCAATTCGTCCGCGACGAGGTGATGCGCCGCGTGGAGCAGGGCGATATCCCCCCGCCCGACCGCTCGGTGAACGGGCGGATGGTGCTCGTCAACCCCGATCTCGTCCAGACCCTCCACCAGATTCCCGACGAACTGCGGCCGCGGCTGCGGCGCATCATGATGCCGGCGCAGGAGGGCTCCACGCACCTGACGGCCGAGCGGATGTACCAGCATATCGTCGAATCCGACGAGCGGCTCTACCTGATCGCCATCGAGCTGCAGTCCGAGTTCCGGTCGTTCTCCGGCTTCCTGGACTGCCTGCCCCGGCTGCGCGAGCAGTATCCGGAGCTGGCCGTGTTCCTGAGCGGCACGATCCCCGATCTGCGCGGCAAGCTGCGCCAGGTGCTGGCCGAGGGCGGCGCGACGCTCGTGCTGGAGTACAACGGGGGCGAGCGCGTCGTGCAGATCGACGGTGCGGATGCCTTCGAGCGCACCATCTCCACACAGCAGCAGGTGGTGAGCTATGCGACGCCGTTCTTCACGGAAGTGCGGCTGCTGCTGGAGAAGGGGGGCAAGCCGATCCCGTTCAACCTGCTCACGCTGCGCAAGCTGCAATCGGTGTTCGGCCACGGAGAGCCCGAAGAGGTGGAGGTGGGCAAGGGGCGCAAGGAGCGCATGATCGTCATCGATCTGCCCGTGCCGCTCATCCACGATTTCCGCTTCCGGCAGGATCGCGGCCTGGACTTCCTGGGCGTGGTCATCAACGGCACGGCCATCCAGTCCCGCCACTTCGGCGACGAAAAGTTGGAGTTCCGCTGGGTGCCCATGCGCGCCGTGGAGAAATTCCTCAAGCGCAGCGCGGCAGGCAGTCAGGACGAGATCGAGATGGCCCACGTCGGTGCGTTGCGGGTGAACACGCTCACCGGTGAGGTGTCGTTTCTCTTGAAGGATGCGGGGGAGAAGGTGGCCGTGGAGCAGGCCAGCGCCATCTACTTCCGCAAGGCTCCCATCGCCTCGCAGCGCAAGCAGGGCAACGGTGGCGGTGCCTCCGATGGCGAGGCGGACGAGCAGATCATCAGCTTCGACCGCTTCATCCAGCCCAGCAGCCACTCCGCGCACCTGGACCCCATGCAGGAGGCGGTGCGCGATCACTTCTACCACAAGCTGATCGGCGAGCAGGTGGAGCACACCCGCAAGCGGGAGCTCTATGCGCAGCGGCTGAAGGCCGCGGCCGTGGGCCCGCTGGCCGGGCAGACGCTCAAGCTGCTGCGGCGTTTCGGCCTGGATCGCCTCATCGATCCGGACAGCCACTTCTACCTCTGCGACACGCCGGAGGAGGTGCCCTACTATCGCAACACGCCCAAGCGCTACGAGCAGCACTTCGGCAATCTGGTGGAGGTGATGCGCGAGGTGGCGGTGGGCAAGCCCAGCGATCGCGTGCGCATCGCCGACATCGCCTACAACATGCCCATCAGCACCGAATGGGTGGATGCCGGGCTGGCCTCCCTGGAGAAGGTGAGCAACCAGGAGCTGGAGGCGGTGTATCACGAGATGCACCTGCTCTCGGACTTCATCGCCCACGAGTTCCGCCGCAATTTCGATATCCAGGCCGAGGACCTGACCTTCTTCGCCAAGATGGAGGTCTGCCGCGACGCGAGCCTGCTGGCCAAGTGGCTCTCGGAATACAAGCGCGGCTCGTACGGTCAGCCCCTGCCGGAGGATGCGCACCCCGACATGGTGTTCTTCGCCACGGACGAGGACAAGAAGGAGAACGACACCCGCTACTACTTCCCCGCCCTGTCCTGCTCCGAGCTGTTCAGCAAGGCCAGCAACAAGGAGCTGTTCCGGGGCTTCGACTACGACTTCAGCGTATTCCTGGAAGAGCAGATGGCCCTCGCGGTGCACTTCGCTCGCGAAGAAGGCGTGCTCAAAGCCGGGCTGCCGGAATTCAACGCCTACTTCACCCGCAAGATCGAGGAGAACGAGGGACAGAAGCGCGAACTGCGCGAGATGCTGGCGGCGATCGACGACGAGAACTCGCCCATCTACCGACAGATGCTCGAGCAGGAGGAGCGCGCCTATCACGAGCGCTACGAGCAGTTCCTCAAAGATCGCGAGCGCGTGGACAACGAGCTGCGCGAAACCACCGGGCGCGTCGCCCGGCAGGTGCAGGAGCTGAAGGCGCAATTGGACCGGGGCGAGGCCAGCGAGGCGGAGTTCTTCCGCGATACGCCCGGCCATCCGGAGCTGCTGGAGCAGCGCATCCTGGGGGCCGCCAGCCGCTCGCAGGTGCGCCTGAAGGAGCAACTGCAGGCGGCCTTCACCCGCCTCACCGAACAGATCGACGCGTGGCGCGCGCGCCAGGAACAGCTCGTGCTGGCGCTGCGGCGCTTCCTGCGCCAGCAGCAGTCGCTGCACGGGGCCCAGGAAGCGCGGCAGATCGATGCCCTGCGCGAGCAGATGCAGGGCCAGATCGGCGGGCGCATGGAGCAACTGCGCCGCATGAAGGCCATCGATCGCGACCAGGTGCTGCGGCGCGTGCAGACGCAACTGCGCAACTACCAGGGCGAGCTGGTGCAGATCAACGGGCGCATGGAGGAGCAGCAGCAGAAGAACCAGCGCGCGGCCACCACGCTGCACTCCTACGTGCAGAGCGCGGCCGGCCGGCTGGCCTCCCTGCGCGAGCTGGAGCCGGGCGCCTCGCCGGACAAGGTAGTCGGGCAGGCCGAGGCATTGCGCAAGCTGCTGGACAACATCGCCGGCAATGCCAATGCCCTGGCCGGGCGGATGCAGGAGATGCAGGAGACGCTCGAGAAGGCGCGCGTGCGCAAGCAGCGTCACCTGCAGCAGCTCTACCAGTTGCGCGCGGAGGCGGGATTGATCCGGGCCGTGGAAGAGCGCAGCGAGCCCGTGCTGCCCAAGGTGCCCGCGCCCGGCGGCAAGGTGCCCAGCGAGCAGGAGCTGGAGCAGGCGCAGCAGGCCTATCGCGCCCAGGCCGGCGCCGTGGCGCGCGCGCGCAAGGAGCTGAGCGGCGGCAGCTCGGGCGTGGCCGAGGTCATCCAGGCCGTACGCGGGCAGGCCATCGAGTTCCAGCGCTTCGAGCAGCGCCGCGAGCAACTCATCAAGCTGATGGCCCGCAAGGCGCGCTTGCGGACCTCGACCAGCAGCCTGGCCGAACGCCAGACGCTGATGGACGAGGAACTCAAAGATCTGCCCACACGCGTCAGGCAGCAGTTCATGCCGGCGCGCAAGAAGCTGCTGGTGGAGGTGTTTCTCCCCGAAACCGACCACCGCACCGCGCAACTGGCCAAGGCGCAAGCGTTTGTGGCCGAGCTGATCGGCCTGCCGCACGACCCGCTGCAGGCCAAGTATCTCGATCACGCCATCTTCCGGCGCTTCTACAGCCGGCAGTTCATGCGCGGCGGAGCCTACGGCGCGGACCCCAACAGCCCCATGCACTTCGTCACGCGCAACGTGCCGGCCGCGCTGCGGCTGCTGGCCCGTGCGCTGACGCACAACTTCAAGCGCCACCGCCTGCCTGGAGCGGAGCGGGTGCAACTGCCCACGCTGTCCATCCAGAAGCCCGCGCAGATCATGTCCACCATCCAGAACATGGCCGCCGTAGCCGGGCGCGGCCAGTTCGACTACCTGGTGCTGCCACCCACGCTGAGCCTGAAGGAAGGGCTGGACATGCTGCACCGCAAGGACCAGATGTACCAGGGCGTGCCGCGTCTGGTGCTGATCTTCATCACCAAGTTCGATCCGCACCTGCTGCGGCGCGACGCGGCCCTCCGCGATTCGTACTTCCGGGCGCTCAAGCACAACGTCGTGCTCAACATCGATGGCCGCGTGGTGGTGGACAATCCGCGCTCCATCGGCATGCGCCTGCTGCACGAGACGCTGGGCTGCGCCATCGACGTCCCGGAAGCGGAGGAACCGCCGGAAGTGGCGAGCGCGGCGGAGTAGCGGCACCCCACCCCGGCCCGCTGCGCGGCCCACCCCCTAGCGAATCCGATGCCGCTCCGGCGGACGCAGGAAGGCCAGGTCGCAGCCCAGGTGTGCCTGCTGCACTTGCTCGCGGTGCAGCTTGAGGTAGCCGCGCGGCGTGGCCAGCTCGGGCGGGCGCCACTGTTCGCGGCGCCTGGCCAGCGTGGCGTCGTCGAGCAGCACGTTGAGGCCGCGCCGCGCCACGTCCAGCTCGATGCGGTCGCCGCTGTTCACGAGGGCCAGCCCACCGCCCACGGCGGCCTCCGGCGCGATGTGCAGCACGATCGTGCCGTAGGCCGTGCCGCTCATGCGGGCGTCGGAGATGCGCACCATGTCCTTCACGCCCTGCTGCGCCAGCTTCCTGGGGATGGGGATGTAGCCGGATTCGGGCATGCCCGGCGCGCCGATGGGCCCGGCATTGCGCAGCACCAGCACGTCGTCCGGGGTCACGTCCAGCTCCGGGGCGTCGATGCGCGCGGAGAGATCCTCCAGCGAATCGAACACCACGGCGCGCCCCGTGTGCTGCATCAGCTCCGGGCTGGCGGCCGAGCGCTTGAGCACCGCGCCGTCCCCGGCCAGGTTGCCGCGCAGGATCACCATGCCGCCCTTCTCCTGCAGGGGCGCGCTGGCGGGATAGATCACGTCCTGCCAGTCCGGGTGCGTGAAGGGCTCGTCCAGCAGCTCGCGCCAGGTGCGCCCGCTCACGGTGAGGCAGTCCAGGTGCAGCTTGTCCTTCAGCGCGTGCAGCACCACGCGCATGCCGCCGGCCTTGTGGAAGTCCTCCATGTAGTAGGCGCCCGAGGGCTTGAGGTTCACGATCATCGGCGTGTCCTCGCTCAGGCGGTCGAAGGCGTCCGGCTCGATGACGATGCCCAGCCGCCCGGCCATGGCGGTGAGGTGCACCACGCCGTTGGTGGAGCCCCCGATGGCCAGCAGCACGCGGATGGCGTTCTCGAAAGCCTCGGGCGTCATGATGCGCTCGGGCGCGAGACCGCTCTGGGCCAGGCGCACCGCCGTGCGCCCGGATTCCACGCCGATGCGCAGGCGGTCCGCATAGGCGGCCGGGGGCGAGGCCCCGCCGGGCACCATCATGCCCAGCGCCTCGCTCACGCAGGCCATGGTGGAGGCGGTGCCCATCACCATGCAGGTGCCGGCGGTGGGCATGAGCTGGCCCTGGATCGCGTCGATCTCGCGCTCGCCGATGCGCCCGCCGCGGTACTCGCCCCACAGGCGGCGGCAGTCCGTGCAGGCTCCCAGGCGCTCGCCCTGCCAGTCCCCGGTGAGCATGGAGCCCGCGGCGAGGAACACGGCGGGCAGGTTCGCGCTGGCCGCGCCCATCAGTTGCGCGGGCGTGGTCTTGTCGCAGCCGCCCATCAGCACCACCGCGTCCAGCGGGTGCGCGCGCACCATCTCCTCGGTGTCGATGGCCATCAGGTTGCGGAATAGCATGGAAGTGGGGTGCAGGAAGGTCTCGCCCAGCGAGATCGTCGGCAGCTCCACGGGCAGTCCGCCCGCCTCCAGCACCCCGCGCCGCACCGCCGGGGCCAGCTCGATGAAGCCGCGATGGCAGGGGTTCAGCTCGGAGTAGGTATTGACGATGCCCACGATGGGCTTCTCGTAATCCTCCCGGTCGAAGCCCATCTGGCGCAGGAACGCCCCGCGCAGGAACTTGGAGAATTCCGGGTCGCCGTAGTTGGTGAGCCCCTTGGCATAGCCGTGTTGCGTCATGACGCGCGCTCCTTGGCGCTGAAGTGCAGAGAGAGGCCGCACGACGGCGGCGCCCTTCCGCGATAGCGCATCGGCCCGCGGATGGGAACGGGGCTCGGGCCGAGGCGGCTGGAGTGCGGGAACCGGCGCCCCGGCCGCGCCAGCTCGGCGTCTCGCCAGTGCGTTCAAGATTTCCCGGCCTTTCCCGCACCGTCAGGGGATGCGGGGAAACCTGTTCCCCCGAGGTCTTTCGGTCGATCCGGGACACCGCGCTACCGCCCCTGGAACCTGGGCTCGCGCTTCTCCACGAAGGCAGCCACGCCCTCGGCATGGTCGGCCGTCTCGCCGCAGCGGATGTGGGTTTCCGCCTCGCGCTCCAGCAGGGTGCGGAAGTCGCCGGTGACGGCGGCGTTGACGTTCGCCTTCATGAAGCGGTAGCTCACCGCCGGGCCGTGGGCGATGCGCTCGGCGATGGCCAGGGCCTCGTCCCACAGGCGCTCGTGGGGGAACACGCGGTTGACCAGGCCCAGGCGCAGGGCCTCTTCCGCGGCGACGAGATCGGGCAGGAAGAACAGCTCCTTGGCCTTGGCCGGCCCCACCAGCCGCGTGAGCTGCCAGGTGGTGCCGTAGTCCCCGCCGTAGGCGATGCGGGCGTAGGCCGTGCCCAGCCGCGCCTGATCGGAGGCCAGGCGCAGATCGCAGGACAGCGCCAGCCCCAGGCCCGCGCCGGCAGCGGGGCCGTTCACCACGGCGATCGTGGGCTTGGGCAGGTGGTGCAGCAGCCACGGGAAGGCGTGGCGGCGGCGCAGGGCATCCACCTTCTGCTCGGGCGAAGAGCCCTTGCCGGCGATCTCCACGCCGGCGTGCATGGCCGAGACGTCACCCCCGGCGCAGAAGCCGCGGCCCTCGCCGGTGAGCACCACGCAGCCCACCTGCGGGTCGGCGCCGAAGCGCTCCAGGGCCTCCACGGCGGCCTCGTTCATCTCGGTGGTGAGGGCGTTGAGCTTGTCCGGGCGATTCAGGGTGAGGATGCCCACGCGGTTCCTCACCTCCACTTTCAGGTCTGCGGTCATGTGCGTGCCTCGCGCTGTGCGGTAACGGGATGCGGTGACTTGGTGCGGCCTGGGCGGGATGGCGGTGCCGGCGGCGCCTTCCGGGCCTCCCCTCCCCCGCCCTGCGGGCGCCCCCTCCCCACGGGGTGCGGAGGGGGATGGGGGTGGGGAGCGGGTGGGCGCAAATCAGCCCGCGCCGGGCAGGCCGGTGTCGCCCTGCAGGCGCAGGTGCTCGAGCAGGGACATGATGCGCTGCACCACGACCTGCTCGTAGTCCGCAGCGGCGGGCAGGCGCCCGGCAGCGCGCTCCGCCTCGAAGCGGGCCTTCTCCGCGGCCAGGAAGGCCTTGCTGGCCAGCGGTGGCCCCACACGGAACACCACCTTGTCCTGGATCGGTCGTTCGTCCTCCATCCGCGCCAGGGGGGGCAGGGTGTTGCCCTCCATGCTGATCGGGTAGACCGTGTCGAAGCTGTGCAGGTAGGACGCGGTCTCGCGCACGGGCACGTTGTCCGCGTCCGGCTTGAGGCGCCCACCCAGC
>Ga0214472_10007144_pt1 | contig 11701 bp, 7 predicted proteins | sample RVTome_6_FD_207662 | JGI IMG/M metagenome (GOLD analysis project Ga0214472, IMG submission 207662) | Soil microbial communities from uranium-contaminated site in the Upper Colorado River Basin, Wyoming, United States - RVT140D175 | ecosystem: Environmental > Terrestrial > Soil > Contaminated >...
AGACGGCGCCTGCCGCACGCGCGCAGCCGGGTGCCGGCTCGGGTCATGCCGGCACGGCGTCGCGCTGCCACGCCGACGCCGTGCAGGCGCGCACCACGGGCGGGCGCCCGCGCGTCATCTGCACCATGTGATTGATCGGCACCTCCTGCCACAGCTCCGACTCGGTGAGGCGCTCGGAACTCACGACGATGGCATGGCGCGCATCGCCGTCCTCGCCGGCGCGGCGCGAGGGCTGCTGCGGGTAGATGCTGCCGACGTGGTAGTACAGCGTCTGCGCGTGCTCCGGCCCCGGGTCCACGAAGCGCGACACCACCGCGTGGCTGCCGTCGCTGATGGCCACGTTCAGGTAGCTCGGCTCGCCGCCGCCGTGGCAGCGCACGATGTCGACCACCCGGGCGATCGCGCGATCCAGCGCCTGCGCCATGCGCGCCGCCGGGTCCGGTGCGTCAGGCAGCCCGAGCAGCTCATCGATGAACACCGCGAAGAAGTGCTCCGAGTCGGTGCTGCCGTAGACGTTAGCGAAAGCCTCGTCGCCCACCGACTCGAGCAGGCGCCGGCGCACCTGCTCGAAGCCACCGATGTCGCCGTTGTGCATGCACAGGTACTGGCGGTAGCGAAACGGATGGCAGTTCGCCTCGTTGACGCCGCTCGACTGCGTGGCCGCGCGCACGTGGGCGAGGATGCAATCGCTCGCCACCACGCGCGCGAGGTTGTGCAGGTTGCGGTTGTTCCACGCCGGCGTGATGGAGCGGAACACGGCCGGTTCGGGCCCGTGCTCACGCGCGTACCAGCCGACGCCGAAGCCGTCGCCGTTGAGCGGCTCGTCGCGTTCGCGCGAATGCGAACTTTGACGGATGAGCGAGTGCGCCGGCTCGAGCAGCAGCGCGCTGAGGCGGATCCGCGGACCCAGGTAGAACGTGAAACGACACATGACGCTGCCACTCCCGTGCACGCACGCGAGCCACACTACGGGCAGGTGTATACGCCGTTGGCGCGGCGCTGAGAAGAGGCGCGGGGTGCGAAGTCTGCCGGTCAACGCGGCTCGCGGTCGTCGTCAGGCAGCTCCGCGGCCAGCACCCGATAGCGCGTCTGCCAGGACTTCAGCCAGCTCGCCAGGGCCTCGGGTCGCATCGGCCGACCGATGAAGTAGCCCTGTGCGAGCGAGCATCCGGTCGCACACAGGAAGCCCCAGTCCTCGGCATCCTCCACCCCCTCGGCCACGATGCGCATGTCGAGCTGCTCGGCCATCGCGACGTTGCCGTTGAAGATCGCACGCAGCGATCGGTCATGGTCGGCCCCATGCACGAAGCTGCGGTCGATCTTGAGCTCGTCGAACGGCACGTCGCGCAGTTGCACCAGCGAGGAATGCCCGGTGCCGAAATCATCGATGGATAGCCCGATGTCCTTCAGGCGCAGCCGGGTGAGGATGTCCAGCGAGGAGCGCCGGTCCTTCATCAACTGGCTCTCGGTGACCTCCAGGGTCAGGCTGGAGGCATCGATACCGGCCGCGGCGACCTTGCCCATGACGGTGTCCGGGAAGCTGAGCGTGCCCATGTTGTCCATCGACACGTTCACCGACACCTTCAGATACAGGCCCTCGCGCCGCCATGCCCGGCACTGTTGCAGCGCCTGCGTCAGCACGAGATCGGTCAGGCGGTCGATCAGGCCGTGCTCCTCGGCGACGCCGATGAACTGATCGGGATACACCGTACCGTCGCTGGCATGACGCCAGCGTACCAGCGTCTCCACACCGACCAGGCGGCCGGTCGCGACCTCGACCAGCGGCTGGTACTCGCAGTACAAATCGCCGTGCTCGAGGGCCTGACTCAGCTCATCGGCGCTGTAGCTCTTGCGTACGCCGCGCGGCACCGTCGGCTCCTCGAGGTACCGATCCAGCATGCGCTGCAGGTCCGCCTGCGACACCGGCTTGGCCAGCGCTCCGAGCACCCGCAGCCGGTGCGCGCGCGCAAGCTGCTCGGCGGCATGCAGGATGCGCTTGTTCTCGCCGCTGACCAGTACCAGGCCGCCCGTGAACTGCGTGCGTACGAGCTTGCGTACGAACTCGACGCCATCCATCTGCGGCATATCCAGGTCGCACAGGATCATGTCGATGGCGGCGTCGCGTGTCTCGATGTGCGTGAGCGCCGCCTGCGCCCGCTCGAAGGTCCTGACCGCCCGGCAACCAACGCTCGCCAGTTGATGTGCGAGCAGTTTCAACACGAAAGGATCGTCGTCGACGACGAGGATCTTCAACGACTCGTACTCGTTCATCATCCCTCCCGATCGCCGAGCAGGGCGGCGAAACTGCCGGCCAGTTCCTGTTGTGCGCTCGTGAACGCCGCCAGGATCTCCTCGATCCGCGAAGGCTCGCCGGATCGCGCCGCCGCTTCGAGCGCGTTACACACCTCGGCGAACCGCATCGCCCCGACCGCGCGCGAGGAGGACTTGAGCCGGTGCGCGAGCGACGCGACCACATCGGTGCCGCCCGCCTGCGCCGCGTTGCGCAGGTCCTGCGCGAGGATCCGGGCCTGCGTCCAGTAGTCATCGAGGAACTCGCGCACCGTCGCCGGGTCGTCACCGACCAGCGCCTGCAGCCGTCCGACCTCGAACACGGCGCCGGCGCCGGCGTCGCCGTGCGCCGTGCCGCCCGGCGCGGGCGCGGGCGCGAAGTCGTCGGCAGCATCCTGCGCGACCTCGTCGACCCATCGCTCGAGCACGCTGCGCAGAGTTTTCAGCGAAGCCGGCTTGGTCACGTAGGCGTCGATGCCGCGCGCATAGGCGCGAAACTCCTCACCGTGCAGCGCGTTCGCGCTCAGCGCGACGATGGGCATGCGGCGCGTGCCCTTCTCCTCGCCGCGGATCGCGGCTGCCAGGTCGTAGCCGTCCAACCGCGGCATGTGCAGATCGGTGATCAGCAGCGCGTACCGCCCCTCGCGCCACATCTGCAGCGCCTCGGCACCGTCGCCGGCGAGTTCCATCGCGTAACCGAGCAAGGCGAGCTGCTGGCGGATGACCTTCTGGTTGATCGGGTCGTCCTCGGCCACCAGCACGAGTTGCTCGCGCTCGCGCGCCGCGGCCACACTCGGCGCCGTGCGTACGCTGCCCACGGGCAGCTCGTCGGCATCCTTTTGAACGATCTCGGGCGAGGCGCGGCCGGCGGCAACCGCGACCGCGCGCAGCAAGGCCTGGCGGCGCAGCGCATCACCGTCGAGCAGCACGAGGTTCGGCGAGCGCACGCGCGCACGGCGCCGGCGGCCGCGCGCGATCAGCACGAAGCGCACGTCGGGCGACTTGTGGAAGGTCGCCAGCAGCGCGTCGATCAGGACCTGCCCGCGACCGATGTCGTGCGTCACCACGACCGGCGCGGTCAGGCCCGCGGCGACGTGCGCGGCCGCATCGAGATCCGCCACCCGCCGCACCCGCGCACCCGCGTGCTCGAGGTAGATCGCGACATCCTCGATCGCCGGCGAACGGCCTTGCACCACGATGCAGTCCAGACCGGTGAGCGCTGGCGCCTGATCCGCCGGCTGCGCGGGCGCAGCCTCGAGCGGCAGGGTCACGCTGAAGGTGGAACCGGCACCCGGCGCGCTGCGCACCGCGATCTCGCCGTCCATCAGCTCGACCAGCCGCTTGCAGATGGCAAGTCCCAGACCGGTGCCGCCGAAGCGGCGCGTGGTCGAGACCTCCGCCTGGCTGAACACCTGGAACAGGTTGTCCACGGTCTCGCAGCTCATGCCGAGGCCGTTGTCCTGCACCCGGCACAGCAGCTTGTTCGGCGCGCCGGGACCCGCCTCGATGCGCACCGAGACGCGCCCGTACCGATCGTGCTGGCGAGCCGAGAACTTGATGGCATTGCCAATCAGGTTGTAGAAGATCTGCCGCAGACGCGTCTCGTCCCCGATCAGGTGTCGCGGCAGCGCCGGCGAGACGAACAGGTGCAGCTCGACACCGTCGCGTGCGGCGACCGGGACCAGCGAGGTACACAGGGTTTCGACCACCTCGGCGAGCGCGACCGGTTCGCGCTCGAGTTCGAGCCGGCCGGCTTCGATCTTGGAAAAATCCAGGATGTCATCGATGATGCGCAACAGCACACCTGCCGAATCGCGCACGGTCTTGACCAGGTCGGCCTGGTGATTCGACAGATTGCTGTGCGAGAGCACGTCCACCGTGCCGATCACGCCGTTCATCGGCGTACGTATCTCGTGGCTCATCGCGGCGAGGAACGCGGACTTGGCACGGTTGGCCTGGTCCGCCGCCGCGCGCGCCTCGCTCAGTTGATCGAGGAAGGCCTGCTGCTCGGTGATATCGCTGCCGGCAAAGTAGAGCTGGCCGTCGTGGCTGGCGATGTTCCAGCACACCCAGCGGTAGCCGCCGTCCTTGCACCGCATCCGTAGCTCGTAATTCTTCAGCACGTCTCCGTCGCCCGGCAGCCGCGTCCCCTGGTCGATCCCCTGCGGCAGATCGTCGCGCGACATCAGCTCGTGACAGGTCAACTGCCCGGCCTCCTGCTCGCTCCAGCCCAGCACCTCGGTGAAGGCCCGGTTGATGCGCACGAAGCGGCCAGCGCCGTCGCAGATGCACAGCAGGTCTACGGACAGGTGGAAGAACCGGTCACGTTCGATCTCCGCAGTCATACGCTCGGTGATGTCCTGCACCAGCACGAGCGCACCGGGCCGGCCTTCGTGCACATAGGGCACGGCCGTGACCTCGGCGTAGAACTCGCAGCCGTCCACGCGCAGCCAGCGCTCGGCAAGCGCCGGCACCGCGCTCGATTCCTCGTTCAGGCTGCGGATGCGTGCGCGTCCCGCGTCGTGGCTGTCCGGATGCAGGTACGAGAGCACCGGCTGGCCGATCAGATCGGCCTCGCCGCGCGCGCCGAGCATCTCGAGCGCCTTGCGGTTCAGGAACGCGAAGCGGCCCTCGCACTGCACGAACACGCCGTGCGGCGAGCTCTCGATGAACTCGCGGTAGCGCCGTTCACTGTCCTGCAACGCGCGCTCGGCGCGCCGCTCCTCTTCGACGTCCCGGAACACCAGCACCACGCCGCGCAGGCCGCCGCGCGGTCCGAAGATCGGCGCGGCGCTGTCGGCGATCGCGCGCCGCGAGCCGTCACGCGCGATCAGCACCGTGTGGTTGGCCAGGCCCTGGATCGCGCCGGTCGCCAGCACCCTGGCCACCGGCACCTCGGCCGGTTCGCCCGTCACCTCGTGCACGATTCGAAACACCTCGGCCACGGCACGCTGAAGCGCGTCGGCCAGCGGCCAGCCGGTCAACGCCTCGGCGACCGGATTCATGCGCGTGATGCGTCCCTGCGTGTCGGTCACGAGCACCGCATCGCCGATGCAGTTCAACGTGACCTCGAGGTTCTCCTCGCTGGCGCGCAACTGGCCGGTGCGCAGCTCGACCTCGGCCGAGGTCGCCGCGACGCGGCCCGCCGCAGCGAGCGCCGAGAGCGCGACCAGGAACGCGGCGACCACCGAGAAGATGTGAAACTCGCGCAATGGCACGCTGGCCCCCGGCGTCCAGTGCGCCACGGCCGGCTGCAGGTACAGCCGCAGCGTGCGCCCGGCGAAGGCGACGTCCCGGTGCCACGCCGCGCTCTCGGCGGGCAGCGTGCCGAGGACCGGCTGCGCCGCGTACCCGGGTGTCACGTCGACGATCAGCAGCTCGAGCTGCCGCGCGGCGGCCGCCGCGGCCATCGGTGCGAGCAGGCCTTCGACGTCGAACGCGCCGAGCACGAATCCGGCCAGCGCGGCGCGCCGCTGCGCCACATCGGCCGCGCCGGCATCGAAGCCCCACGCGTACACCGGCACGAACACCGCAAAGCCCGGGCGCGCGGACTGGAGCAACGGCACCGCTTGCGCGGCAACGAGCGTCGCCGAATCGCGCGCCAGGTCCATCGCGGCACGGTGCGAGGGCAGCGACGCGAAGTCGAAGCCGACAGCCATCTCGTTGCCTGCCAGCGGCGAGACCAGGTAGGCGGGGAAGTACCGGGCACGCGGCATCGCCGGGATCGGCTCGCCGGCGCCGTCGTACTCGGTGATCGGGAATCCGATACCGCTGCCCCGGTAGCCGCGCGTCTCGAAGTCCTCGCGCTGCGCCGCCGTCACGTGCGGCAGCCACTGCACCGCCAGCAGGCCCGGCGCGCGCCGCATCGCCGCGGTGAAGATCGTGAACTGCGCAAGCGAGACCCGGTCGTTGGCAGCGAAGAAGCGCTCGACGCTGCGCAGCGAGCTGATGGCCTGCGGCAGGTGGATGACGCCGGCGTGATACGCATCGACCTTGCGCTGATCGGTGAGTTCGCGCGCTTCGGCCTCCTCGATGCGATCGAGCGCGATGTTCCCGGCGGCGAGCAATCCGGCCGTGATCAACAGCGGCAGCGCGACACGCGAGCCCCACTGCCGCGCGGCCGGCACCGTGTCGCGAAACGCGATCAGCACCAGCGGCGCGAACAGCAGCACGCCGATCGAGTTTCCGGCCCACCAGGCGAGCAACCAGCTGAACGCGTCGACTTGCGGGCGCAGTCCCAGCACGCTCGACGCGAGCAGCCCGGCGATGCCGGCGGCAAGGCAGGCGAGCGGTCCGCCGCAGAACAGGAATCGCAGGACATCGTGCTCGCGGCTCAGCGGCAACGGCGCGGCGAACACGCCGCGGGTCCACCACGCGCCGAGGACCGCCTGCACGGTGGCCGTGCCCGCCAGCACGAGGGCCGCGCCGAGGTCTGCGGGCGCGAGGTCGAACCACAGGTAGTGATAGGCGAGGAAGGCACCGAGCAGCACCCCCGGCCACGCGCGCAGGCCCCGCATCAGCAGCGCGGCCAGGGCCACACCGGCTGCCGGCCAGACCGGGGCATCCTGCACCGGGGACAGCAGCGCCACCAGGCTGCCCGCAATGGCGACGCCCGCGTACGCCGCCGCGAGCAGCAATGCGAGCGCCGCACCGGTCGGCTGCACCGACCGTGCAGGACCCACGGCCAAACGCGAGGACTGCGGCGCCACTACAGGCTCCTTGGCAGATAGCTTGCGGTCGGATCCACGACCATCGGATCCGCTCGTCCCGCGTCGGGACTGGTCCGCTCTCCCCCTCACGTCCGGCCGTTTATTGTTTCTTCATTCTGCCGGAACGTTGGCCCGGTGCCCGCGATCGGGCCGCCCGCACCCGGAGCAAACCGCACGCTTGCACGTTTCCATCACATGAGACAGGACTCGTTCCTGTCCCCGACCTCGCGCTGCCGCGCGAGCCCGCTTCAGCCCGCCGCCGCAAAGCGATGCACAACGTGCCGATGCATGGCCCGAAAAACGACGTTCGCATTGAAGATAGCACAGCATCCCGGCTGCGTCCGTGCATCGGCAGCACGGCGATGTCACAGTCACGCGGCGTTCGTCATGGGACAATGCCGGGCATGAACGAGCGCGAACACAGCACGGCGAGTATCAACGCTGCCGCACCGATCGTCGAAGTGGTTATCGAGATCCCGCGCGGCAGCTTCCGCAAGATCGGGTCGACCGGCCGCGTGGACTTCGTCTCGCCGCTGCCGTGTCCGTTCAACTACGGCTCGGTGCCCGACCTCGTGGGACTGGAGGGTGATCTGCTCGACGCGCTGGTGCTCGGGCCGCGGCTGCCGGCCGGCACGCGGATCAAGGTGCACGCCTTCGGCGCGGTGGGCTTGAGCGACCGCGGCCTGTACGACGACAAGCTGGTGTGCGCCGATGCTGCGCCCGGCCCGTGGGCGCGGCGCGGCGTGCTCGCCTTCTTCCACCTCTACGCGCGCTGCAAACGGCTGCTGAACCTGTGGCGCCGCCGGCCCGGGCTCACGCGCTGCGAGGGCTGGGGCGACGCCGTCGGCGCAATCGCGCGGGCGCGCCCGCGCGATGCCGGCTGGCGCGGACCCGAGGTACCGTTCTGAAGGTGCGCGGTGTTAGAGGGTGTTTACCAATCAGCCACCTGCTGCGACGCCCCCTGAGTGCGCCTGGCTGCGTTGCGGGTCCCCCATCGATCGGTCACATGGCTGCGGCCATGCCCCCGCTCGATGTGCACCCCCACGCCTTGCCAGTCACCCTCAGGGAACGTCTCGCGACGGCGCCCGATTGGTAAACACCCTCTTAGCCACGCGCCGCGATCAGCGTGATCTCGACCAGGGTGCCCGGCGCCAGCGCCGCCTGCACGCAGGCGCGCTGCGGCCAGTTCGCCGGCTCGCCGATCCACTCGCACCACACCGCGTCCATCTCGGCCTTGCCCGCGATGTCGGTCAGGTACACCGTCGCCGACAGCAGCTGGTTGCGATCACTGCCCAGCGCCTGCAGGTTGGTCTCGATGGCTGCCAGCGCGTTGTGGGTCTGTTCGGCGAGGGTCGCGCCGCGCGCGGTCGCCACGGTGAACACCAGATCGCGCCAGGCGCTCGCGGCGCTGCGTCCGGCGGCGTCGCCGCGCAAGCGTTCGATGGGTTGTGCGGACATCGCGGTTGCCTCGTGTGGAAGAGCCGGTCGGCCGGGGAGCGGGCGGTGGTCCGCCGCCCGCCCGCGCGGGAGCGAGGCGTGCAATGGTGCACAATGCCACCCTGGAACGCACCCCCCGAATGCAGATGGACCCGCACTACCCCTTCGATGCGATCCCGGGCCACGGCGAGCCGCGTGAGGTCGCCGACGGCGTGTACTGGCTGCGCATGCCGCTGCCGTTCAGACTCGATCACATCAACCTGTACCTGCTGCGCGACGGCGCCGGCTGGAGCATCGTGGACACCGGCATCCGCGGCCCCGAGACGCTGGCGCACTGGGAGCGCGTGCTGCGCGACTTCTTCGCCGGCGCGCCGGTCACGCGCGTCATCGCCACCCACATGCACCCGGACCACGTCGGCCAGGCCGGCTGGCTGACCCGCCACTGCAAGGTCGAGCTGTGGATGACCCGCACCGAGTTCCTCACCTGCAAGGTGCTGGCCGGCGACGGCCCGGCGGACGTGCCCGAGGACGCGCTGCGCTTCTACCGCCAGTGCGGCTTCGACGATCACCAGATCGACATCTACACGCAGCGTTTCGGGCGCTTCGGCGCGATGATCGAGCGCCTGCCGGCCGGCTACCGGCGCCTGCGCGATGCCCAGGTGCTCGACATCGACGGCACCGCCTGGGAGGTCGTGGTCGGCCGCGGCCACTCGCCCGAGCACGCCTGCCTGTACTGCGCGGACAAGCAGGTGCTGATCTCGGGCGATCAGGTGCTGCCGCGCATCAGTTCCAACGTGAGCGTGTTCCCGACCGAACCGCTGGCCGATCCACTGCGCGAGTTCCTCGCCGCCTGCGACGAGATCGGCGCGCGCGTGCCCGACGAGGTGCTGGTGCTGCCCTCGCACAACGAGCCGTTCACCGGCCTGCACGCGCGCCTGCGCGCACTGGTGCACGGGCACCATGAAGGGCTCACGCGCCTGCACGCGCTGTGCGCGCAGCCGATGCGCGTGGTGGACGTGTTTCCGGCGCTGTTCCGGCGCACCATCGATGCCGGCAACCTGCTGCTCGCGACCGGCGAGAGCCGCGCGCACCTGAACTACCTCGAGGCCCGCGGCGTGCTCGCCGCGAGCCTGCACCCGGACGGCGCGTTGCGCTTCGCGCAATGTGCCGCCTACCAACCCACCGCCTCGACCGATCCGGAGACGCTGCCATGACCGAATTCCCTGCCCGCGGCCGCTGGAGCGACGCCGCCCCCGAGGAACTGGGCTTCGATGCGAAGGCGCTGGACGCCGCCGCCACCTTTGCCGTGCAGGCCGAGACCTCGTGGCCGCGCGATCTCAGCTCCGGGCTCAACGCCGACCCGAAAAGCAACGAGCCGCCGCCGTGGAACGAGGTGCTCGGTCCGACCAAGGACCGCGGCGGCCCCAACGGCCTGATCATCCGCCACGGCCGCCGCGCCGCGCGCTGGGGCGAGACCACGCGCGTGGACATGACCTACAGCGTGGCCAAGAGCTACCTCGCGATCCTGGCGGGGATCGCGCTGCGCGAGGGCCTGATTCGCGACCTGGACCAGCGCGTCGCGGAAACCGCGCTCGACGACGGCTTCGACTCGCCGCACAACCGCGACATCACCTGGCGCCACTTCCTGCAGCAGACCAGCGAGTGGGAGGGCACCTTGTGGGACAAGCCGGACCTCATCGACCGCAACCGTCAGGTCGGCGTCGGCGCCGACAACTCGCGCAAGGGCACACACCGCGAGCTGCGCGCTCCGGGCAGCTTCTACGAGTACAACGACGTGCGTGTGAACCGCTTCTCGCTGGCGCTGCTGCACGTGTTCCGCGAGCCGCTGCCGCAGGTGCTCGAGCGCGAGGTGATGAATCCGATCGGCTGCTCCGACACCTGGCAGTGGCATGCGTACCGCAATGCGTTTGCCGAGATCGACGGCCAGCGCATGCCGTCGGTGCCCGGCGGCGCGCACTGGGGCGGCGGCATCTTCATCTCGTCCGAGGACCACGCGCGCTTCGGCCTGATGGTGCTCGAGGACGGCTGCTGGGACGGCCGGCGCATCCTGCCCGAGGGCTATGTGAAGGCGCTGCGCACGCCGTCGCCGGTATTCCCAAACTACGGCTTCCTGTGGTGGCTGAACACCGATCGCAAGCAGTACGCGAATGCACCGGCGAGCAGCTTCTTCGCGCTCGGCGCCGGCTACAGCGTGATCTGGCTGGACCCGGAACTGGAGCTGGTCGCCGTGGTGCGCTGGATCGACCAGCCGCGCATCAACGACTGGATCGGCAAGGTGATGGCGGCGCTGTAGCAGCGCGAAGAACGCCGCGGCGTACTCCCCGACCACGGCGTGGAGCACCGTGTGCTGGGGTCGGCTAGACTGGGCTTGTCACACCGCCACCAACGGAGATCTCGCCATGATGATGAACAGGATCCTGTGTGCGGCGACGCTCGCCGCATCCGGCCTCGCCGGTGTTTCCGCCCACGCGCAGACCCGCTGGGACATGGCCACGCCCTACCCCGAGACCGAGCACCACACCATCAACATCCGCGCCTTCGCGAAGGATGTGGCGGACGCAACCGGGGGCAAACTCGAGATCGTCGTGCACAGCGGCCAGTCGCTGTTCCGGCATCCCGAGATCAAGCGTGCGGTACAGACCGGCCAGGTTCCACTCGGCGAGATCCTCGGCGCCAACCTGGTCAACGAAGACCCGATCTTCGGGGTCGACGCGATTCCGTTCCTGGCCACCAGCATCGATGCTTCCTGGAAGCTCTACCAGGCGCAGAAGCCGTTCCTGGAGGCGATCTTCCAGCGCCAGGGTCTGCGCCTGCTGTACGCGGTGGCGTGGCCTTCGCAGGGCTTCTTCACGAAGGTTCCGATCAGCAAGGCCGACGACCTCAAAGGGGTGAAGTTTCGCACCTACAACGCCCCCACCGCGCGGATGGCCGAACTGATGGGCGCGGTACCGACGATCGTCGAGGCGGTCGAGATCCCGCAGGCCTTCAGCACCGGTATCGTGGACGCGATGGTCACCTCCGCCGCCACCGGCGTGCGCACCAAGGCATGGGACTTCTCGCGGCATTTCTACGACATGCAGGCCTGGTTGCCAAAGAACTTGGTCATCGTCAACGAGCGCGCGCTGCGCGCGCTCGATGAGTCCCAGCGCAAGGCCGTGCTCGAGGCCGCCGCGAAGGCCGAAACTCGTGGCTGGGAGATGCTGCGCAAGGTCGCGGTGGACAGCCTGGGGCAACTCGAGGATGGT
>Ga0214472_10007145_pt1 | contig 11701 bp, 7 predicted proteins | sample RVTome_6_FD_207662 | JGI IMG/M metagenome (GOLD analysis project Ga0214472, IMG submission 207662) | Soil microbial communities from uranium-contaminated site in the Upper Colorado River Basin, Wyoming, United States - RVT140D175 | ecosystem: Environmental > Terrestrial > Soil > Contaminated >...
CTGCTATCCTGAAGCTCAAACAACACGTACAAAATCATATCATCGGTCAGGACACACTGGTCGACCGCCTGCTCATCGCCCTGCTCGCCGATGGCCATCTGCTGGTCGAAGGCGCACCCGGTCTGGCCAAGACCAAAGCCATCAAGGTGCTCAGCGAAGGCATCGAAAGCAATTTTCACCGTGTCCAGTTCACCCCGGACCTGTTGCCCGCGGACCTCACCGGCACCGAAGTCTACCGCCCCCAGGATGGCAGTTTTATTTTTCAGCAGGGGCCGCTGTTCCACAACCTGGTGCTGGCCGACGAAATCAACCGCGCGCCGGCCAAAGTCCAGTCCGCCCTGCTCGAAGCCATGGCCGAGCGCCAGATCACGGTCGGCAAGGTGACTTACCCGCTGCCGCGATTGTTCATGGTGATGGCGACCCAGAACCCGATCGAACAGGAAGGCACCTATCCCTTGCCCGAAGCCCAGCTCGACCGTTTTCTGATGCACATCAGCATCGGTTATCCCGATGCCCAGTCCGAAAGCAGGATTCTCAAACTGGCGCGCGCCGAAGCGCTCAGCGAAAACGATGACAGCGGCAAGCCGGAAATCCCCGCCAGCGAAAAAATCAGCCAGAAAAATATTTTTGCCGCGCGCCGTGAAGTGCTGCAACTGCACATGGCCGACAATCTGCAACACTATTTATTGCAAATGGTACTGGCGACGCGCAAGCCCGCCGCCTACGGTGCCGACCTCGGGCAGTGGCTGCTCTACGGCGCCAGCCCGCGCGCCACGATCGCACTCGACCGTTGCGCCCGCGCCCACGCCTGGCTCGCCGGCCGCGACTTTGTCAGCCCGGAAGACATCCAGGCGATTGCCTACGACGTGCTGCGCCACAGAATTATTTTAAGTTACGAAGCCGAAGCCGAAGGCGTGACGCCGGACACATTTATAAGAGAACTGATCTCGCGCATCGCAGTGCCTTAGAAACACAATATTTGCCACAGAGGGCACAGAGGGCACAGAGAAAGCTTTTTGGGTTAAAGGCTAAAACCAGAAGCAAAAGATAAAGACTGCACCACAGAGACACGGAGAACACGGAGAACACCTTTGTTGGTAAAATCTTTTAAAACAAAAATGAATTAGTTTTTCCTCTGTGTTCTCTGTGTCTCTGTGGTGAAATTTTTAGTTTGTAGTTTTTACTACCAGGAGCGGAACCGAAAAAAAAGTTAAAGACTGAGGTACAGAGAACACGGAGAAAATCTTTGTGGGTAAAAGATTTTAAAACACAAATTATTTAGTTTTTCCTCTGTGTTCTCTGTGCCTCTGTGGTGCAATTTTTAGTTTTTATTATTTGTATACCAACATGCAGAAAACCGATCCGACAGATAACATCACCACGGTCAGTGCGCAATCGCTAATTCGTTTGCGTCAGTACGCTGCGCAATTGCCTTTACAGCGCGGCAAGATACACGCCAGGCAGGGTGGCGCCTACCAGTCTTCGTTCAAGGGACGCGGTATGGAGTTTCACGAATCGCGCATCTATCTGCCCGGTGATGATATACGCAATATGGACTGGCGCGTGACCGCGCGCACCGGCACTGCCCACACTAAAGTATTTGAAGAAGAACGCGAACGCCCGGTGATTTTCTGGGTGGATCTGAACGACGCGATGTTTTTTGCCACCCGCGGTGCTTTTAAATCCGTGGTCGCGACTCAGGCCGCCGCCCTGCTCGCCTGGAGCGCGTGCCTGCATCATGACCGTCTCGGCGCGCTGGTGTTCGCCGGTGATGAACATATTGAAATTCGTCCACGGCGCGGTAAATCCGCGGTGCTCGATTTTATCGGCCAGACCTGCAAACACAGCGCCTGGCAACGCGATCCGAAAAAACCTCATGCTCACACACGCAATATGGACCTCGCCATGGCGCGCCTGCGCAAGGTGGCGCGCCCCGGCAGTTTAATTTTTTTGCTCAGCGATTTTCGCGATGACAGCGGCAACACGCTCAATGGTGCTGCGCGCATGCATCTGATCAATATTGCAAAACACAATGATGTTGTTCTGGTGCATATCTACGATCCACTCGAAGCCGGTCTGCCCGCGGCTGGCCGTTACCGAATCAGCGATGGTGTGCAGGACCTGCAGTTGTACACCGGCGACAAAGCATTGCGCCAGCATTACCAGCAACGCTTCGCCAGCCAGCAGGACGAGCTGCGCAAACTGTGTCGTCAGCAGCGCATGCATTTACTGCCTGTGTGTACCCAGGACGATGTGCTCGGCAGTCTGCAAAAAGGCCTCGGTGTCGGCACGAAGCAGCACAGCCAGTACCGCGCCGCACCTTAAGCAGCGATGAACAGCAGCCCCGCCCTGGAGTTACGCGATATCCATCTGCCCGAGCCGATCTCGTGGTGGCCGCCCGCGCCCGGCTGGTGGCTGTTATTGTTCACAGTTGTGTTGCTGGCTGTTGTTTTCTGGTGGGCTTATAAACAGCGGCAAAAAAAACGCGCCCGGCGCGACAGCCTGAAAGCACTCGCAGACATCCGGGAACAGTTTTCTCACCACCAGAGCCCGGCAAAACTATTGCGCGAACTCTCGGTGCTGATGCGCCGCAGCTGCATCACTTTTTATCCGCGTACACTCAGCGCCAGCCTCACCGGCGAAGACTGGTTGCAGTTTCTCGATGCGACTTCAGCGAACACTGCGTTCTGCGATGGCGTAGGCAGGGCCCTGGCGAGCGCGCCCTATTTACCCGAGCGCGCGCAGCACAGCATCGATAGCCAGGCCCTGCTCGATCTTTGCGAAACCTGGCTGCGTGCGCAGCCGAGTAAACATTATCTGGCGAGCATGCGCGCGACGAAAACGCGCAGCGGTGCACAGCGATGATCGAGTTCGGCTGGCCCTGGGTATTTTATCTGCTGCCGCTACCGTTTTTATTGCGTCTGCTGTTACCGCCTGCGCGCGATGCCAACGATGCCGCACTGCGCGTACCGTATCTACAGGATTTTGCCCTGAGTGCGCGATCACACAAACGCAGTGGCCGACGCGTCTTGCCCTTACTATTATTTTTTCTCGCCTGGACCAGTTTATTGCTGGCCGCATCGCGGCCGCAATGGACCGGTGATGCTATCAATCTGCCGGTCAGTGGTCGCGATCTGATGCTGGCGATCGATCTCTCGGAAAGTATGCAACAAGACTTTACCCGCGGTTTTAACAGCATCACCAAACTCCATGCCACCAAAGCCGTGGCCGGAGAATTTATCGACCAGCGCGTTGGCGATCGCATCGGCCTGATCCTGTTCGGCGAACAGGCTTATGTCCAGGCACCGCTGACCTTCGACCGCGCCACGGTAAAAACCCTGCTGTACGAAGCGGTCACCGGCCTCGCCGGTCAGGCGACCGCGATCGGTGATGCCATCGGCCTCGCGGTGAAACGCCTCGAAGTCACCGGCAATGACGACCGCGTCCTGATTCTGTTGACCGATGGCGTCAGCAATGCCGGCGAAATCGGACCGGAACGCGCGGCACAGCTCGCGGCACGCAAACATTTAAAAATTCATACTATCGGCATCGGCCCGCGCGGCAGCCGCGATTTAAATGAAACCACCTTGCAAAAAGTTGCCGAGATCACAGGCGGCCGCTATTTCCGCGCGCACGATGTCGAAGAACTGCAAAGCATTTATAAAACTATAGACAAACTCGAACCGGTGGCACGCGACACCCGCAGCTATCGTCCGACCTGGGCGCTGTTTTACTGGCCGCTGGGCGCAGCGTTCGGCTTCGCAGCTTTGCTCGGCATTTTTCGCCAGGCAGGCTGGGCATGAACGAGATAATCAACAAGCTGCAATTTTTACGGCCGGAATGGTTTTATGCATTTCTGCCCTTGTTGCTGTTTGTGCTGTTTGCTCTGCGCCGCCGGTCGACCAGCCGAAGCTGGCAGTCGGTCTGCGATCCGGCTTTATTGCCGCACGTGCTCAGCGATGTCACGCTAAGCTTTAGTCGCTGGCCTTTGCTTCTCGTCACGCTCACCTGCAGTATCGGCATCGTCGCCATGGCCGGGCCGGTGCTGCACAAATTACCGCAACCAGTGTTTCGCGAAACCTCATCGCTGGTGATCGCACTCGATGCTTCGCAGTCGATGGATGCCACCGATGTCAAGCCTTCGCGCCTGGAACGCGCGCGCCTGAAACTGCTCGATATTTTGAAAATGCGCGGCGCTGGCCAGACCGCACTGCTGGTGTATGCTGCGGATGCATTTACCGTGACACCCTTGACCGACGACACTGCGACCATCGCCAACCTAGTGCCCGCACTCGAAACCGCGATCATGCCAGCCCAGGGCAGCCATGCAGAAAAGGCCATCGCCAAAGCCATTGAGCTGCTGCATCAGTCGGGCGTGAACAAAGGTGATATTTTGCTGATGACCGATGGCCTGCGCGCCAGCGATCTCGACGCCATCAAACCGCTGCCCGCAGAAGGGATACGTTTGTCGATACTCGGTTTCGGCACCCCCCAGGGCGGGCCGATCCCGCGCGAAGGCGGTTTTCTGCAGGACCGCAATGGCGCCATCGTGATCCCGAAACTCGATCCTGATTTATTGCAGTCAGCGGCCAGGCTCGGCGGTGGTATCTATCTCAATATGCAGGCCGATGATTCTGATAGCCAGCGCCTCAGCAAACTGTTCAACAGCCAGCGCGCGCGCGACGACACGCAAGCCACTGACCTCACCGCCGACACCTGGCGCGAAGAAGGCCCGTGGCTGTTATTACTGGTGATTCCACTCGCCGCTTTCGGTGCCCGCCGGGGCTGGCTGGCTTCGCTTGTCTGTATGATACTCGTGATGCAGCTCCTGCCCCGGCCGGTGTATGCTGCGAGTGTTCTCGATAAACTAAAATTCGATAGCGACTATCTGTGGCAGCGTCCGGACCAAAAAGCGGCCGAGGCACTCAAAAACGGCGATGCCAAAACCGCCGCCGAGCTGTTCCAGCAACCGGAATGGAAAGCCGCAGCGCAGTACCGTGCTGGCGATTACGACGCCGCGGCAAAAACCCTGGAAGCCTCGAAACAAAGCGACACACTCTATAATCGCGGCAATGCACTGGCGCAAACCCGGAAATATAAAGAGGCCATTGCCGCTTATGATGAAGCCTTAAAATTAAATCCCAACAACGAAGACGCCAAATACAATCGCGATCAGGTCGCCAGGGCGATGGAACAGCAACAACAGCAGCAGAACCAGGACAATAAGCAACAGGATCAATCTGATCAGAAAGATCAGAAAAGCGATCAACAACAACGGCAGGGCTCTGAACAGCACACACAACAGAATCAGCAGCAGGCTGAACAACAGCAAGCTGATCAGCAAGATTCAAAACAGAACCAGGCAGAACAACAGCCCTCTGAAGAAAACAACAAACAGAGCAAAGACGAGCAGGACCAGCAAGCCCCTGAGACTGAAAAAGAAAAAGATAATTTAAGGGCCGAACAGGACCAGGACGAGCAAAAAGATTCCGAACCACAGGACGCGCAGGAAATGAAACAGGCCGGTGACATAGACCATGCCCAGGCCAGCGAAGACGACCAGGCGGCCGAGCAATGGCTGCGCCGAATTCCTGATGATCCCGGCGGTCTGTTACGACGCAAATTTATTTATCAGTACGGCCGCCTGCCGAACCAGGTCGAGGATGAACAACCATGGTAAACCGCTTGCTTACAATTATTGCCATGCTCTGCCTGTCGGGCATGATCGTTTTCCGTCCGGCGCTGGCGGCGAACATCACTGCGAAACTCGATCGTAACCCGGTGCAGATGGATGAATCCTTCCATCTCATATACGAAGCCGACAGCAATGTCGACGACCCGGACTTCAGCGTGCTCAGTAAAGACTTTGACATCCTCAATAGTTCACAGAGCACCAACATGCGCTCGATCAATGGAAACTGGAGCCTGAAAAAAACCTGGGACCTGGCACTGATGAGCAAACAGGCGGGCGTGTTCACCATTCCGCCGATTCCGTTTGGCAATGAAATGAGCCCGGCGCTGCGCATCACGGTAAAAAATTCAGTTTCATCAACCGCGCCGCAAAAACCCGGTGATCCAGGCGCCAATATATTCATCGAAGTAGACACCGATGTTAAGCAGGCCTGGATGCGGCAGCAGATCATTTACACGATTCGACTGTTCAGCAATATCCCGGTCGGACGCCCGACCCTGAGCCAGCCCGAAACCGATGACCCGGATACGATTTTTTTCAAACTCGGTGATGTCAATAACTACGAAGCTTTCCGCAATGGCGAACGTTATGCAGTGAGCGAACTCAAGTTCGCTGCGTTTGCGCAACACAGCGGTGAACTGACATTCAAACCGGTGCTGTTCGAAGGCCTGATTGCAACTGGCCAGCCGCGTTCATTATTCGACACGTTTAACCAGCGCGGCATCACCAAACGTCTGCGTTCGGCAGCGGTGACTGTGAAAATAAATCCGATACCCGCGGATCAGGATGCAAGCAAATGGTTACCCGCCAGCCAGCTCACCCTGGTGGAAGAATGGTCGTCTGATATCAGCCAACTGAAAGCGGGAGAACCGATCACCCGCACCATCAGCCTGATCGCCAAAGGCCTGACTGCAGAACAGCTGCCCGATATAAAAACCGCGGATATTCAGGGCCTGAAACAATACCCGGACCAGGCCTCGCTGAGCAACGACCACAGCAACAGCGGCGTCACCGGCACGCGCATCATGAAAACCGCGCTGATCCCGAGCCAGAGCGGTGACTACACTCTGCCGGCGATGAATATTTCATGGTGGAACACCAGCACCGGCAAGGCGGAAGTCGCGACCCTGCCCGCTGAAGTTCTGCACGTGTCCGGGGTGGCGAACATTCTCGCCAACCCGCCAGCCGCGCAGGCACCGGCGAAAACGGTTGCGCCCAGTGTTGCCGCAGCCACCACCAGCGCGGCCGCGAACAACAACGATGTGCCGGCGGATGTCTGGCGCTGGCTGAGTCTTGCGCTCGGCATCGCCTGGTTGCTGACCATCGTGCTGATGTTCTGGCTGCGCCAGCGGCAACCGCGCCGCACTGACAAACAACCCTCGCTGAACCGACTGGCGCGCGCAGTACATAAGCACGCTGCCGCCAACCAGCCGGCGGAAACCCGCCAGGCCCTGATCGACTGGGCCAGGGCCCGCTGGCCGGAGGCACAGATCAGCAACCTCGCCGAGCTTGCGCAACATAGCAATGCCGAACTCGGCAAGGCCATCCGCGAACTGAATGCAGCGCTGTACAGTGCCGCACCTGAACACTGGCAGGGCCAGGCGCTGGTCGCGGCTTTCAACCAGCACAAAGATGCAGGCACTGGTGATTCCGGCACTGCGCAATCCGCTTTGGAACCACTTTATAAGTAAGCATCATCACAGTGCGCTTAATTCAATTCAGGTTTAGTGGTAAAGTTCGCAGGATAAGCGCAATGCTGCGTACGAAACCATAGGCAGTTGTAAAACCAGGGGTTTACCCTAAGTTTTCAGCACAGACTGCTAACACTCACCGGAGATCTGTTATGAATCTGACCCTCGGCAACGAGATCCTTATCTGGGCGTTTGCGCTCGCTTTTATCATCGGCGCGATCGCCAGCCGCAGTAATTTCTGCACCATGGGTTCGGTCTCAGACTGGGTGAACATGGGCGACAGAAGTCGCCTGCGTTCCTGGTTCCTCGCCATGGCCGTGGCCATCATCGGCGTCGCGGTGATGGACTACATGGGCCTGGTCGATATGAGCCTGACGACTAACAACGCGACTTCCAATCCGCCTTATCGGGTTGCGAACGTAGTCTGGCTGCGTTATATCGTCGGTGGCTTTATCTTCGGTATCGGTATGACTCTGGGCAGTGGTTGCGGTAGCAAGACCCTGCTGCGTCTCGGCGGTGGTAATTTTAAATCGCTGGTGGTGCTGATCTGCATCGGCATCGCCGCCTCGACGATGATGTTCACCAGCATCGACTACACGCTTTTTCTGCAATGGATGACACCGCTGGCCACCGACATGTCATTGCATAATATTCCCGATCAGTCACTGGGTACGATAGTCGGTTCGTTGAGCGGCGCTGAAGATATGAGCCTGATGAACCCGATCATGGGCGGCATTGTTGCTTTACTGATGCTAGTCTGGATTTTCAAGTCAAAAGATTTTCGTGGCAATGTTGAATTGATCGCAGCCGGTCTGGTCATCGGCGGCGCGATCGCCACCGCCTGGTACATTACCGCGGGTGAGATGGGCCAGACCTATCTGAGTGATCTCGAATTTGCCGATACCCGGCCTTATGCAGTCGGCGCGCAGTCGTTCACTTTTATCTCACCACCGGCACATGCGTATCAGTACATCGAACAGGGCTTTAATAAAAACTATTTAAGTTTTGGCCTGGTCGCACTGCTCGGTGTCGTGATCGGCTCGTTTGTGTATTCGATTGTCTCGAGAAACTTTCGGGTCGAGTGGTTCAGCTCGATGAAAGATTTCATCACCCACGTGATCGGCGGTTTGCTCATGGGCATCGGCGGCATTCTCGGTATGGGCTGCACCATCGGCCAGGGCATCACCGGAGTATCCACCCTGGCGATCGGTTCCTACATCACCCTGGGCTCGATTATATTCGGCAGCGCACTGACGATGAAAATCCAGTACTACAGGATGGTCTATGAAGATGAAGCCAGTTTTCCAAAAGCCCTGCTGACTTCACTGGTCGATATGAAATTGTTGCCCGGCGGCCTGCGTAGACTCGATGCGGTGTAAACGAACGACGCCTGATCACAAGTTAAAAAAAGACGAACCTCGGTTCGTCTTTTTTTGCGAGTAAGAAAATTCAGGGACTAGCGTCATCCTGAGCCGCTTTTGCGAAGGATCTTAAACCTCAGGCGACACTTCTGGCACAAACTACGAGGTATACTACTGCACAGGGCCCTGCGCAGTTTCAAGTCAGCCGGAAACATGCCGCCAGTGAGAACTCTCGTGCTTTTGCACCCTCTCACCTGCCTGTAGTGAGTCTGGTTTCGATTTAATACAGCGCCAAAAATGAGATCGTTACACAGTATGAGCAAAACACCGAAATCCCCGCCAGGCACGATCCTGACTCCAGAAAGAGGGTCGCTGTCCTGCATTCATCGCGGCTCACAACTAAACAAATAAAATGTACAAAATACAGTACTGGCTGTTCACCCTCCTGACCTGCCTGTATTCAGTCACGTCGTTTGCCCAGACCAGTGTCGATATTGAAATCAGCGGCATCAATCAAACACTCGAAGCTAATGTCCGTCTGTTCCTGAGTATCGAACAACAAAAAGACCATCCCCTGCTGAGTGAAGGCCGTCTGCGGCGCATACACAAAATCGCAGCAGAGGAAATTTCCAGGGCTTTGCAGCCGTTCGGTTATTATCGACCGACGATTAAATCTGAATTGACCCAGACCAGTCCCGAGCACTGGCGCGCAAGCTATAACATCGACCCCGGTCCGCCATTGTTAATTGGCGAATTTGATCTGACGATCAGCGATGAAATGCGCAAGGACAGCGAATTCGAAGCCTTGATCGAGAAACTTCCGCTGCACAAAGGCAGTGTCTTCAATCACCTTGAATATGAAAACTTCAAAACCAGTCTCGCCCGGCTGGCTTCGGAAAGCGGTTATTTCAATGCGCGATTTACCGAACACCGCGTCGAAATCGATCTGGATGTTTATGAAGCGCGGGTACATCTCCATTTTGACGGCGGCTTCCGTTACTTCTTCGGTGAAGTACGCCTGGATCAGGATGTCATCGATGACGAACTACTACGTCGCTACATTCCTTTCGAAAAAGGCTCGCCCTATTCACTCGAGCAGCTGATCGATCTGCAGCAGGCACTGAACGACACCGATTATTTTCAATCGGTGGAAGTCTCACCGGACCGGGCCCAGGCCGTGGGCAATGAGATTCCTGTCAATGTTGTGCTGACACCGCGTCTGTATAATCGATACACGCTCGGACTCGGTTACGGCACCGACTCGGGGGCGCGCGCACGCTTCGGCTGGCAGGTACCGCTGGTGAATAAACGTGGACATCGTTTTGAAACTGAAGCCAAAGTTTCTCAGATAGGTTATAGCCTCAGTGCCACCTATCGCGTACCGGTATTCAATCCGCGCACCGACCAGATGGTCTACAGCACCGGGGTCGTCCAGGAAACCACAGACACCAGCGAAAGCCTATTGCGCACGATTGGTGCCAGCCTGAAACGCAGCCAGGGTGACTGGCGCCAGTCGATCTCAATAGACTATCAACAGGAAGACTTCATCATCGCCGATGTCAGCGATGATTCCGCGCTGCTGATTCCCGGCATCAGCCTGAGCCGCATCTGGGGCAATAACTTCATTTACGCGATCGACGGCCTGCGTTTCGATATCAGCCTGCGCGGTGCGGATGACAGCTGGATTTCTGACACCAGCTTCTTTCAGCTCCAGGGCGGTATCAAGGCGATCAAATCGCTGACGCTCAACGACCGCCTGATCACGCGTGGCAACCTGGGACGAACCTGGACAAATGAATTCGAACAGCTACCGACCTCGGTGCGTTTCTTTACCGGCGGCGCACAAACCGTGCGCGGCTACGCGTATCAGTCACTCGGCCCGGTGGATGTTGATGGCAATGTGGTCGGCGGTCGTTATCTGATGATCGGCAGCATTGAATACGAACACAGTTTTAACAAAGACTGGGGGGCAGCGCTGTTCTACGATGGCGGCAATGCCGCCAACAATTTGACCGATAAACTCGCGCGCGGCGCTGGCTTCGGCATGCGCTGGAAATCTCCGGTCGGCACCGTGCGCGTCGACCTTGCGCGCGCACTCAGCCTGGAAAATAAACCCTGGCGGCTGCACATCAATATCGGGCCTGACTTATGACCCGGCTACGACTGATCATTGCGCTGCTGATACTGCTAGTCGCGTTCGCCTTCACCTGGCTGCTCGCCAGTGAAAGCGGTCTGCGCTGGGCGTATCAACTTACCCGGGCGTATTTGCCCGCAGAGCTACAGGTAAAACAGTTATCGGGGAAACTGATCGGCCCGATCCGGCTCGGCAGTATCGAATACCAGCAGGATGGCACGCTGATCAAAACCGGTGCGGTGGTATTCGACTGGCAGCCAGCCTCTCTGTTGACTGCAGACTTTAAAATCAGTCGTCTCTCAATCCAGTCTTTAGAAATTGTTTTGCCAGAAACAGAAACGGCCACACAGACACCAGGCCAGGACATCATCCTGCCTGAGATTAAGTTACCCTTGCGCATCATAGTGCAGCAGGCGAACATCGATGACATTAGCCTGCGTCAGGGTGAACAGGTTTATACCTTGAATACTATCCGGCTCGACACAAGCACTGTGTCCAGCAAAATCAGTGTCGAAAAACTCAGTATCAGCGCTGACAGTTCCAGTCTCGTGCTCAACGGTATTGTTCAACCCGACAATAATTATCATCATGAATTAAATCTCGACTGGCAGGCAAGGCTTCCATCTGGCGCTGTCATTACCGGCCATGGCCAGGTGACAGGCGATGCCAGCAGCACGCATTTAACACAACAACTGTCAGGCGCTTTGCAACTGACACTGGATGCGCAGTTAAAAAATTTACTCGGCAAGCTCAACTGGCAGGCAAAGCTTGCTGCCACGCAATTCGACAGCGCAAAACTGGATGCCGCCCTGCCTGCGCTGAG
>Ga0214472_10007148_pt1 | contig 11700 bp, 10 predicted proteins | sample RVTome_6_FD_207662 | JGI IMG/M metagenome (GOLD analysis project Ga0214472, IMG submission 207662) | Soil microbial communities from uranium-contaminated site in the Upper Colorado River Basin, Wyoming, United States - RVT140D175 | ecosystem: Environmental > Terrestrial > Soil > Contaminated >...
CTGATGACGTGGTAGAGGGCACCGGGGAAGTGTACTCGGGGTCTTCGCGCCATGAACGTTGGTTAGCACAAAACGTTTGAATAAGCAAAATACCAAAGCCTGACACCATTTCCTTCTCTGGCTCCAGGCCGACCATCGACGCAGCCAACCATTATTACGCTGGGACGGGCAATCTCTACATTTCGCCAGCGAATTTGCTTGAGATTCAGTTTCTGCTCGAAGCACAGCGAATCCAGCTTCGTACCGGCACTCGTATCGACGACCTCGTCGAGGATCCCCGCTGGCTCCTAGACGACCCGCCTGCGGCAGCGTGGTTCCGCGCAGCGCGCGAACTAACCTGGACTAGAGATCCTTTCGATCGTCTCTTAGCAGCTCATGCGCGGTACCGAGGCTGGGAATTGGCTACTGGAGACGGCCATCTTGTAGAACATCTTGGTGCCAATGAGGTGATTGAGTTATAAAATGCTTCGGAAGCTACCCTGCCGATTAGCTTCGGAATTGGCCTAAAGAACAGATGTCAGGCTCTGGTTCGTTGGTTTTGTCGCGGCGTCCTGATTCTCACCAGTAACATCTCGTAACAAGCAAATAAGCAAAGCCTGGCCATATCCTCTATCCACGATTATAAGCTAAAGGCGGACTTGACCCCTTTTTTGACCCCTTTTTCTTTTTTCGGAGTTCCGTTTTTCGCCGCAGACGCGGATAAAGGTGTTCGCCGTAATAGGCAAGCGCCGCGTCGAGTCGCCGGGTCTCGCGCTCGAGTTTCAACCGGAGCGCTTCGATCCTCGCGACCAGACGATTGAAAGTCTGTTGCGCCTTCGTCAGCGTCCGGCCGCGCCGTGAAACCAACGTTAGGCCTGCGGCCTCCGGTTCAATGCGCCCCGTGCTGTCTTCGAAGAACGAAAACTGTTCGCCTACCATCGCCGTCTCCGGTTCGGTTCAATCTTGAATACCGCGCATCGTGCCGGGGTCAGCTCTCATCAAAGAGTGCAAAGGATCAGGTCCTCACACAAGACGTCTTCCCTCTCTACAGACTCACGAGCAGCCGCTCACCGCGCCGCAGTTCATGCATTTGTAGCAGGCGCCGCTGCGGATCATGATGGCGCCGCAATCTGGGCAGGGTGGGGCGTCTTGTTGATAGAGGCTAGTGATGCTGCTGATGCTCGTCACCGGCGCGCCGCCGCGCGGCACCTGCGGCGCGATGGACACGACCTTCTTTTGATGAGCTTCTTCCGACGCTTCCTGCTTGATGATGCCGGCTTCTTGTTGCGCTTCGCCGTCGAGGAACTTGCTCGCCAACCAGCGAAAAATATAATCCATGATCGACTTGGCCATCGGAATATCCGGATTCTTGGTAAAACCGGATGGCTCGAAGCGTATGTGGCTGAACTTATCGACTAGTCCTTGTAACGGCACGCCGTATTGCAGCGCTATGGAAATCGCCGTGGCGAAGGAATCCATCAGGCCGGATATCGTCGAGCCTTCCTTCGACATGACGATAAAAATTTCTCCCGGCTGGCCGTCGTCGTACATACCTGCGGTGATGTAGCCCTCGTGGCCGGCGATATCGAATTTGTGCGTAATCGCGCGCCGTTCATCCGGCAACCTGCGCCGCTGCGCCCGCGCCTCCTTACTGTCGGCAACGCCGGGCTTCTTCTCCTCTTTGTCCTTCGAAGTATTGAGCGGCTGGGTGCGCTTGGAGCCGTCCCGATAGATCGCGATCGCCTTCAGGCCGAGTTTCCACGACTCCGTGTAAGCGTGCATGATCTCTTCCACCGTGGCATCGGTGGGCATGTTGATGGTCTTGGAAATGGCGCCGGAAATAAACGGCTGGACCGCGCCCATCATCTTGACATGGCCCATGTAATGAATCGTCCGGCGGCCCTTTTCCGCTTTGAAGGCGCAATCGAACACCGCCAAGTCATCGTCCTTGATATGCGGCGCGCCTTCGATGGTGCCCTGCTCTTCGATATATTCGACGATCTCCTGGCTCTGCTTAACATCGTAGCCCAAACGTTTGAGCGCTCGCGGCACGGTGTTGTTGATCATCTTCAACATGCCGCCGCCGACCAATTTCTTGTATTTGATCAGCGCGATATCCGGTTCGACGCCGGTGGTGTCGCAGTCCATCATGAAAGCGATGGTGCCGGTGGGCGCCAAGACTGATATTTGCGAGTTTTTGACGCCGAACCTCTCCGCCTCAGCGCAGGTCTCATCCCAAGACTCGCGCGCCGCGGTGAGCAGATCGAGCGGCACATGAGACGACGAAATCTTGTAAGCCTGGGCGCGGTGTTTGTTGAGCACCCGAAGCATCGGCTGCTGGTTGACCTCGTAGCCGCTAAAGGCCCCGGTAGCCGCCGCGTTGCGCGCTGACTGCAAATAGCCTTGACCCGACATCAAGGCGGTGACCGCGCCGGCATAGCTACGGCCAGCGTCAGAATCGTAGGGCAAACCCAAGGTCATGAGCAGCGCGCCAAGATTGGCGTAGCCTAAACCGAGCTCGCGAAACGCATGGGCGTTGGCGGCAATCTCAGCCGTCGGATAGGATGAGTTGTCGACTAAAATATCCTGCGCCAGAACAATGATATCGACGGCACGGCGAAACGACTCGGCGTCGAACACGCCGTCGTCGCGCAAATATTTGAGCAGATTGAGCGACGCTAGATTACACGCCGAGTTGTCGAGGTGCATATACTCCGAACAAGGATTGGACGCGTTGATGCGCGCCGTGTTAGCGCAGGTGTGCCAATCGTTGATCGTGGTATCGTACTGCATGCCCGGATCGCCGCAAAAATAAGTGCTCTCGGCGATCATGCGCAGCAGATCGCGGGCCTTGAAAGTGTCGCAAGGCTGGCCGCTGGTGACATACTTGGTATGCCATTCACGGTCGTCCTGGACCGCCTGCATGAACTCGTCGCTGACACGCACCGAGTTGTTGGCGTTCTGGAAAAATACGCTGCCGTAGGCCGGCCCGTCAAGACTAGCGTCATAACCGGCTTCGATCAGCGCCCAGGCTTTTTTCTCTTCTTCGACTTTACACTTGACGAATTCCTCGATGTCCGGGTGATCGATGTTGAGCACAACCATCTTGGCGGCGCGCCGGGTCTTGCCGCCGGATTTTATCACTCCCGCGGATGCATCGGCCGCCTTCATAAAAGAGACCGGGCCGGAAGCAGTGCCGCCGCCAGCCAACTGCTCTTTGGCCGAGCGGATCTTCGAGAGATTCACGCCGGAGCCAGAACCGCCTTTGAAGATTAGCCCTTCTTTGCGGTACCAATCGAGAATCGAATCCATGGTGTCTTCGACTGACAGGATGAAACAAGCCGAACACTGGGGCTTGGCTTCGATGCCGCAGTTAAACCACACCGGGCTGTTAAAACAGGCCTTTTGATGTAGCAAAATATGGGTCAATTCATCCGAGAAGGCCTGGGCGTCGTCTTCGGCGGCGAAATATCCGTCTTTCCGCCCCCAGCCGGTAATCGTATCGACCACTCGGCCAATCATTTGGCGCACGCTATTTTCCCTTTGCGGTGTGCCGAGGGCGCCGCGAAAATACTTGGAAACCACCACCTGGGTCGCCATCAGGGACCAAGCCTTGGGGATCTCGACGTTGGCTTGCTCGAAAACCACTTTACCCTTTTCGTTAGTGATGGACGCGTTACGCAGCTCCCACTCCACCTCATCGTAAGGATGGACCCCGGCTCGGCTAAAATAGCGCGAAATTTTTAGCCCGGTTTTAGCCCGCCCTTGGGCCTGTTTTACCGTACGATCGACCGCCTGGGAGGTATTATTCGCCATTTTACCTTCTCCTCTTCCCCTTCGTTGCACGCAATATATGGTGTTGCTGACTTAGAAATGTACTAGATTTTGTATTTTTAGAGACAATTTAAAACTTTGTCAATAAAAATATTTCGGCGCGCCATTTTTCCTGATTTATCGCGGCATTTCACCGCTTGCGGCAAATCCGCACATGGTCTCAACTTGAGCTGGAGTCGACAAACGACATCTGCTAGGTTCTGAAATTCAACGAATATGGCTAAAAAGAACCCACCCCTTGAGCGCCTCGGCGCGGTGCTCGATCAATCGCTCAAGCGCTTTGACCTCACGGCGCGCTTAGACGAGTACGGTGTTTGGCCGATCTGGAACGATGTCGTCGGCAAAACCATCGCCAATAATGCTCAGCCGGAAAAGATCCGCAACGGCACTCTGTTCGTCAAGGTCACTAGCCCAGTGTGGATGCAGCAGCTTCAGTTCATGAAGGAGATGATTGTCGAAAAGCTCAATCAGCGCCTCAACGGCGAGGTGGTCAAGACAATTTTTTTCATGGTCGGCCGCATCGACGCGCCGGAAGTCGAAGCAGCGGAAACAAATACGCCCCAGGCCAACTATCCCCTACGTCCCGTCGATGACAATTTTTTGCAATCAATCGACGATCCAACGATGCGCGAAGCGTTTAGTAAACTGCTCAAGAGCTTCGCGCGCCGGGAGCCAAAAGTTTAGCGCGGCAATGCCGCAAACAAAAATGAATTTGGAACCGGAAATTTAACCGCAAAGGGCGCAAAGAACGCAAAAAAAGCACTCGGGATATTTCGCCCAAAGCATGCCACGAGCCGTGACGAAGCGACGCCAAGGCTGCGAAGGTTGGAAAAAATCGTGCAAACAATTCGTCAGATTATTTATCTTCTCGCTACGAACTTGGCGCCTTTGCGCCTTGGCGGGAGCAATTTCCGAATCCGAGACTTTTCGCCCCCTGAAAATTTGCCCAAGCCGGGTAAATTCTTGGAACGACCGACAAAGCTTGGCGCCTCCGCTATACTTTTCCGGCGATCATGGCCGCGACTTCGCCGCTATACTCCTTGGCGTCGCGATAGACGGTCAGCGGCGGCAGGATTTCCAATCCGCTACGGCCGTCCTTGACCCCTTCGATTAAAATCAACGAGGCGTTACTGTCCCTGAACGAATGGACCATGCGCAGCCGCTTCGGTTCGAGCCGCGCCTGGCGCATGCACGACAGCAAATCTACCGTGCGGCCGGCCATGTAGACGACGGCCAGGCGCCCTTTGGCGCGCAACAAATAAGCGCCGGCGGCGAGAAAGTCACCGAGCTCGCCGTGAACCTCATGGCGCGCGATCTGTTTTTCGTCGTTGGGGCTCATGCGCCCGCTCGCCCTGCGCCGGTAGGGCGGATTGCAAACCACGACATCGAAACTGCCGGCCGGTCCGATGGCACCGGCGGCGCGCACGTCGCCGCGGCGCAGCGAAATTCGCTCGTCGAGTTGGTTGAGCTTGACATTGCGGCCGGCACGCTCGACCATCGCGCTCTGATACTCGACACCGACGATCGCCACCTCGGGATGTAACCGCGTCAAGATGAGCGGAATCACTCCGTTGCCGGTGCCGAGATCGATCACCCGGTCACTCCGTTTTAGCGTCGCGAAGTATGCCAGCAACAGTGCGTCGAGGGAAAAACGATAACCGCTGCGGCTCTGCAAAATTTTCAGCTGACCATCGAACAGCGCGTCCAAGCTTTCGCCGCTTTTTTGAGGCTGCGACCGCGGCTTGGGATGGCGGCCGCGCTTTGACCGATCGGCCGTCAACATATCCCTGCCGATGATGCCCGGCCCGAATGATTTTCCATATTACTTGCAATGTGGCGGAGATTTCTTTACTTTGACGTGGACAATTTCATTTCTCAAAACACTTAAACAACAAATGCTTTCATTTCTCGGCCGAACCGGCCGTTTTAGCCTGGAACAGATCGCCGCGATGGGAAGGGTATTCTTCTTTCTCATGTCGGCGATCTTCCTCGCCTTCCGGCGTCCCGCCAAGTTCTATCTCATCATCCATCACATTAAAACCATCGGTGTGGATTCGCTCTCGGTGGTGGCACTGTCGGGCTTCTTTACCGGCATGGTCATGGGCTTTCAAGGCTATTACAGTCTGCGCAAGTTCAACGCCGAAAGCTGGCTTGGCTCGGCGACCGCCTTGGGACTGTTGCGCGAGCTCGGTCCGGTGCTTTCGGCGTTCATGGTCACCGGCCGAACCGGTTCGGCCATGGCGGCCGAGTTGGGCACCATGCGCGCCACCGAGCAAATCGACGCCCTCGATTCGATGGCGATCAACCCGATCAAATATCTAGTCTCGCCGCGGATCATCGCGAGCCTACTGGCGATGCCGTTATTGACGGCGATTTTCGATGTCATCGGAATTTTCGGTTCCTATCTGGTCGGCGTCAATCTGTTGGGAGTGAGTTCGGGCAGCTTTTTCGCCGGCATGGAAAACAGCGTCGTGTTCCATGATGTCTACAGCGGCTTCGTCAAATCGATCTCCTTCGGCTTAATCATCACTTGGATCTGCTGTTACAAGGGATTTTACGCGCCGCCGATGGCTACCGGCGTGAGCCAAGCCACCACTGAATCGGTGGTGCTCTCCTTTGTCTTGATTCTGATCTGGGACTATTTTCTCACTTCCATCATGTTGTAACCCGATGATTCAGGTCATCAATTTATGTAAGAGTTTTCGCGGACAACAGGTGCTCAAGGGCGTGAACCTGGAGTTCACCTCGGGGAAGATTACCACCATCGTCGGCACCAGCGGCTGCGGCAAGACGGTCTTGCTCAGACACTTGAACGCGCTGCTCCGCCCCGACGAAGGTGCGGTCTTGATCGATGGCGTCGATATCACCAAGTTGCCGCAAAAAGAACTCTACGAGATGCGCAGCAAATTCGGCGTGCTGTTTCAAGGCGCTGCCCTGCTCGATTCGATGAGCGTCTATGATAATGTCGCCTTTCCCATGCGGGAGAAAACCAAGTGCACGGAAAGCGACATCAAAAAAAAGGTCGAGGAACGGCTGGAGCAGGTCGGTTTGGGCGCCATGGGCGGAAAATTTCCCGCCGAACTGAGCGGCGGCATGAAGAAACGCGCCGGCTTGGCCCGGGCGTTGATCATGGATCCCGAGATCGTATTATTCGATGAACCGACCACCGGGCTGGACCCGGTCTTGGCGACCAGCATTCATCAATTGATCGCGCGCACTCACGCCACTTTTGGCTTCACGGGGGTTCTCGTGAGCCATACCATCCCCCAGGTCTTTGACATCTCCGATTACGTTGCTATGCTCGTCAACGGTACGATCGAGGAAGTTTCCGCGACCAAAACTTTTTGCGCTTCGCAAAACCCTGTCGTTCACCAATTTCTTCAAGGCAAAACCGAAGGCCCCATTCAAGTCCTCTAGGAGTTGCGAGAGTGAACCAAACACGCACTGAAATTACCGTCGGCGTCTTTGTCCTAGCCGGGCTCATCTGCCTTGGCTATCTGGCCATCCGGCTCGGCAAAATCGAGTTGTTTGGCACACACGGCTATGTCGTTTTTGCCGATTTCGTTTCCGTGGCCGGCATCAAGCTGGGCGATCCCATCGAGATCGCCGGAGTCCGAATCGGCAAGGTCGAAGACATCAGTCTGGCCGACGATCGCGCTCGCTTGACCTTACGGGTGAGCGAAGGAGTCAAGCTGCAAGAAGATGTGATCGCGTCGGTGCGCGCCCGCGGTTTGATCGGCGACAAATTTGTCCTGGTTACTCCCGGCGCTTCGGATAAAATCATCGCGCCGGGCGGCAAGATCCGTGAAACCGACTCACCGCCGGATATCCCGGACTTGATCGGCAAATTTATCGGCGGCGACCTAACTTCAAAAGGTGAAAAAAAAGATGACGCTCAGAAGTAATCGCAACTTACTGTCCGTCTTTAATTTAGCTCTCGCGATCCTGTTACTATCGGCATCGGCCCACGCCGGCCTCGCCACCGAACAGATCAAGGCCACCGTCGATAAAGCCTTAGTGGTGCTGCGCGATCCGAAGCTGAAGCCGGCCGCGAAACTCAAGGATCGGCGCGAGCAGCTGAAACAGATTCTGTTTGCCCGCTTCGATTTTACCGAGATGGCCAAGCGTTCCCTCGGCGCCGCCTGGCGCCGGCGTACGCCGCAGGAACAAGAAGAGTTCGTCCGTCTGTTTACCGACGTGCTCGAAAGAGCCTACGCCGATATCATCGAGTCCTACAGCGACGAGAAAATCGTCTATCTCAACGAACGGCTCGATGCCGAATATGCCGACGTCAATAGCAAGATCTTCACCGACAAGGGCCAAGAATACACGATCAACTACAAGGCCCGTCTCGTCGGCAGCGAATGGAAGGTTTACGATGTCGTCGCCGAAAACATCAGCCTGGTGAACAATTACCGCTCCCAATTCACTAGGGTGATTTCCAAGGATTCTTACGAAGAGTTGGTGCGGCGGCTTAAAGACAGAAGCGATTTCAATGGTGCGCGGCAAAAATAGCCTGCTTGATTCGCTCCGGCGAGTCCGCGCCACGGCGACCCTTTCCCTTTCTTAACCGGAAATTTTCTCAGCGACGCCCCGAGGCGGCCACTCTTGACTCATCGGAGCGATCCGCAGTATTGCGATTGTGTACTTTAAAAAAGGTGTTCTTCGGGCTTCCACGGGAATCAGCAGAGGGAGGCGGCGGAGTAAATAATTTTCGATGAGAAACTTCGCCGAACTCCACGAACTCCATGCCTCTGCGCTGAATACGCCTGCGGAGAAAACCCAAACGGGCCCAAACAGGAGACCGTTATGGCTACCGTGATCGATTGGCATGCCCATCATACCGCCCCGGAGGTCGCCGATCGGATTGAAGCGCTGACCGGCAAACGGCCCCACATCGACGCCTATGACTCGCCGGATCTGGGGCAGCGAGTCAAGGAAATGGACGAGGTCGGTATCGACCTGCAGCTGGTCTGTCAAGGCGCCGGAGTTTACGCCGACCAATTACCCGCCGAGCAGGCGCTGGCAATCGTCCGTCAGTCCAATGACGTACTCGCCGAGCGGGTCGCGCAGCATCCTGGCCGCTTAGCCGGCATGACGGCGTTATCGCTCAAAAACATCCAAGCCTCGGTGCAAGAAATTGAACGTACGGCGGCCCGGGGATTTCGCGCGGTGTTGCTGTATCCCCATGTCGATGGCGAGATGCTGGTGGACACCCCGGTCATGGATCCGATCTTCAAAAAAATCTCCGAGCATAATTTGCCGATATTCTTGCATGGCGCGGGAACCGCCCAGAGCCCGTCGCTCCGGCGCCTCGAAGACGGCGGCGCGGGGGTCGCTTACGCGGTGCTTTCCGATGGCGAGGTCGCCGAGTGCTGCCTGCGCATGATCGCCAGCGGCTTATTCGACCGTTACCCGAACTTAAGAATCGTCATCCGCAGCTCCGGCGGCGGCATCCCGCTGTTGCTGCAGCGCTTTTTCTGGAAGCATAAAGGCCCCCGGGGCGAACAAAAGTATTCGGATATTTTTCTCGAACATTTTTTAATCGACTGCGCCAGCTCGGACGCGCCGACCCTGGCGTTCTTGATCGTTAAAATGGGCGAGAACAACATCGTCTTTGGTTCCGACTACGGCGGCGGACTGGGTCCGCTGAGCAAAGCGTTCAACGCGATCTCGCTGCAAGCCGATCCCGAACATGTGAAACGCTTCACCGAAAAAAATTCCCGACGCTTGCTGCACATTTAGCCGTTCAAAGTTTCAGGTTCCGGGTTCAATAAGAGAACTCGGTTTTCGACCTTGAACTTTGAACCTTGAACGTAGAACTTCCGATGGCCTCACAATACGACCTTACGATCATCGGCGGCGGCATTTTGGGCCTGGCAACGGCGTTCAAGGTTAGCGCGGCCCATCCCGACATCAAGCTGCTGCTGTTAGAAAAAGAAGCCGAGCTGGCGCGCCATCAGACCGGCAACAACAGCGGCGTGATCCACTCCGGCCTTTACTACCGGCCGGGATCGCTCAAGGCGCGACTCTGCGTCAGCGGCCGCACAGAACTCATGGCGTTTTGCGATGACAACTCGGTGCCCTATGAAATCTGCGGCAAGGTCGTCGTCGCCACCAGCCAAGACGAACTGCCGCGCCTCGAGGCACTCCGCCAACGCGGCCAAGCCAACGGACTCAAAGGTGTGGAAATCATCGGTCCGCAGCGTCTCAAAGAGATCGAACCCCATGCCACCGGCATCAAAGCGCTGTTCGTGCCCGAGACCGGAATCGTTGACTATCGCAAAGTTGCCGCGGCTTACGCCGACAAAGTGCGCGATGCCAACGGCGACGTTAGATTGGCGCAGCGAGTCGTCGGCATCCTCGATGGCCGCGATGAAATTGTCCTGCAAACCTCCGGCGGCGACTATCGGACGAAATATTTGATTAATTGCTGCGGCTTACAGTCGGACATTGTCGCGCAGATGATGGGCGGTGCCAATCGTCAGAATGAAGAGGAGCACCGCATCATTCCGTTTCGCGGCGAGTACTACAAGATCGCGACGGAGCGAGAACATTTGGTCAAAAATCTCATTTACCCGGTGCCCGACCCGAGCTTTCCATTCTTGGGCGTGCACTTCACGCGCATGGCCCGCGGTGGGGTGGAAGCGGGACCCAACGCGGTCTTTGCCTATGCCCGCGAAGGCTACCGCCATAGCGATATCGATCTTGGCGACCTATGGCGCACCCTGTCATTTAGAGGTTTTTGGGCGATCACGGCAAAATATTGGCAGACCGGTTTCGGCGAGCTCTACCGCTCGCTCAGCAAAGCCGCCTTCGTGCGCGCGCTACAAAAACTCATGCCGGAAATTCGTGAAAGCGATCTCGTCCCCGGCGGCGCCGGCGTGCGCGCCCAAGCGGTCTCCGCCAGCGGCGCGCTGGTCGACGACTTCGTCATTACCCAAAGTCAACGTGCGATCCATGTTCTCAACGCGCCTTCGCCAGGCGCTACGGCATCCCTCGCTATCGGTCAAAACATTTGCCAGATGGCCGAGAAAAGTTTTGCCTTGAAGTAACCCGAGACTTCTGTCGACTCCGGTCCAACCCAATCGCGTCGCGCCAAGGGAACATTCTCGAGCGCATTGCCTCCGCAGGCTCGAAATGACTACCGAGTCATTCGCTGCCCTTCATTTTAATCGACGTCAGCAAAGGGATGATAGCGAGCACTAGAGCGCAAAAATAAGTCAGATTCATGGAGGCGACGAACAAGCCGCTATTCGTGGGGTCCGGAGTCGCCCCAGCGACGCCAGTATAGTAGCGAAACGCCAAGGTCAATAGAATGCCGCTGAGCGAGATGCCGAGCATATGTCCCAGCCCGAAGACACCGTTAATGATGCCGATCGCCGTGCCCCAATGCTCCTTGGGCAAGGCGCGGATCATCGCCGCCTGGGACGCGGTATTGAAAAACGCCGAACCGACGCCCGTAAGGCCTAACAAACTCGCGGCAAGAAACCAATGGGAATCGGTGCGCAGGTTGGCGCCGATGATATAACTCGCCATCAGCACCAGCACGCCCAGGATCAAGAGCAGCCGAGAGCCGATCCGGTCGGTCAGCGCGCCGCTCAACGGCGACACCACCATGCTCAACAGCGACGGCACCAGAAAGATCGCGCCGATAAACGTCGGCGATAATTTGAGCACCTCCTGGAGGTAAAAAGGTGTGATGAAGGTGGCCAGGCCTTGATTGATATTGCAGACCAAAAGCCCCACCGAGCCGTAACCGAAAACCTTGACCGAGAAAATCGACAGATCGATCAGCGGACTTGGCGCGCGCCTTTCGTGCCGGAGAAAAAGCCACAGTGCGGCGACTAAAACCAACCCTAACAGCAGTTGGTTGGCGCCGCCGAT
>Ga0214472_10007151_pt1 | contig 11696 bp, 16 predicted proteins | sample RVTome_6_FD_207662 | JGI IMG/M metagenome (GOLD analysis project Ga0214472, IMG submission 207662) | Soil microbial communities from uranium-contaminated site in the Upper Colorado River Basin, Wyoming, United States - RVT140D175 | ecosystem: Environmental > Terrestrial > Soil > Contaminated >...
ACGACGGACCACGCTGCGGGGAATACCCCCTTCTACCGCCGAGCGGGTGGCGGGAAGCTTGCCTCCGCCCGTTCCGTTAGGCAGTAGACGTACCGCGGTTATCCCGCCCTTGAGGATGGCGACCGCGATCCGTCGTGTCTCGCGGCTCGCCCTGAAGGGTTCAGAATCCCCGGTTCGTGGGTGGCGGAGCCGCCGGTAGCATGCGCTCTCATCGATGGGAAGGAGATCCATGCTGTTCTCGCTCCTCTACTTCCTCGTTGGCTGCATCCTCGGAACCGGGCGGCGCCCGCATGAGGGAAGGGAGATCGAGCTCCTGGTGCTTCGACACCAGGTGAGGGTGCTGCAGCGGCAGGTGAAGCGCCCCCGTCTGCGCCGTCTCGACCGGCTCCTGCTCGCGGCGGCGAGCAAGGCGATGCCGAGAGGCCAGTGGTCTTCGTTCGTTGTCAGGCCCGAGACCCTGCTCCGGTGGCACCGAGAGCTCGTCCGGAGGAAGTGGACATACAAGAGGAGAGGGCGCCCGGGCCGACCACCGATCGACCCGGAGGTCAAAGCCCTCATCGTTCGGTTGGGCAGGGAGAATCCCCGGTGGGGTTACCAGCGCATCCGCGGAGAGCTGTTGAAGCTAGACCTCCGGGTCTCGGCGACGACCATCCGAACGATCCTGCTCCGCCACGGGCTCGATCCGGCTCCCCGAAGGACCGGCCCTTCGTGGTCCGAGTTCCTCCGTGCGCAGGCGGCTGGCATCGTCGCTTGCGATTTCTTTACCGTGGAGACGCTCCGGCTGAAGACGGTCTATGTCTTGTTCTTCATCGAGGTCTCGACGAGGCGAGTGCACGTGGCGGGCGCGGCGACTCGCCCCGACTCTGCGTGGGTCACCCAGCAGGCCAGGAACCTCGCGATCGACAGCCAGCTGGAGGGCGTCAGCTTCCTGGTGCGCGACCGCGACGCGAAGTTCTCAGGTCCGTTCGACGAGGTATTCCGGACGGAAGAAGTCCGAGTCATCCGCACCCCGATCCGGGCGCCAAGGGCCAACGCCTTTGCCGAACGGTTCATACGGACCGTCCGCTCGGAATGCCTGGACCATGTCCTCGTCTACGGGCGTCGGCATCTCGATCGGGTGCTCCGCGTCTACGTGAGCCATTACACGGAGCAGCGGCCGCATCGAGGACTGGACCTGGCTACCCCAGCCGGCATGCACGTGCCTCCGACTGGGGGTTCTCGGGGAACGCAGGTTGCGCGAAAGGAAGTGCTCGGCGGTCTGATCCACGAGTATCGGTGGGCCGCGTGATGGGATGGGATTCTTGAACCCTTCACGCTCCCGGCTCCCCGATCTCTCGACTTCGCCTCCCCGCTCGTTCGGCAACACGCCACCCTCGATCGCGCCCCTACGCCATGCCAGGTCATCTCCGCAGGCCGTCGGTCGACCTCGGTGGATCAGGTCCAGCCGAATCCCAAGCTCACCCATCACTTCCGGAGCCGACGAACCCCGACAGGAGCTCTGACACTCTCTCCGGGTTCCCGAGCCACGGAACGTGACCGGCGGGCAGCATCTCGAGCTGCGCGTTGGAGATCAGCCTTGCGGTGGCTTGTGCGACCTTGACCGGTCCAACGGGGTCATGGTCACCCCAGATCAACAGCGTCGGCACGGCCACCCGCCGCAACTCGTTGGGTTGCACCCGCAACGAACGTCGGAAGCCGAGGGGCGAGATGATCGCTCGAAACTCGGCGAGGTCCGCAGCCGAGGCGATCGGGTCGTTGCCGGCCGCGACCATCGACTCGATCAGATCCGGGTAATCGCCGATCGTGTCCTTCTCGCCCACTGACGACATCAAGCGAACGACCATCTTCGGACTGGGTTTCACCACGCGCGCCAGGAGATTTCCGAGCACGGGCACGGCCATCACTCGCACCGGCGCCGGGATACGGGTGCCGGGCAGGAGCGGGGCGGACGTGAGCAGCGCAAGCCGATCCACGCGTCCGGGGCGAGCAAGGGCGTACCAGAGGGCCCACGTTGCACCCATCGAGCCGCCGCCGAGCGCCGACGCCTCCAACTTCAGCTCGTCCAGGACCTCGTCGACGAACTCGATGGCTGCATTTCGGAAGCGCTCGGGGGGCACGTGAACGGGGTCGCTCAGCCCAAACCCGGGTCGATCTACGGCGATCGCTCGTACACCGTCGAGCCGCTGAAGCAGAGGAAGGAGAGAGAGCGAGGACGTGCTGCTGCCGTGCAGGAGAAGGAGCGGCGGACCCTCGCCCGCCTCGATGACATGGACGCGTCGACCCGAGCGGACCTCGAGGTTTCGACTCCGGACCGAAGAGGCACCGAGGATCCGTTCGTGAACTCGAAGCACCTCGTTTGAGTGCGCCGGAACAGGTTCGCCAACGTGATCTGTCTCCAACGGAGTCGAATCCCCCCCTCGCGTCCGTCAGCACATGCGACGCGATCGCAGGCGCTGCTCTGCCAACAGCGAACTCTGCGCCTCCCTGTTGGGCGGGGCAAGTGCCATCGTGGATCCGAGCACGCCAAGGTCTCTCCTTCAGCGTGAAGAGTTCGCGAGGGCATGCTCGAGACTCTCCCGGACAAGCCGACGTAGGTGTCTTACAACGATCCGGTTGGTCGCCGAGCCCTCCTCAGCCGGGGTAGGAACCGGCCGGTGTGGGATGCGTAGGTGCGGTAGGCGTCGCCTAGTCCCTTGGGAGAGCTGAGCAGCCTCTCCTCGGCCGCCGCCCACCAAAGATGGGTGACGATGGACAACGCCGCCACTCCGAGCAGCAGGTAGCTTCGGAAGACGAGGGCGGTGCCCAGTGCGATGGCAATCATCGCGGTGTAGACGGGGTGGCGAACATATCGGTAGGGCCCGCCGCTCACCAGCTGATGGTCCCCCGTCACCCCGCTGATCCCCCCGTAGCCGCCTATCGCTTGCGCGGCCCAAACCCCCACGGCGATGCCCAGAGCCCAGAGAGCGAAACCGACCGCCTGGAGCACCGGTTCGATCTCGGTTGACCAGTTCAACCATCCCTCGTACGCCCAGCCGGGTGCGACCACAACCAGGACCGGATAGACGAACGGAGCGACCTGCACCAGGTCGCCTCCCCGGCCGATGAGGGGGAGAGGCTGCACCCGAGCCCGTAGTTCAACACCGTGCCCGGGACGTTCCCATCGAGACGCCAACACCCACACGGCCGCGTTGGTCGCTGTCATGGCGGCCGCCAGCAGTTGGACCCATACACGTGCCACGTCGTACCCGCCTTGGGATGGGTTCGACGATACGCCATCAGGTATTCGTCGTAAGCCCTGTGGTGGGTGATGGGCGCCATGTCTTACCTCCGCCTGCGGTTGGAAAGCGAACTCAGGGCGCCCGACGCCGGTAGCCATCGCGGCGGATCTTGGCATGGCGCTTGCTTAGGACGACCGGCAAGCCCTCCACCTGCGGACTATTTTTCGACTTCTGTCCAGTTGGGTGCACCGAGGAGTTTTCGCGGAGTTTTCGGGGAGTGCTCCTGGCTCCCCCCTTTCCTCGTCCCCTCCGCGCTCGCGAAGGCGTCAGCTTCTTCCGCCTCCCAGCAGTGCGCGCAGCTCCGGCAAGAGCGGTGCAACACCAGGAACCCGGGACTCCGCGAACCACCGCGTGCCAGCTACCCACGCGAAGCAGGGGACACTCCCTACAGGTGTCGAGCCACCCGTCAGGCTGCGGGCTGGATGTTGCGGTTCACCCGGAACAAGTTGTTCGGGTCGTACTGGGCCTTGAGCCGTCGGAGCCGCTCGTAGTTCTTCCCGTACGCGGCAGCGGTCCGACCGGCGTCGTCCTCGGCCACCTGGAAGTTGACGTAGTTCCCGCCGGTGGAGAAGGGCCGGATGGCTTGCCAGGCCTCGCGCACCCACGTCATGTGAGGGTCGCCCGGAGCGACTGGTGGCCAGGTTCCGTTGAATCCACCGACGAATCGAGCACCGCGGTTGCCGACCGCCCCGTCGTCTTCCTCGTGTTCGTTCACCGCGCCGGCGAGGTGGAAGATGATCGACTGGGAGAGCGGCGACCGTACCCGCAGCGCATGCTCGACGAAGGCGTCGAGGAACCCATCCGAGAGTCCGGGAAGGAACTCGGACTTCCAATAGCGGCAGAACCCCTTGGGCTCCAGGGCGTTGAGCATCGACTGTTGGGCCGTGTAGGGCTTCTCCGCGATGACGTCGAGGATCGGCTCTCCGAGGGCGCGCAGCGCCGCCAGGTCCGCCTCCGCGTTCCCGCCGCTGTGGCAGACCTGGATCGCCGCGATCGGCTTCCCGTGCCACTCCTCGGGAACGAACGGGGCGGGCGGCGCGAGACGCAGGACGACCATGGCCGTGAGCTCGCGCGGCGCCGACTCGGTGAGGTCCTTGTAGGCGGCGAGCACCTCGTCGGCCCGATCGGCGCTCCAGGCGATGAGGCCGCCAGTCACGGTCGGGCCGATCTCGTGGAGGCGGAACGTGAAACGCGAGACGACCCCGAAGTTGCCGCCCCCACCCCGGAGCGCCCAGAAGAGATCGGCGTTCTCCTCACGGTTGGCGAGGCGGATCCGGCCGTCGGCGGTGACGATCTCGACCTCCTTGAGGTTGTCCACCGCCCATCCGAAGCGACGGGTCAGGTAGCCGAAGCCGCCGCCCAGCGTGAGTCCGGCGAGGCCCGTCTCGGACACGAATCCGAGGACGGTCGCCAGCCCGTGCTCCTGGGTCGCCTCGTCGACATGCTCCAGCAGACACCCCGCCCCGACGTCTGCGATCCTGGCATCGGGGTCGACCGTCACGTCGCGGATGCGGGACATGTCGAGCGTCAGGCCCCGCTCGGCGATCGAGGTTCCGGCAATGTTGTGGCCTCCTCCCTTGATGCTGAGCAGCAGCCCATGGCTGCGCGCGAACCCGACCACCGCGGCGACATCGCGGGCCGAAGCCGGCTGAGCCACGAGCGCGGGGGCCTTGGCCACCATCGCGTTCCAGACGAGCACGGCCTCGTCCCATCCTTCGTCTCCAGACCGCAGGAGCCGACCCTGAGTCCGTGACCCCAGGTCCTCGAGCTGCTCCCACGTCAGGGTGACCCCTCGGCCCTCCAATCCGGCAACGTCCAAGCCGGTCGTGCTCATGGCCCGGACTCCCCTCCGATCTGGTCGACGGGCCCCCTGCCCGATCGAGCTATACTCCAAACGCGAGCAAACATAATGGTCGCTTTTGGAGCATGTCAAGAGCAGATCCTGACCCGCGCCAGCGCTTGACGACGACCTCGTACGCCGTCCTGGCTCAGCTCGCCCTGCGTCCGTGGTCCACCTACGAGCTGGCGCGCCAGCGCATCCGCTACTTCCGCTACGTCTGGCCCCGGGCGGAGAGCGCGATCTACCGGGAGGTGAAGCGGCTCGCCGCCATGGGGTTGATCGCGGCGGAGCGCGAGTACGTGGGGAAGCGCCCGCGAACCGTCTACTCCATCAGCGAAGAGGGCCGGCACGTGCTCCGAGAGTGGCTCGCCACCCCGGTGTCCCCATTCGCGATGGACTTCGAGGCGATGATCCGGCTGTTCATCGCGCCCCTGGGAACCAAGGAGCAGCTCGTCGCCACCCTCCAACAGGTCCGCGGCGACGCCCAGGAGATGCTGCGCTTCGGCGGCCAGGTGAAGCGCGAGTTTCTGGACGGCCGGGCGGCCCTCCAGGACCAGGTCTACATCCGGGCTCTCGCCGTCGACTTCTTCGTGAGCCTCCTCAGGACGGTCGAGAGCTGGGCCGAGCGTACGCTCGCGGAGATCGAAGCGTGGGAGGACCTCTCTCCGGACGGCAAGAACGAACGAGGGCTCGAGATCTTCGCCAACCTGCCGGCGCCAACTCCGGGCGAGCCCTCGGATCGAACGCCCGTGGCCCCTCGCACGCATAGGCGACGGCGGTCGGCCTGATCCTCGCCGTACTCGCCTCTCGTTGGGTCGGGAATCGAGATCACGGCGCTCGGTGCTGGTAGCCGTCGCGGCGAATCTTGGCATGACGCTTGCTCAAGATGACCGTAAGGCCTTCTACCTGCGGACATTTCTTCGACTTCTGTCCAGTTGGGTGCACCGAGGAGTTTTTGGAGAGTTATTGGGGGGTGGTCCGATGACTCCGTCCGATGACTCCCCGGTTCTTCGCCCGGACCTCACGTCGCGACGATGACCCCTTCCATCCCGGCATCGCGATGTCCTGCGACAGAGCAGAAGAACTCATACTCCCCGGGACCCGCCGTCAGCGAGGCCGACACCCTCGTTCCGGGGAGCGCCGCCACGCGGAATCCGACGGCCGGGATCGTGATGTCGTGAGCGAGGTCTCCGTCGTTCATCAAGACCAGGTTCACCGTCGCTCCCGCGGGGACGGCGACCTCTGTGGGCGAGAAGGTGAAGTCCCGCGCCAGGATTTCGACCTCGGGAGCCCCCGGCACCGGGGCCGGAGCTTGCTCCGGGCGGACGCCGGCCCCCATCATCCGTTCGTGCATCGAGGCCATCCAGCCTGGTCCCTGCGACCTCGGACCGACGCCGACGCCCACGGACGTTCCGATCAGACCCAAGGCCCCCAGCGCGATGAGCACCAGGCCCAGCAGTCGCGTCTTCATCGTCGCTGGGAGTCCAGGAGGACACGCTTCCTCTCCTCGTACTCCTCCCGGTCGATCTCGCCGCGGGCGAAGCGTTCGTCCAGGATGTCGATAGCGCTCCTCCCGCTACCGCGGGCGCTTGCGCCCCCCGAAGACCCCCGGATGGCGAGCACGACGCCCGCGACGATGACACCGAGGAACACGAGCCAGACGAGTCCCATCCCGAAGCCCCAGCCGTCTCCCCACATCATGTTCCGCTCCTCCCTCACCGAAACCATCTGCGCATCCAGCGCCGTTCGAGCGCTACCTTGCTCAGGTGCCAGCGCCGGCCGGCGCGGTGCAGGCGAACCCGTGGGCCTCCCGCCTCGTAGAAGTCGCCGGCGGCGTAGGCGGCTCTTCCTCCTCCGATCTCGACGAGGCACGATCCCTTGCCATCGAAGACGGCCTTTGGCCGACGCCCCGCGACCTCCCAGCCGATGCGTCGGGCCACCACCCTCGCCTGGGCCGTAGCGAACACGCCCGCCCTGGGTAGGAACTTCCCGTCGGCGATCGGGATCTGTGCGACATCGCCGATGCCGAACACGCCTTCGGCCCCGGCGGCGAGCGTGTGCGGGTCCACGGGGAGGAAGCCGCTCTCGGCGGCGAGACCGCTGCGGCCCACGACGTCCGGGGCTCGGTGAGGTGGTACCCCGAGCAGCAGGTCGTAGGGCGCTCGCTCCCCGTCGGTGAACACGAGCTCGCTGGACTTGGACTCGACACTGGCTACTGTCCGCTCGGGGTGCAGGGCGATCCCTCGCTCTAAGAGGAGTTCCGTGAGGGCCCGGCCCACCGCGGGACCGGCCGTCGGCATCGGAGAGGGCTCGGGGGTGTAGACGTCGATGCCGACGCCGTCCCGGAGCCCGCGCTCACGAAGATGCGTCTCCGCGAGGAGCGCGATCTCGTACGGGGCCGCCGGGCACTTGTAGGGCAGGCTGGAGACGAGGACCGCGAGGCGCCCGCCCTCGAACGCCTGGAGGGCTCGTCCCGCGGTGACCGCCCCCTCAAGCGAGTAGACGTTGTGGGCGCCCTCGGCGAACCCCGGGAGCCCCTCGGGCGCGAGCTCGGCTCCAAGGGCGATCACCAGCCACAGGTAGTCGATCGCCCCAGAGGTCGTCCGCACGACGCGATGCTCCGGATCGATCTGCGCGACCTGGCCGCGGTGGAGCTCGATCCCTCGACGCCTCAACCGTCGCAGGTCGGCCGTCACCTGTTCGGGCCGGCGGGCTCCCGTCATCACCCACGGGAACGAGGGGGCGAAGGGGTGAGCGAAGTCGCGGTCGACCAGCACCACCTTGCCGCTCCAGTCCAGCGAGGAGAGCTCGCGGGAAAGGCGGCTGGCGGCGACCACGCCGCCGATCCCTCCACCCAGCACCACGACGTTGCGGTCCACCTTGCCCTCCCCCTAGCTAGAAGCTCACGACCTTGTCCGCCCACAGCGTCCAGGAGGTGAGCTCCTCGAGCGAGGAGCGGTGAGCACCCTTGGCGAGCCGATCCTCCTCCATCCCGCGGGCATCCAGACACGTGCCGCAGCACGCGATCTCACCGCCGCGGCGGGCCACCGACTCGATCATCCGGTCGAGGTGGTAGTAGCCCTCGGGGACCTTCTGGTCGGCGGCGGCACAGCCCACCGCGTCGCCCATCAGGAACACCCGGACCTCCGCGTCGTCGGTTCTCGACAGCGACCCGGCGAGCCGGAGCCCGTTGTAGGAGCGCTCGGTCCCGTACGGAGGGTCGTTCAGGATCAGCAACGTCTTCTGCCTCATCGATCTCACCCGACTTCCACAGGTAGCCCGGCCAGCCGCCACTCGGGGAACCCGTCCTCGAGCCGGCGAGCCCGGAACCCGTTCTCGCGAAGGATCGTCAGCGCCTCGGGCGCGAGCACGCAGTACGGACCCCGGCAGTAGGCGACGATCTCGACGTCGCGCGGCAGCTCGCCGAGGTGCCGCTCAAGCTCGGGGAGCGGGACCGAGGCCGCCCCCGGGATGTGGCCGGCGGCGAACTCCTCGGGAGGACGGACGTCCAGCACGGCCGCCTCCCCCCGCTCCATCCGCTGAAGCAGCGCCTTTCGGGACACCGGCTCCAGCTCGTCGCGGGCCTCGAAGTAATCCCGGACCACCTGCTCCACCTCGGCCAGACGCGTCCTACCAAGGTCCCGGAGCGCGAAGAAGAATCGGCACACCTCCTCGTCGACCAGGCGGTAGAACACCTTCACGCCCTCGCGGCGCGTCTCCACCAAGCGCGCCTGCCGGAGCACCTGCAGGTGCGCGGAGGTGTTGGTCACCCCCATCCGGCTGGCGTGCGCCAGGCCCTCGACGGTCCGCTCCCCCTGGCAGAGCAGGTCCAGGAGCTCGATCCGCCTCGGACTGGCCACGGCCTTGCCCAGGCGAGCGAACTGCTCGTAGAGCGCCGCCTTGACCTCGCGTCCGCTCACTTGACGAGTCCTCTCCTCTATTCCAATAATCTCTGGATGAATCCTAGACAGGACCTCGCAGGCTCACAAGGGACCGATCGACCCTGAAGGGCACACAAACTCGCGATCCGATCTCAAGCAGCGAGTTCGTACTCGTGGATGAGACCGCCCAGCACCTCGCGCCTTCGGACCCGCGGCTCGGGCGAACACTCGGGCGAACATGGGAGGGACTCAGGCCGCGGCTGCGGCGTCCTCAGCTCGAGACCTCGATGGGGCCTGGCGTGGTTGTAATGGACCTCGTAGGTCCGGAGCACCCGCTCCAGGTGCCGGCGCCCGAGCACGAGCGTCCAGTCCAGGCACTCGGCCCGCACCGTGCGGACCCAGCGCTCGGCGTACGCGTTCGCCCGAAGAGCCCGGACGGGGGTCTTGATGATCCGTACGCCCTCGGAGCGAAATACCTCGTCGAAGGGACCGGAGAACTTCGAGTCCCGATCCCGGACCACGAACTTGAGACCTTCGAGCCGCTCCCCCATCGCCAGATTGCGGGCCTGTTGGGTGACCCACGCGGAGTCGGGGTTCCGGATTACGCCGAGAATGATCACCCGACGCGTCGCGACGTGGATCGCGAAGAGTACGTAGAGCGTCCGAAGCACGACCGTCTCCACGAAGCTCCTATGTCAAGCGGCGACCACCTCCTCGCCTACCGCTGAGCTCCGAGTGAGTGTGTCGTCTGAGAGGAGGCGACGGAAGACCTCGTCGGAGAGCCGGCGTCGAAGAAGACGCAAGGCCTCGGTCTTGGTGCTGCCAGCACCCAGGCGGTGCTGGACGTAGGCTCGACCGGGTCCCACCCCACGCCACTGAGTGAGAGCGATGCGGTGCAAGGCTGCGTTCACCTGGCGGTTGCCTCCCCGGTTCAACCGATGCCGGGTGTCGTTGCCCGACCACACGGGGATGGGCGCGGTTCCGTTCCATCGGGCGAACGCGGCTCTGGACCGAAAGCGCGCCGGGCCCGCTACCTCGCCGAGGATCTTGGCGGCCGACAGCGGCCCGCAGCCGGGCATGGCCAGCAGGCTCGGAGCGAGGGGCCGCACGAGCTGGGTGATCTCGCGCTCGAGCTCGTTGATGCGCACCGTGAGATCCCGGATCCTGCCGAGGAGCTCTCTGGCGATCGCGGCCACGGTGCCCTCGACCGGACGCAGCCGTCGATCGAGCGCGGCGATCACGTGCAACCGCCCGAGGCTCTTGGGGGCGATCTCCAGGCCGGGGAACAGCTCGTGGACGTGCCAGCGCAGCCGGCTCTGCATGCGGGTGCGCTCGCCCACCATGTCCTCGCGGTGATCCACTAGTAGCCGGAGCCTGCGGGTCTCGCCGTCCAGACTCGCCACCGGGAGCCCGGGCTCTCGAAGCGTTGCCCGCGCCACGGCCACAGCGTCGATCGGATCGGACTTGCCCAGCTCACGGCCGGTTCGCCGGGAGGTGGCCATGAGTCTGGCCGGAACCCGAACCACCCGTTCCCCCGCCCTGATCAGGTCGGCCTCCAGGCGGCGGGTGAGATGACGGCAGTCCTCCAAGGCGAACATCCGCTCCGGCCACGTTCGAGCCCACCCGAGCGCAACGCGGTGCCCGTCCAGTGTGGCTGGGAACGTCCGGTTGGCGAGCTCGCGACCTACCTCGTCCACAACCGCCAGCGTGTGCGTGCGCTTGTGCGCGTCCACCCCGATCACCACCATGCAGGCTCCTTCCGGCCAGGGGGAAGCCACGTCTCACGGACCGAACCGGAGGACACACCTCAGTCGAGGTCGCTCCACGCTCCTATGAAGTCACGCCAGCCGGTCTGTGGCGCCCGGCGGGCGGCGCTTCGTTGACAAGCCACGGCCATCGACCGGGCAGTGAAGAAGTGAGCCAACCCGCCGGGCAGAACGATCATCACACTGAGGTGAAGAAGTCCAGCGCCAGGATCACGTCAGCCTGGGAGCGCAGGAACTCGCTCCAGGTGGGTCCGTCTCGGCGGGGAGCCGGACCGAGCCCGTTGGCTCGTAGCAGCGTCCGGATCTTCGTCGCCGAGACCCTGATGCCAAGCTTGGCGAGCTCGCCGCGGATCCGGGTGCATCCCCACCGGGAGTTCTCCCTTCCCATCTGCAGGATGAGGTCTCGAACATCGTCCGAGATCGGTGGTCTGCCTCCCGTTGATTTCCGGCGGAAGGTCCACTTCCTCCGCACAAGCTCCCGGTGCCACCGAAGGAGCGTCTGGGGGCTGACCGCGAACGCCGACCACCGGCCCCGGGGGAGAACCCTGCTCAACGCGGCCATGAACAGTCGATCGCTACGGCGAAGGCGCGGTCGGCCAAGCTGGCGCTGGAGGACCTTTAGCTGGTGACGAAGGACCACGACCTCGACTTCGGTCTCCGGCAGGTGCTTGGGTGAGCCAGTGATCCTCTGGACCAGGCGGCACAGCAACAGATACACGAGGGCGGAGAGCACGAACGGAACCTCCACTAGTAAGGAGGCGAGATGGTACGAACTCGCTGGGCGAGGAGGCGATCAGGAGTTTGTGTGCCCTTCAGGCTCAGAACAGGGGGCCGGTGAGCGTGAACCGACCGGCCTCACCCGCCGCGACGAAGAACCCCCACAGCGCGAGCGAAGCGCCGAGCAGCGCGATGTTCCGGTAGAAGTTGCTCG
>Ga0214472_10007152_pt1 | contig 11696 bp, 11 predicted proteins | sample RVTome_6_FD_207662 | JGI IMG/M metagenome (GOLD analysis project Ga0214472, IMG submission 207662) | Soil microbial communities from uranium-contaminated site in the Upper Colorado River Basin, Wyoming, United States - RVT140D175 | ecosystem: Environmental > Terrestrial > Soil > Contaminated >...
AGGGGCAATAATTTCGTCAAACACACGAGCGGGTTGGGTTTCCACAGACGAGATTCCTTCGACAATGGGTTTGGGCCAAGGGATCAGGACCTCTTGGCACGGAGGTGGATTCAACCTGGGAAACCATGATCATAGCAGCTAATTCGTGGAGAGCAAACCTCATGCCGGACGGTATTGCTTCTATGCCTGTCCCACCATTACTCTGTGCTTTTTCAAGCACCTTGTTCACCTCGTTCAGTCAATCTTTGTCCTGTTTGATCCCAACTTTGACAATTGTATTCTGTGTCGCTGGCGTGGCCCAGGCGAAAACATGGACAACGAGCGCATCAGGACTCCAAAACAGTATTAATAAAGCGCGAGATGGGGATATCATTCGGGTCACTGGCAGCTCGACAAAAAGCCAGATTCTCGTCAAAAAACGCCTGACAATTGAGGGTAAGGGGAACCATACTCTGAGCGGGATGATGACCGTCAGGGCGTCGGGTGCAGTGGTTCGCAACCTCACTTTTCGCAATGTCAGCTACGGGTCTCGCAGCGCGTCAATCTCCGTGCGCGGCGCCCACAAGGTTAGAGTAGAGCACAACGACATTGCCGGGAGTCGTGGGATGGGCATCTTTGTAGCCAGGTCTAACGACGTCGAGGTGACAGACAACAAAATTCGTAGCGTCCGCTGTATGAAGGGATCAAGTGGCTACACCACGGCCCAAGGCGTTAAAGTCGGCCAGGGCAGCAAGCGAATCGTCGTCATGAATAACACCGTTGAGGGGCTACAGGGCTGTAGGACGACCGCAGCCTTCTCTGTGATACGGGCGGCACGGATGGCCTGTTCAAAAGAAATCGGGTGAGTAAGGTCGGCAAGGCTTCGGGAGACGCCATCGGCATCTATGTGGAGTCTCGATGCCACAACTGGGACGTCGTGGGCAATATCGTCTCCGGCGTGGAGACCGGCGTTCGCAACGGGGCACCTGGGTCTCAGAATCCTAATAACACCTTGATCGCGGACAACTTCATCATCGCCAAGGAGATTGGCGTGAAGATTATCCGTGGAAACGGTGTCGTCGTGAAAAACAATGATATCAAAGCGCCGGTCAAAATCTACCGCAAGCGCTAACCGCAGGTTTTCAACGCTTCGTGCACCCCTCCTTGCCAGCCGGCGGCCCTGTGGGCATGCCGGCGTCGATCCAGAAGACAATTTCATCGACTTCCGACCTGGAGAGAAAAGGCCCATTGAGCGGCATCTTGCCAAAAGCCCCCACACCGCGAGCCAAGGAGCGAACCAGATGCGTCTCCCGAGCCGGGATCCCCGGCTCGATGGCGCGGTAACCGGACAAAACCGCTTCGGCAAGCTGCTGCGGGGTCTCCCAGTAATACTCGTGGATCCCCGGGTACGGCTCGCGTCCCCAGCGCTCTTTCCAGCGTGCCATGATACCGTCTAAAAGGTCTTTGACGCGGGGCCAGTAAACCGGCGCTGTCTGCTGATCGCTCATCGACGCTCCCCCGCCATCTGATCTCCGCACGGCGCTGACGAGGTCTTCAATGGCACCTGCGCCAAGTATTGCCGGAACAACCCCATCGACTTCTGTTCTGGCCGTCCGGAAAAGTAGCGAATCCCTTGGGTATAGCTCAGGATATCTCTGGCGTGCATGAGCAAATCATCCCGAGATGGAGCAGTGCGAAACAGGCCGTCGGCCCAATCTTGCATCCCCACATAAAGGGCGTCTTCAAGCTGCGCCGCCGCCTTGGCATCGAGGTCCTTCCGGACCAGCCAATGGACAAAGACAAAGGGTAAGCCCGTCCACGCCGTCCATTCTTCTCCCAAGTCATAACGATGCGGATACCCGTCGAGGGCAAAGCGTTGACGCAACCCCTGATTGCCAATCAGAAGGCAGGCGTCATTGGGATCGTCAAGCGTCACGTATGCTTTCGGTGTCACCTGATACTTGAGAGACAGCAAGATCTGCAATAGGTCAAACGAGGTGGCGGCCTCACTCGTGATCCCGATGCAGGCGTCACCCAGGGCTTCAATCGGGTGTTTGGCATGCAACCACACACTGCCGGTTTTGCGTATGCTTGCCAGACAAAACCCGGATAAAAGCCGGAATTGGCCTTCCAGCCGAAAGCAACCGGCCAACGGCGCCGGCCCGGCGTCGATGAGGCCCTGTTCGAGCGCCGGCGCCACCGCGCTCGGCACCAAGTCGACCAGGTGCAGGTCCCGGCTCCCCATGTCGAAGTAGAACGGTTCACAACTCAGATAGGGAATACGTCCAACTCTCAGGGTCATAACAAGAGGCCCTTAACTTAAACCCACGCCCTCCTCTGCCAAGGAGGGCGCCAGGGGAACGGAGGCGCGGCGCACCGCGCCTCGACTTACAGACGAGGTCCTACGAAAGTAGGCGACTGCTTGTGGTAGATCTGAATGCGATTGCGAGCCGATTCGCACACGAAAACTCGGTTCTCGTCATCGACCGTGACCCCGGTCGGGCCCCAGAAATGCTTTTCGCGTTCGATCCCATAGGCGCGCTGCCGCTCTTCCCACATCTCGGCGTTGGCGTCAAGCTTCGCCTTCGCCCACTGGGAAATGGTCGCGTCGCCAGTGCGCGCCTCGACAAAGACGCCGTCGGCATCAAACACTTGCAATCGGTCGTTCAGCCAATCGGCCACGTAGATCACCCCATCGCGATCGACGGCCACGCCGGAGGGCCGGTTGAACTCCCCCTCCCCCGAGCCCGACGCGCCAAAGGCCATGAGGAATTGGCCATCCGGACTGAACTTTTGGATGCGATCGTTGCGCCAGTCGGCGATGTAGACATCGCCCTGAGCGTCGAGATCGATCCCCCAAGGCATGTTGAATTCGCCATCGCCACTGCCCGCCGAGCCCCACTTGGCCAGGAACTGCCCCTCTTTGGTGAATTTTTGGATGCGATTGTTGCCGCTGTCGACGATATAGAGGTTGTCATCGGCGTCAAACTTCATGCCGGAGGGGCGATTGAGTTCGCCGTCCCGGTCTCCGGAGCGCTCTTCCCACTTGCCGAGATAATCCCCATCCCGGTCGAAAATCGAGATCCGGTTGAGCCACTCGTCGGCCACGTAGACATTGTCATCCTTGGCGATGGCGATCGACGTGGGCCAGACCAGGGAGCCGTCCTCAAAGTTAAACTCGTGCGGGCCCTGTTGCGGCACGCCGCGAGCAAAAGCGGTGACGTACTCTTCGCCGACCGTGCAGACCGTAATACGAGTCCCTTCCGGGCGGTATTCAGAGGCCCGGCACAGCACATACATGAGATCATCGGCACCACGAGCCACGAAAATCGGCTGGGTAAATCCGGGTCCGAATTGCTCGCCTCGGCCAATGGTATGGCTGTATTGCAAATTGACGTGTGTAACTTGAGCAGGCATATCGACCTCCACAATGAAGGAAAGTCTGGAAAGGGGTCAGGTCCCGCAGACTTGACCCCCTGACTTGAACTTAGATAAAAGCAAACTGCTCGAACTCGCCGTTGACGATGGGCTTGGCGTCCAACTTCAACCACTTCTCCAACAGGGTGGTATACAGGCCGCGGAAGTCATTGTTAAAACAGAGATCGCCTTCCACCAACTTGTCCTGCTGCAACGAGGGATACTCGCCATACAGCCCGCCCTTCACCTTGTCGCCAATCACGAAGGCGTGACCGCCCGCGCCGTGATCGGTGCCGGAGCCGTTGTCATGCACTCGACGGCCAAATTCGGTGAAGACCAAAAGCACCACATCCTCGGTGGCGTGATGCTCTTTGAGGTCCTCGTAGAAGGCGCCGATGGCCTTGGACGTCTCGGTCCACAACTTGGTGTGGTTGGCCAATTCGCCGGCGTGGGTGTCAAAGCTGTTGTACGGCGCTGTGGTATAGAACACCCGCGTGCCAAAATCCGCCAAATGGGTTTGCACGATATTGCGCATGTACTGCGCCACCGTGTCGCTGCCATATTTCACGGACGAGTGGTACTTTTCGGGGGCGGTGCTGAGAATGTCCGCCCCTTTCAAAGCGTCCAAACCGGTCTGGGCAAAATAGTCCAATACCGGCCCTTGCCCGATCATCGGCGAGTAGACGTTGGAAAACGTTTCGAGCGCCTTCATCCTCTGGTCCTCGGCCTCGATACCGGTGAGCACGCCGTAGGTCTCCAGATTCCCCACCGAGGCCACGGGCACGCCGGGGGCAGCCAGGGCTCTCGGCAAGCCACGGCCAAAATTCACCCCGGTCAAGACGTTCTCTTTCTGCGGATCGAGGTCGCGCAGGGCGCGGCCCAACCAGCCTTCATCGCCCACTTTGTCCGGCTCGCAGGTGTGCCAGATGTCCATGGAGCGAAAGTGAGAGCGATTCGGGTGGGGATAGCCAATGCCCTGAATGATGGCCACCTTGCCCTCGTCGTAGAGCGCCTTGATCGGCCCCATCGTCGGATGCAAGCCAATCTTGTCGTTAATCGGCAAGACCTGATCCTCGGGGATCTGGACATTGGGTCGATTATCGTAGTACAGCGGGTCGCCGTAGGGAATGACGGTATTCAGCGCGTCATTGCCCCCGGACAATTGCAGGACGACCAACACCGGCTCTTTTGCGTCAGATGACATAATGTTGATTCCTCCTCCTCCAATGATGCATTAGGCAAATAAATACTCCGTAGTGGCCACGATCGACTGCAACATCTGCGTCACCCGAACCGCAAACTTTTCGTCCCCGGTTTGCACTTCGCCTTCATGCCGGGCCAGCGCCACCAGCTCGTTGCGCGTGGACGCCGCCAGTTCATAGGCACCGAGCTGCTCCAAACACCCATCCACCAGACGCTCCGGCGACAGGGTGGGGCCTTCGGCGCGCAGTCGTTCCACCATGGCGCGGACGCCAGGCAGGTTGATATTGCCTACATTGTCAGCCGTGAAGTTGATGCGTTCGACTAGCGTGCCGCTATCGATCCACTCCCGGCCGGTGTGCCAACCCTCCACCGTCGGCGGGTTCAGCAGGTCTTGTCCCATGTACCGGATGGTCAACGCCAGCGCATTCAGGCCGGGCTTGGGAAAGGTAAAATCGCCCACCAGACGGATGGTGCCGATCACTGTCTCGGCCGGACTTTTCACCTTGGCGAAGCGGGCCTTCTTGAAGGCCGCGGAATTGAACAGGACGCGCAACATGGAGCGGATATCCGAACCGGTGCGGAAGTACTCGTCCTCCAACATCTTAATGAGCTCGGGATCCCGCGGTGGGGTGTGCTGCCAGGCCGGCACTTGCGGTTCGTCAGCGACAAAATAATTGTAGAGATGGCGGGCGACAAACCGGGCCGTGGCGGGCTGTTTGGCGATGATGTTAATGATATCTTCACCATTCCAATTGCCAGTCTCTCCCAAGAACGTCTTCTCGCCGTCATCGTGGTCGCTCGGATCGTAGATAAACTTCGCCTGATAACGGCCGTACGGGTAGCGCGGCATAGCGTTGGCTACGGTCCAGCCGGTGAAGGCGCGGGCCGCCTCTTTGACGTCATCCTCACTGTAGTTCGGCTTGCCATCCATGCCGACGCCCATGGAGAACAGCTCCAGCAGCTCCCGGCCCCAGTTCTCGTTGATCGCGCCCTTGTGGCTCATACAGTTGTCGAGGAAAAACACCATGGCGGGATCGCTGGCGAGGTCCATTAACAGATCGGAGAATTTACCCAGGCCGCCGCGGCGGAACATATCAACTTCAAATTCTTGCTGTCTTGGATTTTCGCACTTGGCGTGGCCGGTACATAAAATACCGTGCCAGAACAGGGCGATCTTCTCTTCCAGGGGCCGCTTGGTGTTGATCATGCGGAAGGTCCACTCTTCCTGCTGGCCCTCAAGACCTGCCTTGGACACCCACTCGGTCTTGTACCGCATCATGATATCGGCATCGACTTCGGGTTGCGCTTCGGGGTGTAACAGCTCTTCCACCGTCGCCTCATATCCCGTCGCCACCCGAGTCTCCAGCTCGGTATAAGGTGCTCCAAATCCAGCGCGGCGCATCAGATGGGCCATTAATGCGATATCTTGGTCTGCCATTCCTAATCCCCTTTTTTTTCAATGCGTTCTGAGACTACGTGACACTCGCCTTGAGACGAAACCGACAGGCAGTTCAGATGATATTAGCACTGCACCTCCTTGGTTCTGGTATGGCGTTCGTCATGTTCCCTTAGATTACCATAGTTGATGGCTCACGCCCAGGGTGCTAGAAGTACTTAACTTAGGCAATAGTATGCCTCGCGTGCGCCTCTGTCAATAGGTCAAATATCGATGCGAGGCATGCGATCAATCACGCCCTCATTCTTGACACCTCACCCGCCTCAGCCCATACTGCCGCCGAGAGCAGCTGGCTCAGTTTTTCTACGGGTATTCCTATCGTTTAAGGAGGCGAGGAGATGGCAACAGACTACAGTATCTGTTTAGGGACTGCGGGTTGGGGTGTCTGGCATAGCCCCGATGCGGGGGCATCTTGGCTCCGTCATCGGGTGCCCTTTCCGCTCAACAGTCGGATCCAGGCGTTAGCCGTGCATCCCACCGAGCCGCGCACCCTGTTCGCAGGGGGAGATACCGGGCTGTTTGCCAGCCGGGATAGCGGTGCAACCTGGGAGCCACTCAGCTCGCCGGACGCTTTGCCGACGATCTGGTCGCTCGCCATTGACCCGGTCGATCCGAGTATTCTGTTTGCGGGTACGAGACCGGCCGGGGTCTATCGCTCCGTTAAAGCATTTGACGCCCTTTAGAATGTGACGTAGGAGAAAGGTCATGACCGACGGTCCGATCAACATTTTTGAGTATGAAGTGCACGCCAAAGAAAAGCTCCCACCCGCGGAGTACGACTTTATCGCGGGTGGCGCCACGGATGAGATCACCCTGCGGCGGACCCGCGCCGCCTTTGAATCGATTATGCTCCGGCCCCGCATGCTCGTGGACATTAGCCAACCCGATCTCTCGACCACCGTACTCGGCCAGCCCGTCGCGTTTCCCCTCCTGGTGGACCCGGCGGGAAACCATGGCCGCGCCCACCCGGAGGGAGAATTGGCGACCGTCCGCGCCGCCGGCGCCATGGAGACGGTGCTGTTGCTCAGCTCCGGGTCGTCCTACCGGCTAGAAGAAGTGGCCGAGGCGGCGACGGGCCCAATCTGGTTTCAGCAATACCTCTACCGGGATCAAAGCTTGACCCAACGCATGGCCCACCGCGCCCAGGAGGCCGGCTTTAGCGCCCTCTGTCTCACTCTGGACTCGACCGTGCGAGCCAAGCGCGAACGCAATATCCGCAATCATTACGCCTCGCCCTCGTCCCCCAACTATGAAGGGCTAGAAGTGCCGGACTACGCCTGGGGCCTGAGTTCGGACGCGCCGCGCGGGGTCAACACCCTGATCGATCGCGCCGCCACCTGGTCACAGCTCGACCGGCTGGCGACCCAGACCCCCTTGCCCCTAATCGTCAAGGGCATTATGACGGCAGAAGACGCCCGGTTGTGCGTCGAACACGGCGTGAAAGCGGTGATTGTGTCCAATCATGGGGCGCGCCAGCTCGACACCACGTTTGCCAGTATTGAGGTTCTGCCGGAAGTGGTCGACGCCGTGGAGGGGCAGCTCGAGGTCTACCTGGATGGCGGCATCCGGCGGGGCACAGACGTGTTCAAAGCACTGGCTTTAGGCGCCCGCGCGGTCCTGATTGGGCGCCCGTTATTCTGGGGCCTGGCAGTCGATGGAGAGGCGGGGGTCCGCACCGTCTTGGGCATGCTCCGAGATGAGCTAGAGATGACCATGGGCATGTGCGGTCGCCCCACCATTCAAAGCATTGATCGCAGTGTGCTGGGCACCGTCTCGCCCCTGCAGTCCGTGCTCCAAGGTCTGGGAAACTAAGCTGTGGAATCGACAAAGCTCATGACCGCCGTAGTAAAGGTCTCGGGCTGTTCGATCCGGATGCGATCGCATCCGGATCGATGGGCAGCAAATGAGTGTTTCAGATGGCGAGATCATCAATCGACCGGCATTGGCCCAGCTTGCGGTAGCACTCGAGCCTCGAATTGCCTAACGAAACATCAAACTGTCATGAAATCTGTTGTACAATATTGCTGACACAACGCAACAAATGGAGGTCTCAATGGACGCGGTAGCGGCACGCTTAGACGTAAAACTGCAAGCGTGGCAACCTGATAAAGCGGCACAAGTGGGCCAGTACGTCGCAGAAAGGATTGACTTGGCCGATCAAGCCGCTTTGGACATCTTGCGGTCACGCGTTGTGGAGCAAGACACTTTGGATATGCTTGATGCCCCCTCAACACGGTGAAGTCTGGCTTGCTGACTTAGGTTTGGCAGCGCAAACACGCCCGGTCATCATTGTGTCGCGCGATGATTCAGATCCGCCACGAGCTCTAGCCATAGACGTGCCACTGACCACCCAAAATCGGCAGAGCTCATATGAGGTTACCCTCCCAAAGCTAGGGTTTCTCGACTGCGACTCAGTCGCGAACGGAGCGAGCGGCCTCACTCGCTGACCTGCTCTGATACCCAGCGGCGAAAAAGCTCGACTGTGATGGCCCAGCCATGCTCAGTTTCACTAACGACATCATGGCGTTTGAGAATATCCAGCGCATGTTGCAACGTCTCTTCACTCAATCTGGTTTCCTGAGTGAGTGTTGCCAGCGCCACACCGGCGGGATGGCGCGCCAGCGCTTTGAGCACCGGCTGCTGCTCCGGAACTTCACGTCGCGCTTGCTCCCAAACGCCAGTGAAATAGTAGCGGCCTCGGTTGTAAAATTCCGCATCACGGACGACGGCTTCGACATCTGCAACCCCGAAGACCTGCTCTCGGGTTCGCCCCTGTTCGAAGACTTGAGTGTTGTAGCGACGAACCAATTGAAAGCCAATCAGCTGGGTGAGATAGGGTTGTCCCGCAGTTAAAGACCCAATCTCGTCAAACGCCTCGGAGGCATAGTCGAGGGGAAAATCTTCATCAGAGTTTACGAGCAGTTGTCGAACCGCACCAGGCGATAAGAAACCAACCCGGATGGGGATCACACTGGCAAAGAACGGATGGAAATAATCAGCCGTCATCTCTTCCAGCGTATGCAGCCCGGCAAAAGCAAAGGCCAGCTTTGAACTCATCTGCACCAGCCCTCTCAACCAACTCATAAAATCTTTCGAAAGCCGTCCGGTCTCGATCAATTCCTCAATTTTCTCAAACTCGTCGATGGCAATGATCAGCCCTTCCCCCTGATCCAGCTTGGCCTCGACTTGCTTCAAGTACCGTTCAAAGGTGCGGGAGGGAGAGGTGAGCATTGCCGCATCGCTGGGACCTGGAAGGCGCATGACATCGGCAATTTCATCGCTCGTGGCCATCAGTACATCGCTTAGATGTCGCGCATTGGCGGAGCGCAATAGATTGACGTAGGCCACGTGCATGCCCGCTCCAAGTGTGTCAGCGATGTTGAGCAAGATGGACGTCTTCCCCATACGCCGATGGCCGAAAAGCACAACGGATTGGAGCTGATTCCCCAACACCCATAACTCTTCGAGCTGCCGCAGCACATCCTCACGCCCGACGAACGATGTCCCCTGCACCGGGTCGCCAATGACATAAGGGTTTCTCACCGGTTGGGTAATGGCGACCTCGCCGACCTCGCCAGCAATCCGTAGGAGAGCATCTTGCCAGCTCTGGGTCAGGTTGAGGATCAGCTCTCGCTCTGCCTCAGGCAGGGTGTCGCCATGATCCAAGACGGTTTTGAGTTCTCCCAGCGCACGGTTGAGCGCAAAGGCCCTGGCGGCGCGAGACGCACTGCGTTGCACCATTTGTACGTCCTCGATCACTCGGCGCAAACGTGTAAGCGCCTGCCAGGTTCGCGGTCGAAATAGGGGGTCTGGTGGAAACGTAGAAACTTGGAGGGCGGCAATCGCAGATGGATCTTGAGCCCCTTGGAAAACGGACAACGTGTGAGCCAAGGCGAACATCTCGTCTCCATGGGGCAACGTCCGTATCCGGTCAAATGCCTCGGCCGCCGCTGCCGGTTCCTGTTCATGTAGATACCAAAACCCCGCCGCTGCCGCACGGGCAGGAGTATTCAATCTAGGATCAAGATCGAGACGAGCTTTTAACCGACGCTTTACAAAAGAAGGGGAAATAACCAGGCCATCAATGAACCGCGACTTTAAAACGTCATTCAGTGAGGTAGAGGCAAAGCGCACGAGTGACCAGTCGTAAGGTGACTCAGCGAGTAGAGCGACTCGGCTTACGAGTTGTGCCCCTGGTATCTCCACTAAGCTCTCGTTGACGGCCTTAATCACCACGATAAATTGGAGTGTATAGGCGAGTAGGTGATTGGCTTGCTGCAGTCCAAATTCCCAATCCTTTTCGAGCCAGGTCTTGAGCTGAGCAAGGAGCCGAGGTAAAGGGATCGGGGTTGTCGCCAAAATAGGTCGATAGCGATAGGTAAGCCTTCCGATCAACCAACCCAAGAACCAACTCTCCGGACGGAGAATCGCCACGCCTGCCGCCACGCCTGCCGCCACGCCTACCGCCACGCCTACCGCCACGCCTACCGCCACGCCTGCCGCCACGACTGCCGCCATGCCTCCCGCCACGCCTACCGCCACGCCTCCCGCCACGCCTACCGCCACGCCTGCCGCCACGCCTCCCGCCACGCCTCTCCAATTAATCGAAAAGCCCATCGCCTGCAACATCACATTCATCAATACAGAGACAACGATCGCCAACAACATGACTTGCGACAGCAACTGCCGACGAATAGGGTTCTGCCGTAGGAGCTCCAATCCCCGACGCCAATTTATTTCACGCGGATCAATAAATCCCCCCCCATAGATGTCGAAGTACCATCGCAACGCCTGAGGAAAGAAAAAAATCCAGTACAGCAGCCGTAAATTATCTAGTAAATTCCACCAGCGTAAAGGACGCGTCAACTTAGGCGCCAAATCCAGATGAGGCATTGAGCCCGCCGGTTGCTGGCTCATACCCCTTGTTCCCGGTAGCGAGCAAAGGTTTGGTGGCAAAGCTGCATGAGCCGCTTGGGATGTCCTTGACTCTCCCGTATTAAGGTGTCCATATCCATTGCCATAAAATGAATTGGGGTAGGCGCTAGACGATCCGCGATGAATGCCCTGATGGTATCTTCATCCCAGGCTTGCAACCGCTCCTCTGTGCAAATGCCAATCAAGGGGGAGACTTGCCCCTCCTGATAGCTGTCCGGGAACAGACGATCCAGAGACGTGCTGGCCGCCAGCACCAGCCGCACTGGCGCCTGTCCCCCCTCGGCTAAGCCCCGCAGTTGTTCCCGAACCTGGCGCGTAAAGCCGCTGATCCGCTCCACTTCATCCAACACTAACAGCAACCGGTGCTGTCTGAGCGCACGATCTAAAGTTCGGCCTCTGCAATCAGGAATGCCAATCTGCTCACACAATTCATTGTAAAAATCATCCTCAGTGAAGAGATTTTGTAAAGTCAGCTCCACCGGGCGCCGGGAGGGCTGGAGCCGCGCTGCGGCTTGCTGGCAAATGGCCCAGAGCATCGAGGACTTCCCGAGTTCCCGTTCGCCAATCAACGCCACACTACTGCCGCCGTTCAGCGTTTCAAAAACACGGTCGATCTCCCGCCTACGGCCAAAAAACAGAGCGGGATCATCCACGCGGCCGGTCAAAGGCCGAAAAGGATTTGCCAAAGGCGCTGGCGCATCCCATA
>Ga0214472_10007153_pt1 | contig 11695 bp, 12 predicted proteins | sample RVTome_6_FD_207662 | JGI IMG/M metagenome (GOLD analysis project Ga0214472, IMG submission 207662) | Soil microbial communities from uranium-contaminated site in the Upper Colorado River Basin, Wyoming, United States - RVT140D175 | ecosystem: Environmental > Terrestrial > Soil > Contaminated >...
TCGCTGACGCTCGTTCAGCGGCACATCCCGCAGCTTTTCCCAGTACCGTGCCTTCGCAATCACACCGGAGAGGGCACCCTGTGCACCCTCGATCGCGCGCGTGAGGCAACCGAGGAACCACTCCATCCAGGATGTGACGTCCATCGTGCCTCGCTGGGTCTGCTCAAGGATGCGGTAGTACTCGCCGCGCTCCTCGCGTATCTGCGCGGACATGCTGTAGAACCGCTGCGAGCTCCCTTCCGACCTGGCCAGCGACAGGTCCGCGATTGCCCGCGCAATCCGGCCGTCGCCATCATCGAACGGATGGATTGTCACGAACCAGAGATTCGCAAGCGCAGCCTTCAGCACGGGCTCCATCGTCGCGTCGCTGCAGCGGGTACGCCGACGAAACCTCGAAGATCTTCCCCGACGACAACGCCATGCGCGGCGCGATGGCTCCGGTGGACTTCGGTTACCCGGTAGAGGGCATCCGCCAGGCCGCCACGCTGGGCCGCGGGGCGCTCGGGCGCACGCGGGCAATGGCGACGATGGTCGTACGCGGCAAGCGACTTGGCGGGGAGCTCCAACGCGCCGACTGCGAGGTGATGATCCGCGGCGCGCAGCGGCTCGGGCTGCCAGCGGCGGTCGCCAAGGGACTCGGTGACGCCTACGAACGATGGGACGGCCAAGGTGGCCCACGCGGCGTCCGTGCCGAAGCGATCGAGATGTCAGCCCGCGTCCACGCGGTCGCGCACCAGGCCGAGATTCACTCCCGCATCGGTGGGCTGACGGCCGCGCGCGCCATGATTCAGCGCGGTGCAGGTGGGTGGTTCGATCCGGAGATCGCTGAGAGGCTGCTGAAGCACGCCGAGCGCTTGCTCGCGCCGCTCAGCGCCTCGTCAGTGTGGGACGCGGTCCTTGATGAAGAGCCGTTCCCGCACGTTTACGTGGCGGTGTCGCGGCTCCCGGACGTTGCTCGACTGTACGGGGAAATCGCCGATCTGAAGTGCGCCTATACCCTCGGTCATTCGATCGGCGTCGCCGACCTCGCAGCGGGGGCCGCTGCCCGGCTCGCACTTGCTGATGCCGATGTCGAGGCGATCCGAACGGCCGGTCTGCTTCACGACATCGGGCGCCTCAGCGTGCCCACCGGCATCTGGAACAAGCCCGGGCCGCTTTCGCCGTCCGAGTGGGACCGGGTCCGCCTGCACACCTATTACACCGACCGGACGCTGTCGCAATCTCCGCTGCTCGAGCCGGCCGGCCGGGTCGCGTCCATGCACCACGAACGCCTCGACGGGTCCGGGTACCATCGCGGCGCGCCTGCCTCCATGCTGTCGCTGCCGGCGCGGATTCTGGCGGCCGCCGACGTGTACAGGGCGCTGACCGAACCTCGACCGCACCGCTCCGCGCTGGATGAGTCCGCCGCGGCCAGCGAACTCCAACGCGCGGCGGAGCGCGGCGCGCTCGATCGCCAGGCAATTCGAGCGGTGTGCGAAGCCGCCGGCCATCGCATCAAGAAGCGCGCGAGCGACTGGCCCGCCGGGCTGTCCGACCGCGAGGTCGAGGTCCTTCGCCACCTGGCGCGCGGGCGTTCGGAGAAGACAATCGCCGGGCTTCTCTTCATCTCGCCCGGCACGGTGCACACGCATGTGGTCCACGTGTATGAAAAAATCGGAGTCTCGACCCGCGCGGCCGCCGCGCTCTTTGCGATGGAACACGACCTGTTGGCTCACTGAGCGAAAATACACTGTTCAGTAGATACCGCGCAGCCGCCACGCCGCCTACTATCGCGATCGCGAAGGAGGGCAATATGGATCGAGTTGCGCAGAAACGATCCGGGACCGCGGGAGTCGCCGGGGCGGAGCTCTATTACGAAGTGCGGGGCCGCGGGCCGGCGCTGCTGCTCATCGCTGGCGCAACGGGCGACGCAGGCCACTTCGAGCAAGCGGCCGACGTCCTCGCGTCGGAGCATCGGGTCATCACGTACGACCGGCGCGGCAACTCACGGAGCCGCCCGGGCGGTCCGACCACGCTCGATCAGCAGGCCGATGATGTGGCCGCGCTGCTCCGGCATGTCGGTGCTGCACCAGCGGTCGTGTTCGGGACGAGCGGCGGCGCCATCATCGCGTTGAAGCTCGCGATCCGCGCACCGGACGTGGCGCGCCACGTCATCGTTCACGAACCGCCATTCATGCAGGTGTTGCCGGACGCGGCGGAGCTCGGCAGAACCTTTCAGACGCAGGTCGAGCAGGCGCTGGCGACGCGCGGCGCGCGCGGCGCGATGGAGCTGTTCGTCCGGGAGAACGCGGGCAGTGACGTGTTCGATCGCCTCGACCCACTACTGCGCGAGCGCATGATCGGGAACGGGCCGTTGTTCTTCGGGCACGAGCTCGCGATGTTCATGTCGTGGAACCCGAGCGAGACCGAACTCAAGGGACTGCGCGTTCCGGTCCGCACGCTCGTCGGCCGGGACAACCGCGGCACGTACTACTATCGGGCGGGAGAGTGGCTCGCGCACGCACTCGGCGTCGACCTGGTTGAAATCCCCGGTGCCCATGCACCGTACCTCGCGCATCCGCGCGAGTTCGCGGCTGCGCTGCGGCCGCTCCTGAACCGTGAATGTGAACGTGCAATGTGAGCTTGATACGGCGGCGCGCTCCGATCTGAAGAAATGCGAGCGTGCCGCCGCTGAGGTCTTCGGATTGTCCCGACTGGCGGGCGCCAGGCGCTCACGCCGCCTGAAGGACAAACCAGTTGCGGAAATCGTCCCGAACACCCAGCCACGAGTGCATCTTCTCGGAGCAGTGGACCTCGATCGCATCGCAATGAAGGGAACTGCCGTGCGCGTCAACAAAGCGGTCGCGGTATCAGGTGCCAATCACCATCGACGCCATCGAACGAATTGACGCTGCTTCAGCGAGCGCTGTATCATCCCGTGTCCTCCCCTGCACCATACCCAGGCGCGTCCGTTCGCGGCCAGTCCCTCGGTGGTCTGTTTACTGACGCTCGAATTCAGATGACGGCGACCACGAGCGGCATCGCTGTGGTTGGTCGCGCCGCCAAAGGGGAGGCTCGATGTCGTCCAGGAAGAGCCTGTCGATCGTCATTGCGCTGCTGCTGGCTACGGCGTGCCGCGAGCCGCCGCCGGACCCGATACCGGGAACTGAGCGGATTGTCGAAGGGCGCCGACTGTTCTTCGAGGAGACCTTCGGCGGCAATGGTCGGACGTGTGGCACGTGCCATCCGGCGCGCAACAACTTCACGATCGACCCGACTTTCGTAGCGAAGCTGCCGCCCGACGACCCGCTCTTCATCGCGGACACCACCCCCGATCTGGGCCATCGATTCGAGAATAACAAGCTGATCCGGGGCGTAGGGCTCATCCTCGAGAACCTGGACGGCTTTGCCGATCTCGAGAACGTTTTCACCCAGCGCGGCGTCCCGCACACGCTGGCGTTGCGCCTGTCGGTCGCGAGCCCCCGGGGGCCACAGACCGGGTGGTCAGGCGACGGCGCGCCAGGTGACCGATCGCTCCGCTCTTTTGCCACAGGTGCCGTGATTCAACACTTTACGAAGACGGTGAATCGTGTGCCCGGCGTCGATTTCAGGCTCCCGACCGACACCGAGCTCGACGCGCTCGACGCGTTTCAGCTTGCCCTCGGGCGCCAGGAGGAGCTGGCACTTCCGTTACGTCTGCGGAGTACGGTGGCTTTGCGCGGTCAAGCGATCTTCAACTCGGGCACGGAAGGAAAGTGCTCTGCCTGCCACTTCAACGCGGGCGCCAATGGTTCGCCTCAGATCAATGCCCTGGAGAATATTCGGCAGAGCATGGTGCTGCTGCAGGCGAGAGTCGACAGCGTCCTCGTGCCCACCGAAGACTTCACCGCACTGCTCAGCCGTGCTCAGGACGAGATCAACGATGCGATCATTGTGCTGGAGGGAGGCGGGCTCCATCCCGACGCTGCTGCGCGGCTCGTTGAAGGGCGGCGGCTGATCGAGGAGGCGTCCGGGCGCCGCCGCCCGGCCGATCTGGCCCGCCAGGCCATCGCCGAGCTCGAGCGGGCGCGCGGACTCATCATCGAAACGTCATGACGCCGAGTCGAGGCCGAGAAGGAGAGCGGATCATGCGTCTATCATTCGCCGTCACCGTCATGGCCACGGTCAGTCTGCTCCTGACATCTGCTCAGGCACAGAGGGCCACGGAGGTTTTGATTCCCATCGGCCAGTCACCCGGTGTCTCAGGGATCTCATCGGTGATCGGCACCATCGCGTCGTGCGATCAACGCGGTGGTGCCGTCACGATCTCCACCGAAAGGGAGCAGCACATGGCCACGCTCTCGACGGAGACAAAGATTTACCTCGACAGAAGCGCGGCGAAGAAGAGCGGCACTGTGGGCTCTCGATCCGACTGCCAGAAGGGTCGGCGCGGTGAAGTGAAGTTTGTCTACGAGGGCGGGACGCGCACCGCCAGGGTCGAGTGGATCAAGATCCAGGCCGAGTGAGTCCGCGCCTCAGGCAGCGTCCTGAACGAACCACGTTCGAAAATCGTCCCTGCGCCCGGCACAATCACCGTGACCTCCTGAGGCTCATTCGCAAAACCCGGGCGGTCATGAGACGCCAGAGACCGTGACCGCTCTCGGTCAAGCTACGTAGGGCCTCGACCGCGTCGATCAGGTGGTCGGGGAGTCGGCGGGAATCTCGGCGCCGCGGCCCGCCGCGGAGCCTCGGCTGGCCGGCGGACGATCCGACGGTCACTGCCGCTTCGTCTGTGACAGCGCCCTGCGTTCGGTCCGGCCTTGAGCTCAGGCTGACGGCTTCAGGAATGCCGGCGCCTTGTCGGGGGAGTCATTTTGTCCCTTGGCAGCCCACCAGATCCAAATCGCAGAGATCGCCAGCAACGCGAAGGCGATCGGTCCGTGTGGCATCGTGTGACTGACCTGCAGCTCCCAGCCGGACGCCACGAGCAGAAGCAGCGCGGGCCAGGGCGCCTTTTTTGCGAGCAAAAGTGCGATCGCGCCAAAGAGCGGGCTGAAGAACGCCGCCCAGGATCCGGTCAGGCTGATGAACGACCCGACGCCGCCCACCCAGGGATCCGTCCACATCGTATTCAACACGAGCGCGACGCCCGCCGCCTGCGACGGGGTGAGCTCTCCTTCCCGGGCAAGGCGCTCGGTCAGCTCGATCGTTTTGCCGAGGCCGGAGCCGCCGATGGAGTCAAGGTTTACCGCACTTCGAAGCGGAACGGTCTCCGTGCGGCCGTGGCCGCGGTCCCGGCCATCGCCAAGGCACGAGGCTGCCCGAGCAGGCCGTCGCGCGTGCGCACTTCGACCTCGAAGTGGCCACTCCCGACGGCCTCTTCCCGAACTCGTGGCACGCCGATGATCGCCTTCGCTTCCAGATGCGTCTGGCAGTTGGCACAGCCCGCGACATGCCAGCGGCTCAACACGGCCTCCGTGCCCAGGTGGTGTCTCTTCCCTCCGATGATGGCATAGGCAGAGATCATGAAGGATCCCCTGATCGCCGCACGGTTGATTCCAGATACGCGAACGAGCCTGGCGCTGTGCCCCGCCTGCACAGCCGCGAGCTCCCGCGGTTCCTCGATCGACCCTGGACCGTAGGTGTAGCCGAGCTGCGTTTCAATGTTGATGCAGTCGCGAGATGTGTAGGGTCTTTCCTTTCCGCCCTCGTTCTTGACGAACGGATCGAGCGGCGAGTCCAATGTGAGCCAGGAATTGGGCGTCGTGCCAGGCGTCGGGCCCTGGCTGTCGACCGAGTTCGTGCCGGGATACTGCGGAATGATCTCGAGGTGATCGGTGCAGTTGTGTCTTTTTTGCCAGATCCAGAAGACGCGATCCACGAAGCAGTGATGGAAATAGAAGATGGGGTCCAGGCCTGCGGTGTCATTTTCACCCATGTCGCCGTTCGCCCCTTCGATCGGCGAGCGGTCGTAGTTCGGCACGTCGCAGCCTCCAACGGCAAGGTGGATGCTGTTGTGCGGAGACTCCAGCGGGACCACCGGGTCCGTGCCGCTCCCGAGATTGTCATTCCATTCTGCAGCAGAAGTCGTATTCGAGAAGACCGTGTAATTGGGCGCATCCAGGCAGTCCCGATACTTCTTCGTGACATTTGTCGGAATCACGGTGCCGTCCACGACGACCGCTGAAGTCAGCCAGGCGACAACGTTCTGATCGAGGAGTTTCACGTTCAACTCGTAGTCCGGGTACTGCGCGTTGTGCGCCCGGGTCTTGGCGATATCGTTCGGGCCGACCAATCCGGACAGAGGGTAGCGCACGGTCTCATAGCCCCTGGGCTTGCTGTAGTCCGGATCGTCGCCGCCGATGTGGTCTTTGATGTTCTTGCTGAGGACAAAGGAGCGCAGCGGATTGGGGATCGTCTCACCGTCGAGCACGAAATCCTTCTGTGTCAGTGCCCACGGAATCCCATTCTTCTGCGAGTCATCGCTGGTCTCGTCCCAATAGGGCAACACGACATCCGCGCAACCCGGGATGCTCTGAAGGGCTTCTTCCAACTTCACGAGATACACGCGGTGCCACGTTGGAAACAGGACATTGCCGTGATTGCAGTAGCCACCCCAATAGGCGGCGCTGCCCCAGCCCGCGCCGCGGAAGGGCTCACCGTGATAGCCCCCGAGCACGAAAAAGGACCGTGGGTGCTCGGGCGGAAGTTCCTTGATGCCCTTCCAGGCCCGCATCAGATCTTCGAGCGGCTTCTTACGGCCTTTTGTGTAATCGTCCTGCAGCTCTTGGATGGACCTGCGAATTCTGAGACCATGCAACGTGGTCATATGATGGCTCTCCCGCAGTCGTGAGTTTGGATATCCTCGTGAGGCGCTTCGATGTCTTCACATCCTCTTCGAAGCCTCGCCAGGGCGCGATCTGAATTCGGCCGTCCTCCGGACGACTCACGGCGGCGGCGCGGAGTCTGACGGCCCGCCATGCGTGGCGAATGGTAGCACGTGGCGTCAGAGGCGCGTCACCGATCCTGGTCGGCCAGCATGTAGAGCGTCTCGAACTTCTCGGCGGATATCGCGTACTGATCGCCGTCGTCGCCCGAGTTCGACACGATGTAGTCGCCGGCGTGATAGTGGGTGACGCCTTCCTTGGTCCTCACAGAGCCCGCTTGCTCCGCGCGCTCGGCCCACACAGGCGTCGCCTTCACGTACGCGCCAGGCGCATTGTCCACCCGGCTGTAGGTGCGCGCGAAGACGGCCGCGTCGACCGTGTAGACGTCCCCGTCGTTGTCGACCAGCCAGTCCCCCGCCTTGGCACGCTGCTCGCCGCCCCATTTCCGGTAGACGAAGCCGTCCGTGTCGAGCGCGATCCGGACGGCGACAACCGGCGAATCACGACGACGGACGTACCGGCGCCGACGTGCATGGTCCATGTGTCACGCCAGATTGAAAATGTCCGGGAAGTGCGCGCTCTGGACGTCCCGCTGGCCGACCGCAATCCCGAGCTCGTGGAGCGCCTCCATGTTCTCAGGCGCGTCCATCGCGCTCAGGTTCTCCACCGGAATCGCGGCCGCCCGACTGCCGAGCAACGCAGGGCCAAACGTCCTCGAGGTGCTCGACCGCATTGAGAACCTGCAGCCCGACGATCCCAGCATCATCCCCTACAACGGGATCAACTTCGCCTTTCTGCTGAACGTCCGCGCGGCGCAGCCCTGATTCCCCGGTTCGCGTGTACACCCCCGCTCGCGTTCGGCACTCGATCGCGAAGCGAGGTCCGCGAGCTCACGACCCTGCCGTCCGGATATGTTCGTCCACGTTCTTGGCCAGCACGTCGAGCGGCACATTGCCGCCGAGCACGACGGTATCGTTGAACGCCTTGAGGTCGAATCTCTCGCCGAGCGACGTCATCGCCCGCTCGCGCTGACGGTTGATCTCGCTGTGCCCCACCTTGTAGCCGCACGCCTGCCCGGGCCATGAGCAATAGCGGTCGACCTCGCTCGCCACTTCCAACGGATTCGATCCGTTCACCTCGACGAAGAACTGCACCCCCTGCTCGCGCGTCCAGCGCTTGGCGTGAATGCCGGTGTCGACCACCAGGCGGCACGCGCGGAAGGCAATCGACTGCAGATATCCGAGCCGCCCGACGGGATCGCGTTCATAGGCGCCGAGCTCGTCGGCGAGCTGCTCGGCGTACAGTCCCCACCCTTCCGAGTACGCGTTGAAGGCGAGCAACTGTCTGATCAGCGGCATGTCGTGGGTGTATTCACCCTGCCAGATGTGGCCGGGAATCGATTCATGAAATGTCAGGTCGGCGAGGCTGTACTTGCTGTGGAGGTCCGTGGTCCTGAGATTGATCCAGAACCGGCCGGGGATCGTACCGTCGATTGATCCGGCGCCGCCGTACGCGGCAGGAGCCCCCGGCTCTTCCTCGGGCGGCAGGCGTTTGACCTCCATATTCGGGCGGACGAGGGTGTTGAACGCGCGCGGCATCTGCGACCGGATCCAGTCGAGGCGGTTCTGAATGAACGCCATGATCTCGGCGCGGCCCGTGTCCCCTTCCGGAAACAGGTACTCGGGGTCCTTCGCCAGCGCCTGCATCCGCTCGCCGACCGGCCCTTGCGCATAGCCGACTCTCTTCAGGATCTCGTCCATCTGCGCGTGCAGGCGCTGCAGCTCGCTCCGGCCCGTCTCGTGGACCTCGTCCGGCGTCATGTCGGTGGTCGTCGAGGCCTTGAGCGCCCAGCGGTAATATTCCTCGCCGCGCGGCCGCGCCCACATCCCGGCATCGTTGGTCGCCACCGCGCGCTGCGCCTGCAACTCGGCGATCTGCCGCTCGAGCGCCGGCGCGATCTCCTGCACCGCGATCGTCCGCGCGCGCGCTGCCCAATTGCCGCGAATGTCTTTCGTCCGCCGTTCGATAGAGTCGACGAGCGTGCCGCCTTCGCGGGCATTCTTCGCCGACAGGCTCAGTTGCCCCAGTGCCCTGTCGATCAGAAAGGCGGGTGGCACCAGGCCCGTCGCGCGGGCGGCCTGCATGCGACCACGCTCGCCGTCGAGCGCCTTGCCGCAGGACTGCAGGCGTGCGAGGTAGGCCCCGGCGTCAACGGCGTTTTCGATCCGATGGTCACTATCGAGGAAGCGAGGGACGTCGAGATAGGCGCCGACGTTCTGGATGACGACATACGGCGTGTTGCGCCAGCCTCCTACGGCCACGTCGCCGTACGGGAGCGCGAATCCCTGGAGCGCCGTCGCGTATGCGCTTCGAACGACCTCGACGCTGGTGCGCGTGCCATGGGAGAGCCCGGACGTGTCCAGGGCGTTTGCTCGCGCGAGGTCGCCCTCGAGCTGCGCCGCGATCCGCTGCTGTCCCGGAGCGGAGCGATCGGTGAGCTGAGCGCGAAGAGACGCTCGTGCACCGCTGTCGAGGCCCAGCGACGTCGCGCTCTCCGGCAACAGGCGGAGCAGGTTTTCGGCAAGCTCGTCGAGCACTGCGCGCGCATCCGCCTCGATGGTCGCTGCGGGCGGGATCACCGCCGGGTCGCTTCTGCATCCCGACGCAAGCGGCAGAACGGCTGTCGAGGCGAGCGCCGCGAGGGCTTCGCGACGGCTGATCAGTAAAGGAATCAAGAGGGCGGCTCCGGCTGATGGAAGGGTCCTTGTCTAGCTTCTCCGATCAGTCAGCGTCGTTCAATACTGAATGTCGTCCCGTCCAGGCGCATTCGACGTGCCGCAGTCGAACGGCTCGCACGAGCGCACCAGGATTGACCGCGAAGGTTACGACCCCGTTCAGGATCTGTGGTTCGTCTTGCATTTCTTGGAGGAATCGGCAAACTAGCAACCGCCGCATCTCACGGCAGTACGTCGTCAATGAAGGAGACTCGATGACCGACCGTCCAAAGATCTGTCTTGACCGGGTCCTGCCGCGCGATCTCATGCGCCTGCAACCCACCACGCGCGCCGCCGGCCGCCCACGCGCCATCACTCCCATCGGCAAAACCTGGATGAACGGATCCCGGTTGCAGGTCCGGTTCATGGGCGGCACGGGCGCGCAGAAAACCACCGTGCGCGAGCAGGCCGGCTGGTGGACGCAGCACGCGAACCTGACGTTCGACTTCAACGACGCGCCCGGCGCCGACATCCGCATCAGCTTCGACCCGGACGACGGGGCCTGGAGCTATGTCGGCACCGATTGCCGGAGCATCCCGCTCAACCAGGCGACGATGAACCTCGGCTTCATGGACGGCGGGACGACCGCACACGAGTTCGGGCATGCGATTGGTCTGGCGCACGAGCACCAGAATCCGGCCGGCGGCATCCAGTGGAACGAGCAGGTCGTGATTCGCGAATTGGCGAAGTCTCCGAACTTCTGGGACGAAGCCACCGCGCGCCATAACGTCCTCCGCAAGTATTCGGCCGACCAGGTCAACGGCACCAGGTTCGACCCCGATTCGATCATGCTGTACTTCTTTCCCGCCGCCTGGACGGTCAACGGCACCGGCACCAAGGCCAACGAGGTGCTGTCGGCGCTCGACAAGGCGTTCGCGGCCGGCGCCAAGATGTACCCCAAGACCGGTCCGACGGTGGACGCGCCGACCGAGCTCGTGGTCAATGCGACCCGGCGCACGCCCGCGTCGATCGGTAAGTTCGGCGAAGCGGATCTGTTCGCCTTCAACGTGAAGAAGGCCGGCCGGCACGTGATCGACACCAGAGGTCCCACCGACGTGGTGCTGAAACTGTTCGGGCCGGACAATCCGACGGCGCTGATCGCGGAAGACGACGACAGCGGCCTGGGATTCAACGCGCGGATCGCGGCTGACCTCATCGAAGGCCGCTACTTCGCGCAAGTGCGGCACTACAATCGCGCCAGCGGGAGGGGCAATTACTCGGTGGCCGCGTCGCGGGCCTGACGTTTTCAACAGTGCCGCGTGTGCTGGACTCTGTCGACAGGTGAACGATGACCCGTCATCAGCCGCCTCGTCGATTCTGACGGGCGGACTGTACGGCCGGTCGGAGCGCGCGCGGGGGGAGCTGGCTCGCGCCGTCGGACTCGACATGCACGTGCTGGTAGTGGCCCGGTACCTTCCAGAGCACACGATAGCCCGCGCGCCGAAACGCGGCCGCCAGCCCCTCCTGATCCGATGAGTGGAAATCGAGCGCCAGGCCCGCGTAATGAACGGATCTGCGGCTGTGAACATGGTCGTTCGCCGACACGAGGCGAACGTCCTGCCGTGTGCGTGCCGCCCAGATCTCGGCCAGGTCGAACATCCGCAGCGCGTCGCGCGACGTCAGGTGCACCGGTACCCGAAGCCCGCGAATCACCGCGGTTCGGCTAAAGGGGGCAGCGTATACCCCTGCGAGGCAAGCAGCGCGCGCACGCCGTCGAGCGCCTTCCCCTGCTGTTCGACCGCGTCGGCGAGACGACCATTCGCGTCGATCAGCGCCTGGGTTGTCCGGCGATGCTCGAAGATCAGGAACGCGACCACTCCGCCGGCAAGCAGCCACGGCAGAATCGCGTTCTTGAATTCCAGCCAGAAATTCATTCATACCTCCGGGACCTCGTCGAAGCCGGCGCCGCGGTCCAGTGCCGGGCGCCCGTGGGCCTTCGAGGGAGGGCAACGGTTATGCCATCGCGGATGAGCTGGTACCGGCTGACCTGCGGGGCAATTGCCGGGGAGGATGCACCAGGCGGCATGTAAAAATTGCCTCGCTGTCTACGAATCCGGATACGTCAGGCCCGCGCCC
>Ga0214472_10007154_pt1 | contig 11695 bp, 11 predicted proteins | sample RVTome_6_FD_207662 | JGI IMG/M metagenome (GOLD analysis project Ga0214472, IMG submission 207662) | Soil microbial communities from uranium-contaminated site in the Upper Colorado River Basin, Wyoming, United States - RVT140D175 | ecosystem: Environmental > Terrestrial > Soil > Contaminated >...
GTGAATCCCGATCACGTCATCGCGCGGCTCGCGGCCGGCGGCAAGCTCGACATGCAGATCAAGGTCGAACACGGCCGCGGTTACATCGCCGCCACCACCCGCCGGACCGGCGGCGAGGACGGCCGCAGCGTCGGGAGCATTCTGCTCGATGCGTCGTTCAGCCCGGTGCGGCGGGTGAGCTACGCCGTGGAGTCGGCGCGGGTCGAGCAGCGCACCGATCTCGACAAGCTGATCATGGACATCGAGACCAATGGCGCGATCGATCCCGAGGAAGCGGTGCGCTACGCCGCCACGATTCTCGTCGAGCAGTTGTCTGTTTTTGCGGATCTCAAGGGCATACCGACCCAGATCGAGGAAAAGAAAGCGACCCAGATCGACCCGATCCTGCTGCGGCCGGTGGACGATCTCGAATTGACCGTGCGCTCGGCGAACTGCCTCAAGGCCGAGAACATCTACTACATCGGGGACCTCATTCAGCGCACCGAAACGGAGCTGTTGAAGACCCCGAACCTGGGGCGCAAGTCGCTCAACGAGATCAAGGAAGTTCTCGCGTCTCGCGGGCTTACGCTCGGGATGAAGCTCGAGAGCTGGCCGCCGGCAGGACTGGAGAAGATTTGAATGCAATGATGAATGCGGAATGCAGAATGGTGAATCGAAGGTCGGATAGCTTATTCATTCAGCATTCATCGTTCATCATTCAGCATTAAGGAAAAACCATGCGTCACCGACACGGGCTGAGAAAACTGAACCGCACCAGCAGCCACCGGCTGGCGATGCTGCGCAACATGACCAATTCGCTGCTGCGGCACGAGGCGATCAGGACGACGCTGCCCAAGGCCAAGGAGCTGCGGCGCGTGGTGGAACCGATCATCACGCTGGGGAAAAAGCCGTCTCTCGCCAATCGGCGCCTGGCGTTCACGCGACTGCGCGACCGTGACATGGTAGTGAAGTTGTTCGGAGAAATTGGACCGCGCTACGCCAAGCGCAACGGCGGATATCTTCGCATACTCAAGTTCGGTTTCCGCAAGGGTGACAACGCGCCGATGGCGCTGGTGGAACTGCTGGACCGGCCGCAGGCGGACGCACAGGCCGACGGCAAGCCCGCAAAACCGGAGCCGGCCACGGCGGCTGCGGCCTGAGCGTCGCCTCGGGACATCAGAAGCCGGCCGCGCGCCGGCTTTTTTGTCGCCGGAGACCGCCGCGGTCATGCGGCAGTGGGTGCTTCGCGTTGCGGGCGGTCCGGCGTTACCATCCCGAAATGATCTTTCTGTTGACGGATTTTGGGTCTGCCGACATCTATGTCGGCCAGGTCAAAGCGGTGCTGGCCGCGTCGGCACCGGAAATTCCGGTCATCGATTTCCTGCATGACGCGCCGCCCTTCAACATCACGGCCGGCGCGCATCTTCTGGCTGCGCTCGCGACCCGCATGGGTGCAGGGGACGTCGCAATCGCGGTCGTGGACCCAGGCGTCGGCGGCGAGCGCGATGCCGTTGCAATCTGTGCGGGAGGCCGCTGGTTTGTCGCGCCCGACAACGGTCTCGCTTCGGTTGCGGCGGCTCGCTGTGAAGGCCCGGATGTATACTCGATCGGCTGGCGTCCGGATGCCCTGTCGGCGTCCTTTCACGGCCGAGACCTGTTCGCCCCCGTGGCGGCGATGCTGGCGCGCGGGGACCGGGCGGGTCCTCGACTTGGGAGAAAGTCCGCGCTTGACACCGACCTGGGTGGCGGCGATCTCGCCGAGATCGTGTATCTCGATCACTACGGCAATGCGATGACCGGACTGCGCGCCGCGGGCGTTGCAAGAGACGTTCGGCTCGGAATTGCGGGCTGTCGGATCGCCCATGCGCCGGTCTTTTCCGCGGTACGTCCCCGGGAGCCATTCTGGTATGAAAACAGCTTGGGGCTGGTCGAGGTTGCCGTCAACGCGACAAGCGCCGTGCGGGAATTGGGGCTCACAGTCGGCCAGAGGATCGAGATTGGCGCCTGATCGATAGTGCGGTGCAACAAACGCGCGCGACGTTGCCGGTAAGTGTCGCCCTGGCGGCAAAAAAGTTTCATAATTGGGCAACTCATTCCCGGAACCGCAGGCGGGCCATGTCAGATTTGATCATGCATGCCAAGATCGCGAAGTATTTCGAGGGCGGTCGCGAGCAGTTCTACCCCACGGCGCTGGAGTCTAAATTCTCCAGAATCTTCAACAAGATCCTCAACCTGTGGGGGAACCCCGAACTGGATAACTACCTTGAAGACCTGATGGTCGACAAGCGTGGCGGGCGCAAGGGTTTTCCCATGGAAGTCATGAACGACATCCTGTTGCTGTCACGGCTGCATCAGCAGGTGCTGGCGAAGATGGGCGCGCAGGGCAAGGGCACGTTCTCGAACGCGATGATCAAACGCGAGTTGGAGAATGAGAAAATCGAGTATTCGCCCGCGGGATTCTTCCGGGCGATCGAGGCCGGAAACGAGCGCGCGGTGCGGCTGTTCATGAGTTCCGGCGTGGACACCAAAATGAAAAATGGCAGCGGCTGGACGCTCCTCACTGCCGCAGCCGTCGCGGGAAACCTGAAGGCCGCGCAGGATCTGATCAATGCCGGCGCCGACGTGAGTGACTGCGATCCCCAAGGCTATACTCCGCTGCACTGGGCGGCCTTCAAAGGTTATCCTCGGGTAACCGAGCTGTTCCTGGGCAAGGGGGCGGACGCGAACGCCCGCAGCAAGCTTGGACTGACCCCGCTGGCGCAGGCTGCGGTGTGCGGGCACGAGGAGATCGTCAAGATGCTGCTTGACGGTGGCGCAGACGTTAACGCCGTCGACGACGAGGGCTGGACGGCGCTGCACAAGGCCGCGGCGGACGGTCATGCCGCGGTAGTGAAGCTTCTGCTTGCTGCAGGCGCGGACCGGGAAGCAATAAATGCGCGCAAGCAGACTCCGGCGATGCTTGCGAAACAGAGAAAGAACGCAGCTGTCGTCGCCGCATTATCGGGATGACTCACGCGGGTCCGGGTGCGGCCCTTCCCCAGGCCGGCTCACGGTGACTTCCCAAGATCTGACAGGAGCCGGCAAGCGGCGGCGATGCGCGCACTGCACGCGACACCAAGGAGTTGCCGGGCGTCGCCCGTGCGTCCGGTGACGGCCAGCAGCACGCCGTAGTTGTAGTTCGCATCGCCGTTGCCGGGCTCGATGGCGAGCGCACGCCGGTAGCTCGCCTCGGCGTCCCGCGGCCGGCCGAGAGCGGCGTACACCACCCCCAGATTCGTGTGGGCGTCGCGGTGGCGAGGGTCGAGCGCCACCGCGCGTTCACAGTCGGGTGCCGCATCCGGCGGGCGATCCAGCATCATCTTCACGAAGCAGCGCTTCGCGTACGCCTCGGCGTAACGCGGATCCACCTTGATTGCCCGGTCGAGATCGGCCAGCGCCGCGACGTGCCGCCCGGTTCGACTCGACAGCGTGCCGCGTCCCACGTACGCATCGGCATCGTTTGAGTTGAGCTCGAGCGCGCGGTCGAAATCGCGCAGGGCCTTGCCATATTGCCCTGCGTGCAGGAAGGCAAAACCGCGGTTGTGCCACGCGCGCTCGACAAAGAGCGCATTCGTTACATGCTGCTTGAGGATTGCATCTTCCCACAACCTGACGGGACTGGAGAAGGTATCAAGGCGGCCGAGCAGCGGAGGAACCAGCACCACGCACGCACCCGCGAGAATGGCGAGCGCCCACCTTTGCGCAAGCCGGGACAGAAGCACTGGCAGGGTCGCGACGAACAACGCCATCCACAGGTAGCTACGGTACAGCACGAATGGCTCCTGGATTCTGACAGCCGCAAATTCGGTAAGTGCAAAGAGCCACGGGCAGAGCACCCCGAAGCCGACAAGCCCGGCCGTGCCGCCCCGGCGAAGCAGGGCAAGCGCCGCCAACGGATATGCGACGTATGCCGCCAGACCTGCGGTGTAAGGCCAGTCGAGGACTCCGGCGGGAAATGGCGTGCGCAGATCAACCGACATCCAGCCGGTGTTAGGGAAGCACCAGAGCAAAAGATAGCGAAAGAACAGATACGCCTGATTGAGCACACTCAGGGAATGGGCGCCTGCTGCATCTACGTCATGGCGAGACTCCTGCAATTGGGGCAGGAGCGACTGCACGAATGGTTCATATGGTGCACCCAGCGTGCCCCGTGCCTTGAGCGTGACCAGCGCGGCGATCCCCGCGAACAGCGCCAAGGGGAGCCACAAGTCGCGCAGCAGGCGAATCGAGTATCCGCGCACCAGGACAGCGAGCGCAAGCGCCACCGCCGGCAGCATCACGGCATGTTCCTTGGAAAAGACCGCCGCGAAGTACGCGATGGCGGCGGCGAGGTGCCATCCGGGCGCTTTCCTGTGCAGGCCTTCGAGGAAGCAGCGCAGCGACACCAGGCTGAACAGCGTGGCCAGCACGATCGAGCGCTGAACGAGATAGGCGACCCCGTACGCCGCCACCGGGTGCAGCAGAAACAGAGCGGCGCCAAAGAAGGCGAGCCACCTGGAATCCGGCGCGACGCGCGGGATCGCCGCATCGCTGCGCGGGGCGGTCAACTCGACGAGGCGCCCGACCAATCCGAACAGCATGGCCGCAACCGCGCCGTGCAGGAGCACGTTCGCCAGCCGCTGCCAGAACCAGTCCTCGCCGAAGACCCGGAAAATCCACCCGAAGCTCGCGTAGGAAAACCAGCGCAGATCGAACTGGAACCACGAGGACGCATAGTGCCTGAGGAGATCTTCGCGCAGCACGCGGTCGTCGAAGACAAGGGGGTTTTGCAGCGTGCCCCAATACGCCGCGAGCCCAGCCGCGAGCATGAATGCGATGGCAGCCGCGTGCGGCAGCCGGCGCGCTCGCACCGGTGGTGCCGGCACGCCGGACGTCGGTGCACCCATCGCCCCTGGCCGTTTTCCGGCCGTCCTCGCCTGACGCCTCATGTCAGGGACGCGGCGAGAACGTTACGCGCGTGGCGTGGCCCCGGTCACGCCGAGGTCGGATGCATAGGAGCGGCTCGGGTAGTGAAACGCGACCGGGCCATCTGGCAGGCAATCGACGAACTGGCGCACGAAAGCATCGCGGGACGCGGCGATCTCGGCAGTGGTGCCTTCGGCCACCACGATGCCGTCGGAGATGAAGTAGGCGTAGTCGACGATCTTCAGTGACTCCAACACATCGTAGGTCACGACGATCGAGGTCACTCCCAGCGCGTCATTGAGGCGCCGGATCAGGTTGGCGATCACGTTGAGCGAGATCGGATCGAGCCCCGAGAACGGCTCGTCGTACATGATGAGCATCGGGTCCAGCGCGATAGCGCGTGCCAGAGCCACGCGCCGCGTCATGCCGCCCGACAGCTCGCCCGGCATGAGGTGGCGCGCGTTGCGAAGACCCACTGCCTGGAGTTTCATCATCACCAGGTCGCGAATGATCGCCTCCGGCAGATCGGTGCGTTCGCGCATCGGAAACGCGATATTCTCGAAGGCGGAAAGATCGGTAAAGAGCCCGCTCTGCTGGAACATCATGCCCATCTTGCGCCGCATGAGGTAGAGCGCGCCGTCGTCCAGCTCATGGATCACCTGACCGTCGACTTTTACGTGGCCGCCGTGAGGCCGCAACTGCCCGCCGATCAAGCGCAAAAGCGTGCTCTTGCCGCAGCCGCTCGTTCCCAGGATGGCAACGACCTTGCCGCGCGGCACCTTCAGGTTGATGCCCTTCAGCACCTGATTGGTCCCGTACGCAAATTTGAGATCGGCGATCTCGATCAGCGTTTCGGCATTCATCAGGGGAATCGTGAATCTTCAAGAATCATGAGTCGCGCGCCACGTCACCATGCCATCGGCTCATGCCGACTTCCGGATGCGCTGGTTGTCGTCCGCCCTCAGATTTTCCATCAATTTGCGCGTCGATCCCAAATTCTCGAGCGCGGTGACAGCACCGATGATTTCCTCGATTCGCGCTGCAGGCAAGCGAGCCCCGGCGTAGGTGCGGAACTTGTCCTCGATCTGGGCGCGCGCGAGTGGGTTCTCGGCAGCGCCTCGCGGATGATCACAGCGCACGGAGATCGTCGCACCGCTCGCAAGGCGGGCCTCGACGACCGCCTGGACCCCGCTGAGCGTGGGATCGATCTGCACGTCGACCTTCTCGGCGGCAAAGCGCGCAAGCTTCGGATCGTTGTAGCGCACCGGCTCGAACTGCGCGAGGGTGAGCGCCCGATCATAGAGCACCGCGGCAGCGGCGTAATGAGTCGAGAGCAGGGCCTCGAACTTGCCCTTGTAGCGGGGAAAGATGCCGTGCATGTCCACTGCGGTCTTGCTCATGGCAACCCGCAGCCGCTCCACCTGCTCCGGCGCCACACGATGCTCCTCCACCAGATCGAACATCGCCGTGATGAAACCCTGGATGGTGGACGCGGAGGGCCACGGCCTGAGCGCGATCTGTTCGAGCTCCCAGCGCGTGCCGAGGTCGGCAGTGACGGCATCGGGCCGGCCGCCGTTGGTATAGGTGTTGTAGAGTCCGCCATCCGCGGCGGTGAGAAACTCGCGGGTCGCGACGAACCTCTGCTGCGCGAGCAGAGCCGCCATCATGCCGGAGAGGGCGCCGCGGCATTGGTGAAACTTCACCGTCGGCGTGCCCCATGCAGCGAATGTCCCCGCCGCCTGGCTGCCGGCGAGGCCAAACGCGGTTGCCATGGTGTCGGCGTCGAAACGCAGCAGCCGCCCCGCCGCGGCGGCCGCGCCGAACGGCCCGATGACCCCGGGCCCATGCCAGCCGCGTCTGCGGAACTCGGGGTAGTCAAGGCCGACGCCGATGCGCGTGGTGGTCTCCATCCCGGCCGCGATTGCCGCCAGCAGGTCGCGGCCCGACAGGCCGTCCCGCTCCGCGATCGCGAGCGCTGCCGGAATCACTTCCGGTGTGACGTGAGTGAGGGTCGAGCGGTGGATGTCGCACATGGTGACGGCCGTGATGAGGTAACCGTTGAGCACCGTCGCTCCCGCGAGCGACAGCCGGTCGCCGCCGATGACGCTGCTCTCCGTGGAGTGCGCGAGTTGCGCCGCCAGCGCTGCCACCTGATGGGTTTCTTCCCCCTGGTGCCCGGCCAGCGCGCACGCAAGAGTATCCAGCAGGACGTCCTTGCAGTACTCGCGGACGCGCTCCGGGATCGCGTCGAATTCCAGCTCGCTCGCAAAGCGGGCCAGCACCTGTGTCGGGTTCCCCGCCATGGGTCGCTCCTTCATCGATGGTTCTTGTTTGCGTTCGAGTGGCGATGATAGCGCGGACCGGGACGTGCCGTCATACGCGCCTGGCGAGCAGCGCTTCCAGCGCCGGGAACCGCTCGTAGTCCGGGATTGCTGACGACGACAGCCCAGCCATGTCGGTGCCGATCCCGACATGCGCTGCTCCCAGCTCCTCCGCCGCATCCAGCAGCGCCTCCGCATAGGCGTCGAGCGAGCGGAACATGGCACCGATGGACCAGATGCCGACGACACCGCCCTTCTTCGCAATCTTGACCGCGAGCGGCTCGTGTATCGCGCGCGCACGAAGCGCGTTTTGCGTCCAGCGCGGTTCGCTTGCGCTGATATGGCCGTGCGAGTAGACATGACGCACCATCCATAACCCGGAGTCGAATGCGCTACCATTGCGGCCAGAGCGCACAGTTTATCGTCATCCCGGCGGGAACGGGATTCATGAGGGGATGTTGCAAGTGAAGATCACCAAAGTGGAATCGATCGTCGTCAACATGCCGATGATCATCGAGGGCGCGGTCATGCCGAAACAGGGCGGGCGGCCGCGCACCAGCATGGACACGTTGCTCGTGCGCGTGGACACCGACGACGGCGTGACCGGATGGGGCGAGGGCTTCGGGCATCGGATCTTCACCGCGACGAAGGCGGCGCTCGATTCCTTCATCGGCCCGATGTGCGTCGGACGCGACCCCGCCGCGATCAGCGCGCTGGTCGACGAATTGCAGCGCAACCTTGCCGGCGTGGGGCGCAACGGACCGGCGATGTACGCGCTGTCCGCAATCGACATCGCATTGTGGGATATCGCGGGCAAACTCGCCGGGCTGCCGCTCTACCGCCTGCTGGGCGGGTCGGCGCGGCAGGCTCTTCCAGCTTACGCGAGCCTGCTGCGATACGGCGAGCCCGCCGCGGTGACGCAGTACGTGGAACGCGCCCTCAAACGCGGCTACCGGCACATCAAGCTTCACGAGATCACCGTGCCGCCGATCCGGGCCGCGCGCGAGGCTGCCGGGCCCGACGTTCCGATCATGGTGGATTGCAACTGCCCGTGGACGGTGGGCGAAGCGATCGACATGGCGCGCCAGCTCGTGCCGTTCAACCTGAAGTGGCTGGAAGAGCCGGTTTGGCCGCCGGAGGATCACGCAGGTCTCGCGCGTGTGCAGGCGCAGGGCGGCATTCCCACCGCTGCGGGTGAAAATGCGATGCTGCCCGAGTTCAAGGGATTACTGGAAGCGGGTGCCGTCACCTACGCGCAGCCGAGCGTCACCAAGGTGGGCGGGGTCACGCAGATGCGAAAGGCGGTGGCGCTCGCCGATGCGCACGGCGTCGCGGTCGTGCCGCATTCCGCGTACTTCGGGCCGGGGCTGCTCGCGTCGATCCATTGCATCGCCGCGATGCCGAGGGGGAGCCTGGTCGAGCGCTACGACGCCGACTTCGCGGTGAATCCGCTGCATGACGCGATCCACCCCGACAGCAAGGGCTGCATCGCGGTGCCGCAGGGTCCGGGGCTCGGCATCGACCCGGACCTCAAGGTAGTTGAAGAGCTGAGAGTCTTCTGAACTTCCGCCAGCTGCCAGGCCTTGGTGTGCGTGAGGATGGCGCTGAGGCCGCCCGGTGCAGGCTGCACGATCGTCCGTATCGGTTTGCCGGGATAAACGTGCTGCGCCGCGTGCGCTGTTGGCGGGCATCGTGCTACCATTTCACGCGCAGTGGATCAGTAATGGAGGTCGGCCATGTCCAAGCCCGCGGTGTTTGAACCGAAAGGCGTAATTCCGGCGTGCCTGCTGCCGTTCCATGCCGACCTCAGCATCGACGAGCCGTCGTATCGCAAGCACCTGCGGGACGTGACTGGCGTGGAGGGGCTCTCGGCCATCACCATCAACGCCCACGCGTCGGAAGTTGCCTCGTGCAGCTTCGAGGAGCAAGAGCGAATTCTCGCCATCACGATGGACGAAGTCGGGGCGCGCATCCCGGTCGTTCATGGTGTGTATGCGGACGGCAGCTTCGAGGCCGCGCGGATCGCGCGCATGGCGCAAAGTGGTGGCGCATCGTGCCTGTTGGTGTTCCCTCCGGGCCCGCTGGCGCTGGGATCGCAGTCCCGGCCCGAGATGGTGATCGCGCACTTCAAGGCTATCGCCGACGCCTCGGACCTGCCGATCATCTGCTTCCAGTATCCGCTGGCGAGCGGGCTGGGTTACCCGGTAGACACCGTACTGAAACTGATCGGCGCAGTGCCGTCAGTGAGGGCGATCAAGGACTGGTGCAACAACGTCATGCAACACGAGCGGCAGATCCGCATCCTGCAGAACCTGCCACGCCCGGTGAGCGTGCTCACCACCCACAGTTCATGGCTCCTGAGTTCGCTCGTCCTCGGGTGCAACGGTTTGCTCTCCGGGTCGGGGAGCGTGATCGCGGATCTGCAGGCCGCGCTGTGGCAGGCGGTGCAGGCGAACGATCTCGCGCTTGCGCGCCAGATCAACGACCGGATTTACCCGCTCGCTTCGGCTTTTTATGCGGACCCGTTCGTGGACATGCACAATCGGATGAAGGAAGCGCTGGTGATCCTTGGCCGTATCCCGTGCGCCGCCGTGCGCCCGCCGCTTGTGAAGCTCGGCGACACGGAGATCAAACGGATCCGGCAGGCCCTGGCCGACGCGAGAGTGATGCGCGAGGGAGCGGAGCTGGCCTTGGCGGCGTAATGCTACGCCGCGTCTCCCATCGTGGCGGGGTCGACCCAACTCCGCTGGGGAATCTCGAGGGAGGTCCGAAAGGGAAGGGTTACCCCATTCCGGTTCCTCCAAATCCAGTAATCGATTTTACTTAAGGATTTTGTCGGTCGAACGCACGACAAAATCCTAAGCGAGAATCTCGCCGATCTGCTCCTGGCGCAGCATTTCGTAGACGAAGGCTTCCAGTTCCGGGCCGAGCGCGTCGCGGGCGGAAACCATCCCGACCGGACGCCCATCCTCCACTACCGGCACGTGGCGGAAGCTGCCGCCGTACATCATCTGCAGCGCTTCGGCGAAAGAGCGGTCCGGATGTATGGTTTTCGGATTGCGGGTCATCACGTCAGCGAGGCGCGTGGTCTGCACGTCGCGCCCCTCCGCGAGCACCCGTATCAGTGCATCGCGCTCGGTGAATATCCCGGCGAGCGTGTCTTCCTGTAATACCATGATGGCGCCGATGCGGCGCTCCCGCATCAGGCGCGCGGCTTCGCTGACTGTCAGCGTCGCTGGGGCGGTGACGGGTTCCTGCTCCTCGATGATCGTGCGGATGGTTCGATGCGACATGTCGGGTCTCCGGTTACGGGAGCGGAGCGATGAGAAAACGCGATCGGCTCGTGGTGTTCCTGCGTGCGCAGTTCAATGCTACGCGCGACTGATGACGCGGTCAAACGCCGGTGCGTGGCACGTACGCACCAGAGTGGGGCGCGTTGGACGGCGGATTGTCAGGCTGGCATGTTGATACGGTTTGTCACCCAAGCAAGAAGTGCCGCCTGGGGCGAAGCAGTCCGCTTGCCATGCGCGGTGCATGGGGGCCGATTCCGTGGTAAGTTTGACACGAGGCTTTTACCTCCTTCTCCACGGAAGTCGATCATCATGCATCGGACGAATCCTGCGGCCGAACTCTACGTGTTGCCCCGCACCGGGGCCGAGCTCAACGACGCCATCAGGCGCGCGAAGTCTCTGGTGAACCGGCGCGCCGCGCTTGCCTCGGCCTCCGTGCTGGTGCCGATTCCCGGCTTCGATGTGGCGGCGGACGTGGGCACGCTGATGCGCCTGATTCCCGAAATCAATCAGTCCTTCGGGCTCACGCCCGATCAGATCGGGCGGCTCAATCCACGCCTGCGTGCCGTGGTCTACCAGGCCATCCTGATCGCCGGCAGCACCTTGATCGGCAAGGTCGTGACGACGCAACTCGTGTTCGCGGCGCTCAGAAAGGTGGGCATGAAGGTGACAGTGAAGCAGGTCACGAAATACGTGCCAATCGCGGGACAGGCGCTGTCTGCCGCAATTTCCTTCGCGGCGCTCAAGTACGTCTGCCACCAGCATATCCAGGACTGCGTGCGCGTGGTCGAGACGCTGCGGACACCGGTTGTGCGTTTCCTGGCCGCGTAGCGTCACGGTTTCGCGCACCAGCGATACCACAATTGCTCAAGGGGAACGCTATGACGAGGAAGATCATCGGATCGCTGTCGTGCGCAGCAGTGCTCGTCGCGGCGCAGAGCGTGCTGGCACAAACCCCGCCGCCAGGCGCAGGTCAGACCTATCCCTCGCGGCCGGTGCGCATCATCGTGCCGTTCGCGCCCGGCGGAAACGTGGACCTCGTCGCCCGCGCGGTGGCGCAGCCGCTGAGTGCGGGGCTCGGCCAGCAGGTGATCGTCGAGAACCGCCCGGGGTCGAGCGGCCTCGTCGCCACGCATTTCGTCGCGAAGGCCGCGCCCGACG
>Ga0214472_10007155_pt1 | contig 11695 bp, 8 predicted proteins | sample RVTome_6_FD_207662 | JGI IMG/M metagenome (GOLD analysis project Ga0214472, IMG submission 207662) | Soil microbial communities from uranium-contaminated site in the Upper Colorado River Basin, Wyoming, United States - RVT140D175 | ecosystem: Environmental > Terrestrial > Soil > Contaminated >...
AAAATAGCAATAAAAAAAGATTTGAAAAATACTATTTTAGATTTTCATTTTTGTCTGAAATTGAAAGTCTGGCTATCCTTTCTCAAATCAGACTTGTGGATGCGAAGCGTTTAAGCAGACACATCGGCACTATCTCTAAAAGCGAGTTCAGTGAACTAAAGAAAAAACTCAAGGACCTTTTTCCTTGAGTTTTTTCTTCTTTCCTCTGTCTTGCGACAGAGTCGGGCCGAAGCCGTTTGTGAGCAAAGGATAGCAAATATAGAATATAAGTCAAGTAAAAAATGGGGAGAAAAATAACAGAAATAATATATCGGCAGTATACATACCCAAAATTAGCTTTTTGGAGTATCTATCTTCTTCTATTTTCAATTTTCTTTTTTCTATTTTCTGTCATCCCTGCAAGCGCTGCGGTTTTGACTAAGGCTCCCAACAATCTCGGTCTTGTAGGTTATTGGTCGTTTAATGAAGGGACCTCCACTATCGCAGGAGATTTTTCTGGAAATGGTAACCATGGAACTTTGCAATCTTTCGCAAACCCTCCCACAGCGACAAGCGGGTGGGGGAATGGAAAATTTGGCCATGCTCTTAATTTTGACGGGGCAGATGATGGAGTTAATGTGGGTAAAAATCCAAGTATTAATGATTTACCTTCCATGACAATATCAGCCTGGGTAAAGGCTCGGTCGTTGGGGGAAGGAAGTGTTGGCAGAATTATAGATAAAAGTAATAGTACCGGATATGCTTTTTGGATAAGTAGCACTGCTTCTACGAATAATATATCGTTCCTGGCCAATTTTGCTACTCCAATGATCAGAAGGTCTTCCTCTAATGCCATAATATTTAATGAGTGGAGACATGTCGTTGTGACTTGGGATGGGTCTTTTACCGCTGCCAATACCCACCTTTATGTTAATGGTGTGGAAACGGGGTATGCAGTAACCACAAATGGTAGTGGTGGTTATGTATCAGATGCGAACGACAATTTGGTGATTGGTAATGATTCTCCATCGCCAGTGTCTACTTTTGACGGCCTTATAGACGAAGTCCGCGTCTACAACCGTGCGCTTTCTGCCTCGGAGGTGACCGCTCTGTATAGTAGTGGAGCGGTTCGTTTCAAAGTTCCAAACAACCTCGGTCTTGTAGGTTACTGGTCGTTTAATGAAGGGACCTCTACTATCGCAGGCGATTTTTCAGGGAATGGAAACAATGGATCGATGTCTGGCTTCTCAAATCCTTCCACAGCAACAAGTGGTTGGACAGATGGGAGATTAGGGAATGCGCTTGTTTTTGACGGGTCTGATGATCATGTGACAGTTCCAGACTCTCCGTCACTCAGTATCACAGGTGATATCACAGTTTCTCTCTGGTTTAAAACAGCTGGCGGTGTGGTGGGGGACAGGCTCATTGACCCACGTTCTTCTACTGCTTCCAACACCTTTAATATGTTGTTTCTAGGTGGAGACACTGTTGCTTTTACTATTGACACTGGTGCGGGGGTAAGCTCACAGAGTCCAACATCATATTCAGATAATAATTGGCACCACGTTGTCGGTAAATGGGATGGCTCTGATATCTATTTGTATGTTGATGGTGTGCAGGTAGATTCAGATCCTCAGACTGGTTCGATGGACAACCTGTCGGCACCTCTTATTATTGGTGACAGGTTTGATTTTGTCGGACCATTTAATGGTTCAATAGATGAAGTTCGAATATACAATCGATCACTTAGCGAGGATGAGGTTTACGGTCTCTACCAAGCTTCAAGAAGTTTTTATAGCACTAACGCCTCCCAAAATACTCGCATTACAGATGGCCTTGTGGGGATGTGGTCATTTAATGGACAGGATATCGATTGGGCGACTGGTAAGGCTTACGATCGTAGCGGACAAGGAAATAATGGAACTGTGGTTGGTATGAGCACCAGCTCTTCTCCAGTTGCTGGTAGGGTTGGTCAAGCATTAAGCTTTGAAGGAGGTCAGGGAGTAAATTCAGGCGATATCACCACCTTTGACGGACTAAGCGCCTTCACTTGCACCTTTTGGATGTATTATGATTCCACAAAGAATGTGGATGAGACCATATCTATTATAAGAAAAGATGGTAGTGCAACATGTGCTCAAGCTTGGGTTGGTGGGTCACAATGGCGCTTTGTACTCTGGGCACCATCAATAGTTCCTCACGCAATCGCTTTATCTAACATTCCAAAGGACCGCTGGGTCCATGTTGCTCATAGATGGCAAAATGATATAAACGGAGGCACTCCAGAGCTTTTTATTGACGGGGTTCTAATCGGTTCATTTTCTGGTTCCAGCTCAGGTACTATTACAAACAGTGCCGCCCCTTTGTTTTTTGGCAGGAGTGAAAACAATGATGAGCACCTTTATGGCAAATTAGATGAAGTCCGAGTTTATAACCGTAGATTATCAAATGAGGAAATCAAACAACTCTACCTGATGGGCAGGTAAGCCACAACATAACCTATAAGTACCCCATAGGTCCCACCTCTGTAATACAGAGGTGGGACCTATGGGAATTGTGTTATATTAATTAGTATGGAAAGAAAAATTAAATTTTCTCCTGAAGAGTATTATCACATCTATAATCGAGGGGTTGAGAAGAGGAAGGTTTTTCTTGATCATAAAGATTATGACAGATTTTTGGAGTTGCTTTATTTATGCAATGGAATCAAACCAATAGTTATCAGAGATATTTCTAGAAAAGACAGATTTTTATTAGATGTTGGCGAGAAGCTTGTTTCCATCGGAGCCTATGTTCTTATGCCAAACCATTTTCATCTTCTTGCTCGTCAGAACGATGATGAAAATGGTGTAACAGAGTTTCTGAGGAAAGTGACAACTGGATACACTATGTATTTCAACAAAAAATATGAAAGAGTTGGACCTCTTTTTCAAGGCGTGTTTAAAGCAGAGCATGTAGATAGTGATGAGTATTTAAAGTATCTGTATTCATATTTACATTTAAACCCAGCAAAAATAGTTGACTCCAAGTGGCGTGAGAACATTGATAAAAAAAGACGAAATGACCTTCTTGATTTTGTTAAGAATTACCCATACTCAAGTTATGGTGATTATTTGAGTGAAAAAAGATCTCAACAAGTTATTCTTTCAAAAGCAGATTTTCCAGACTATTTTGAAACAGAACTGGATTTGGTTAAGTCTCTTACCGATTGGATTGCTGATGAATAGTATTTATACACATAGGTCCCACCTCTGGGGAACTTTTTACTTGGTTTTGTATGCCCTATGCAACGTTATTGAAATTTTGGTCGAGATTGGTTATAATTAGGCTGCCTGTATCGGATGGTCGCCCCGCATGCACGGGGGAGGAAAGTCCGAACATTCCCTCCGCTTTGTCGGGGGAGCAGGGTAGCGGGTAATGCCCGTCCGGAGCAATCCGTGAGATGCGAACAGAGACGGATTTTTTTGAAAGAAAAAATCCGCCCCGAGCTTGTCGAGGGGCGAGCCGCACAGTAATGTGTGGGTGAAACGGCTAAACTCTTACCTGAATGCAAGGCCGAGTCCCATTTTTGGGAAGTGCCGCTAGAGGTTGGCAGTAATGCCAATCCCAGATAAATGACTGTCGCCCAGCTCCACTCTTGAGGTTTAGAAAATTTCTAGAATCCAAAAGTGGGGCTGGGTACAGAATTCGGCTTATAGATACAGGCAAGAAAATGAAAACCACTTCGCGCAAGCGAAGTGGTTTTCATTTGGCGAAGAAAAATGATAAAAACAACGAGAACATCACTTGTCATTTAATGTAATATATGGCTTCGTTGAGTGTTTTTAATTAACAAATGAGGTTTGATAGAGCCAGTCTCATAAGATATGATTAGACTAAGTATTATTAATTTCAGTCATCTTTAAAATCATTATGGACGAAATATCTCCGGCAAGTGTGCATGTGGTAAGAAAAGCATCGCTTGAGAAAATATCCTTTATCATTTTGGGAGTCGTGGCTCTGATTCTGCCGTTCTTTATCATCCCGTCCCAGTACTTCGGAATAGGGCTCTCCAAAGGTCTTCTGGTGTCAGTTGGCGTCTTGGCCAGTTTTGCAATGTACCTGATTTCTTTAATACGAGACGGCCGCTTTGAATTTCCAAAAAATCTCGCGATTTTGTCCGTTCTCCTTGTACCTCTCGTTTTCTTTGTGTCAGCTATTGCCAATGGTTTTAGCCAGCAGTCTGTAATCGGTCTCTTCTTCGAAAATGGCACGGTTACAAGTGTCTTTCTGGGTTTTCTTTTTCTATTTTTGGTAAGTCAGCTTTTCAGAAGTAAGGAGCGAATATTTTATTCCTATCTAGGATTTTTTGCTTCGTTTGGAATTATAGCTCTTTATCATATTGTCAGAATTCTTTTGGGTGCTGATATCTTGTCTTTCGGTTATCTGGTCAATCAAACCTCAAATTTGATTGGCAGTTGGAATGATCTGGCGCTTTTCTTCGGCGCCACAGCTGTACTTTCTATTGTCACTTTAGAAATGGTGGCTCTCAACAAACTCTTTAAGGTTCTCATTTATGTCGCCTTTGCTCTCTCACTTGTTTTTCTGGTAATAGTTAACTTTTCTACTGTCTGGTATGTCTTGGCAGTATTTTCTCTGATTGTATTTCTTTACGTCATCTCTTTCAGCCAATTTTCTCAGAGTCAGGAGCTTGCTCATGATATGAAAGTTGATAATACTGAAGGAGAAGCGAAAAATTATCAGAGAAAAATATCGTACAACGCTCTCATTCTTCTGGTTCTCTCTGTTGTATTTATCTTTGCGGGGTCGGGAATAGGAGAAAGGATTGCCAACTCTCTTAATGTGGCAAGTATAGAAGTCAGACCGGCGTGGAGCGCAACTTTCGAAATTGCCGGCAAAACCCTAAAGGAATCTCCGGTTTTCGGCACAGGCCCGAACTCTTTCGTTCATCAATGGTTGCGACATAAACCTGAAGGTATAAACGATACATTTTTCTGGGCGACAGATTTTTCATTCGGAATCGGCCTTATCCCGACATATCTGACCACTACCGGACTTATTGGTCTTCTGGCGTGGCTGTTCTTTTTCGTAATGTTTCTGTATGTTGGAATCAAAGCAATATTCCAATCTGTTCCGGATTTATTCTCTCGCTATCTAGTTACTTCTTCTTTCCTGGTGGCGCTCTTCTTTTGGGTGATGAATGTGTTCTACGTTCCCAGCGTCGTTAACGTATTTCTCGGTTTCTTTTTCACGGGATTGTTTTTCGCGGCGGCCTATAAAGACGGTCTTTTGAAGAGTGTAAAAGTTTCATTAACTAATAATCCTAAAGTCAACTTCCTGTCAGTCCTCATTTTGGTTGTCCTACTGATAGGGTCTGTTACGTATGGATACCTGCTTATACAGAAACTCTCATCAACTGTGTATTTTCAAAAAAGCGTTGCGGCTCTTAACAGAGATCAGGATTTGGATCAGGCACAGAATTATATGGTCAGAGCGGTAGAACTGGGAGATCGGGACTTGTATTATCGAGGTCTTTCCGAAATCAGTCTAATTAAGGTGAGTGAAATTTTAAACAGGGAAGGAGCAACTATTGAGGGAATTCGAGACGAATTTCAGCAAACTCTTGCAAATAGCATTGAGAATGCAAGACGAGCAACGGAGGTTAATCCCAAAGGGTATCAGAACTGGGCGACTCTAGGTAGGATTTATGGTGAGCTCGTCCCTCAGCCGTTTGCCGTTCCCGGGGCTTATGAAAGTTCCAAAACGGCATACGAGGAAGCTTTAAAAGTAAACCCACACAGCCCAGCGATATATCTTCTTTTGGCGAGACTTGAAGTTGCCAACAACAACCTGGACGGAGCGAGAGATTACGCAAACATGGCAATACGGGAGAAATCTAACTACGCTGACGCTCACTTTTTGATTTCTCAAATTGAAGTTACTCAGGGCAATTTGTCTCAAGCAATACCTGCACTTGAGACTACGCTCCTTTTGTCGCCAAATAATCCAGGACTTTTCTTCCAGCTTGGTATTCTTAAATATAATGACAGAGATTTTGAAGGAGCAATCCCAGCTCTGACCAATGCGGTGGTGCTCATTCCTGACTATGCAAATGCTAAGTATTTCCTCGGCTTAAGCTTGTACAATGTCGGGGAAGTCGAGGCGGCAATTCTGCAATTTGAGGGTATTGAAAAGACAAATCCGGATAACCAAGAAGTTAAACTCATTCTCTCAAATCTTAGGGAAGGTCTGGAACCTTTTGCTAACGTGGCTCCGCCGTTAGATGATAGGCCGGAGAGACGGGAAGAGCTCCCTTTGGAGGAGGAGAACTAGTCTAATTATTCGGCCTTGTCAGAAATAGATAATCGGCTTAGAGAGGGGACTCCTGCCGAACTTGGTTATGGTTGAAAGGATTTTAAATTTCTTGAATAAGGAGACCAGCGGCTTACATAGCGCCGCTTACCTCCTTGCTTTTTTTGCCCTACTATCACAAGTCTTGGCTCTGATAAGAGACAAGCTCCTGGCTCTTACCTTTGGAGCCGGGCCGCAACTTGATTTGTATTATGCCGCTTTTCGTATTCCGGATTTTATTTTTGTCACGGTCGGTTCAATTGTTTCTCTTTCCGTTCTGGTTCCTTTTCTAATTGAACGGATGCGGATGGGTGAAAGTGAGACACGTCTCTATATAAATTCTATTTTCTCTTTCTTTCTGGTAACAGTTCTGGTTGCTTGTCTTGTTGTTTTTATCTTTGCTTCCGAGTTGTTATCTTTTGTTTTTCCTGGTTTTCCACAGGGTTCTTTTGTCACTCTTGTATCTCTGATGAGAATTCTCCTTGTCTCGCCGATTCTTCTGGGTGTCTCAAGCCTTTTTGCCGGTTTGTCTCAGTCAACCAACAGATTTCTGGTTTATGGTTTGAGTCCCGTGGTTTATAACATTGGAATAATTTTGGGGATTATCTTTCTTTATCCCGCTTTAGGTCTTCCTGGACTGGCTTTTGGGGTTTTGATAGGGGCTTTACTTCATCTCCTCGTTCAATTTCCGGCAGTTAGAAAAATCGGAATGTTTCCTAGAATTACCCTGCATCCCGATTTCAATCTAATTAAAAGCACCGTTGTCACCTCCATACCGAGAACTTTAGCTCTCTCTTTTAATCATCTATCAATTTTAATTCTGCTTTCTTTTGCCTCTCTACTCTCAGTCGGTTCAATTGCTGTTTTTAATCTCTCTCTTAATTTACAATCCGTGCCACTGAGTATAATCGGCGTGAGCTATTCTCTGGCGGCTTTCCCGGCTCTTTCCAGAATGTTTGCCGGGAAGGATACCGAAGGTTTTTATATTAAGCTGACAATTTCCTTGCGTCACATTATTTTCTGGTCACTGCCGTTCGCTGTCTTGTTCGTTGTTCTGCGAGCCCATATAGTCAGAATAATTCTGGGATCGGGGGAGTTCGATTGGACAGACACGCGGTTGACGGCGGCGGCTCTCGCCATGTTTGTAATCTCAGTGCTTTTTCAGAGCCTCAACTTGCTTTTTATCAGGGGATTTTATGCAATGGGAAATACTCGCGTTCCTCTTTTCGCCGGAATTCTCTCCGTATTCGTCACTATTCTTTCCGCGCAATGGCTTATCGGTGTATTTGAGAGGATTCCGGTTTGGCGCTTCTTCATAGAACAACTTTTTAAAGTCTCAGGTCTGCCGGGCACCGAAGTGCTCATGCTTCCCTTGGCTTATACCCTGGGCTCTTTCGTGAGCTGTCTAGTCTTATGGTGGCTATTGGAGAGGAGGAGGCGATTTTCGCGTACCGTTATACCAACTCTTTTTCAGAGTCTTTCCGCCTCAGTCATCATGGGTTTTACTATTTTTCTGGCTTTGAGAATTTTCGACAACATGTTCTCCCTCGAGCATTTCTGGGGACTCTTTGCTCAAGCTTCTCTGTCCGCTGTAATAGGTGTAACTGCCGGTATCTTGGTTCTCGTTGTGCTTGGCAATCTGGAAATTAAAGACATTTGGAGGATTCTTCATCAAAAGTTCTGGAAAACCAAAGTGGTGGGACCTGATCCCGAAGTCGTATAATCTTTCATTCTTCGTATGGATAACATCAGAAATTTTTCTATCATTGCTCATGTTGACCACGGCAAGTCTACCTTGGCGGACAGGTTGCTTGAAATTACGGAGACGATTCCGAAAAGGAAGATGAGAGAGCAAGTTTTGGATAGTATGGATTTAGAAAGAGAACGTGGAATTACAATAAAGATGCAACCTGTGAGAATGATCTATAAACCACCAGCCAATAACCAACAACAAACAACAGATGACCAAAATCACCCAAGTCCAGAGGAAGGTCGTGGGTCGCCGGTTGTGAGTCGTGAGTTTATATTGAATTTGATAGACACTCCCGGGCACATTGATTTTTCGTACGAAGTATCCAGAGCCTTAAAAGCGGTTGAGGGTTCTATTTTGCTGGTTGACGCAACACAGGGTATTCAGGCGCAAACCATATCGGTCTTAAATATGGCACAAGAAGGGGGTTTGGTTATTATTCCGGTTGTCAGCAAGATAGATTCTCCGTTAGCAAGGGTGCCTGAAGTAAAAAAAGAAATTGCCGCTCTTTTGTCGTGTGATGAGAGTAACGTGTTGGAGGTGTCAGGAAGGACCGGAGACGGAGTGGAAGCACTCTTAAGAGAAGTGGTACACAAAATTCCTCCTCCTCGTGAAGAATTATCCGAAACGAAAACATTTCGTAGCTTGATTTTTGATTTTCAATACTCGGATCACACCGGTGTTATCGTGTTTGTGCGGGTGTTTGGTGGGGAACTGAGGATGGGAGAGCGCCTCAAATTTCTTGTGGCCAAAAGAGAATTTAATCCGATTGAGATCGGAATTTTTTCACCCGATAGGGTTCGCAGGCAAGGACTGTCTTCCGGAGAAATTGGTTATATAGTTACCGGAATCAAAGAACCGGGGATCGCCTCAGTCGGCGACACTGTTGCACACGTCTCAGACACAAAAGAACCTCTTTCCGGATATTTAAATCCAAAGCCAGTGGTTTGGGCTTCGCTTTATCCGGAAAGCCAAGATGAATTCGTAAATCTCAGGCAGTCATTAACCCGTCTCAAACTCTCCGATTCATCTCTCTCGTTCGCGGAAGAGTCGTCAGGCACACTTGGACGCGGTTTCCGATGCGGATTCTTAGGCATGCTTCACTTGGAGATTGTGACAGAAAGGCTTAAACGTGAGTTTAACATCGCGCTAATTATTACTTCACCGGGTGTGACGTATCAAGTTACACTTAAGAATGGAAAGAAAACTTCCATATATTCGGCCGCTTTCTTTCCGGACGGACATGAGATAAAAGAAGTCTTAGAGCCCTGGGTCCGGATTAATGTTATATCGCCGAACAGGTATTCCGGATCTCTTGTGCAGATTCTTTATGAGCATGAGGCAAAAATCGAAGAAACGCAAAATTTCGGATTGGACAGAATATCATTAAAAGCCCAAATGCCACTCCGTGAACTTATGAGGAATTTTTTTGACAAGATCAAGAGCTTGTCCTCGGGATACGCCTCTGTTTCTTATGAAATAGCTGATTTGGCGAAGGCTGATGTGGCAAGGATTGATATTTTGGTAGCCGATGAAGTCGTTCCGGCCTTTTCAAGAATGGTCTCACTGCGTAACATGGAAGAGGAAGCCGAGGCCGCCGTAGAAAGACTTCGCAAAATCCTTCCCAGGCAACTTTTCGCTCTCAAGATTCAAGCCAAAGTGAATGGAAGAATAGTGTCATCCCGCTCGCTCTCTGCCTTAAGAAAAGACGTGACGGGGTACTTATACGGAGGGGATATAACCAGAAAAAAGAAATTGTGGGAAAAACAAAAAAAGGGGAAAAAGAGAATGAAAGAAAGAGGTCGAGTTAATATCCCGCAGGACGTCTTTATAAAAATGATGAGATTTGACTAGAAGAATATGGGGGAATAGAGAAGTACCATGCCGAGTATTATCATTACCGACAGTACAATCCAGATGATTTGAATCTTTTTCTTATGTTTTTTCTGAAATAACATCAGGTTCAAGTATAATTACAAAGTATTATACCATGCGTGATTTTAGGCACAGGCGCAGAGCCAAAAAGTTTCTCAACTCTCCCAGATTTGTGCTGATTTTGGTTGTTCTTGTGATTATAATCGGTCAGGGAGCCTGGGGTGTCTATAAGAAAGAGAGGGAGAGCGAAATGAATCTGGAAGATGTTCGGGGTGAGCTTGAGAGGACCAGAGAGAGGGAAGAAGAACTTTCTCAACAGATTGAATATCTACACACGGACAAGGGAATTGAGGGTGAAATAAGAGAGAAATTCAGTGTCGTTAAGCCGGGAGAAGAGGTGGTTATTATAATTGAAGACAGAAAGGCTGAATCTGAGACTGATTCAAAACAATCCTTCCTTGAGCGTCTCTGGAATGGTATAAAAGGTATCTTTAACAATTAGCGGGTATGGTCTAATGGCATGACGTAACCTTCCCAAGGTTGAAACCGGGGTTCGATTCCCCGTACCCGCATCAAAACACAATTCCGCTATGGCGGGATTGTGTTTTGGGTGTATCTGGCCATATCATGCTAATTGCGGCATTTAGTACAATCAATTTTCTAATAAATCAAGACTGAGGCCGGCGGTTGGGGTGGTATAATTACGCGACTTATTAGTTTTACAGAAAATAAATAATGAAGAAAGTAGTCATCTATTCGACACCCACTTGCGTTTACTGTAACAGTGCGAAGGAATTCTTTAAGCAGAACAATATTCAATACGAGGACTATGATGTAGCCACCGATCTTCAAAAAAGGCAGGAGATGATTGAGAGGAGCGGACAGATGGGGGTGCCAGTCATCTTAGTGAGTGACTCTTCAACGCCTTCGGAGCAGGGTGAAATGGTAATAGGCTTTGATAAGCCGAGATTGGTGGAATTACTTGGTATCAAGGTGTAATTCCGAGATACGGTTCAGAGAAAACCATACTGCGCCAGCGGGGGTGGTTTGTTTTCCGTCATCTGCTATATTTTATAACTGATTTAGAACCCCTTGTAGTTCAACGGACAGAACAACCCCGTCCTAAGGGGTAGATGTCAGTTCAATTCTGGCCAAGGGGATAATCGTTTTTAATTTCACGTTTTTACCGTCTAACGAAACTCGATCTTGTCGGCGATATTATTTTTGCTATACTGAGATTCCAAATGAGTCCGGAGGAACAAAATAAACTAAACCGCGCCTTAGAACTTGCCGAAGAAAATAACCGCCTGATCAAAAAACTTGTTCGAGCGGCTCGTTGGGCAAGACTGTTTAGATTCATCTACCTGCTTATTATTGTCGGGGCTTCCGTTGGTATTCTCTACGTTCTTCAGCCATATCTGGAGCAAATTTTGGAGACTTACGGAGGCATAAGAGATTCAGTAAATAGCTTTGGTGGGGCGCTTAGATAGGTTTTTTCACACGCCGTGGTAGCTCAGTGGTAGAGCTCTCGCCTGAAGAGCGAGGAGTCGGGTGTTCGATTCACCCCCGCGGCACAAACATGGCACAAACCCAAAAGACTCGCCTTGAGGAGAATCTTTTAGGTTTAGGACCCCTTTACTTTGAGTCTTGTTTCTTTATGTTTATCCAGTTTTGGTAATTTGAGAATCAGCAATCCATATTTCTCTACCGCCTCAGCTCCGTCAATGTCAACTTCTTTTG
>Ga0214472_10007156_pt1 | contig 11694 bp, 13 predicted proteins | sample RVTome_6_FD_207662 | JGI IMG/M metagenome (GOLD analysis project Ga0214472, IMG submission 207662) | Soil microbial communities from uranium-contaminated site in the Upper Colorado River Basin, Wyoming, United States - RVT140D175 | ecosystem: Environmental > Terrestrial > Soil > Contaminated >...
TCGCACGCGGCCGAGCAACGCCGGGTCGCGGTGCAGGAAGTAGCGCAGTCGCCGGGGGAAGCTGATCGCCCATTGGCGTACCGGTACCTGCGGGAAGACGTGCTCGACCCGATGCGCGGCGGTCTCGGCCATGCGCCGCGTAGTGCAGGACGGGCACAGGCCGCGGCCCTTGCAGGAGAAGGTGACCAGGAAGTCGTGGCCGCAGCTTCGAGCGCTACGGATTCGCGGTCGTCGGCGACCACGAGTTGCCGCAGCCGCTGATCGATGCCTGCCTTGACCGATTCAAGCGGTTCTTCGCGCTGCCTGAGCAGGAGAAGCTCCGTTACCGCATGGCAGGCATCGGCGGCGCGCGCGGTTACACGCCCTTCGGCATCGAAACCGCGAAGGGCGCGACCCATTACGACCTCAAGGAGTTCTGGCAGATCGGGCGCGAACTGCCCCCCGGCCACCGGTACCGGTCGTCGATGCCGGACAACGTCTGGATTCCGGGCGACGACGGCTTCAAGCGCGCGGCACTCGATCTCTGGGAATCCTTCGATGCGATGGGCCGCAAGCTGCTCGAGGCGATCGCACGATACCTCGGCCTGCCGGGGCACTGGTTCGACGATAAGGTGGACGAAGGCAACAGCGTGCTGCGGGTGATTCGCTACCCGCCGCTGAAGGCAGGCCCGACTGGTGTCCGTGCCGGTGCCCACGAGGACATCAACGTGATCACCTTGTTGCTCGGAGCCGAGGAAGGGGGCCTGGAGGTGCTGGATCGCAGCGGGCGGTGGCTGCCGATCAATCCGCCTGCCGGCATGCTGGTCTGCAATGTCGGCGACATGCTGCAGCGCCTGACCAATCACGTGCTGCCCTCGACGACCCACCGGGTCGTCAACCCGGTCGGCGCGCGCGTCAACTTCCCGCGGTACTCAATGCCATTCTTCCTGCACTTTAATTCCGACTTCCCGATCGCGACGCTGCCGCGCTGCATCACGCCGGACCGCCCCGACCGGTATCCGGAACCGATCCTCGCGGACGACTACCTGCGCGAGCGGCTGCGTGAAATCAAGTTGCTCTACTGAAGGCGGCTAGCGGACGTGGCCAAGCTGTACTTCTATTACTCGACGATGAATGCGGGAAAGTCGACCGCGCTGCTGCAGTCGAGCCACAATTATCGCGAGCGTGGCATGCACACGCTGGTCTACACGGCAAAGCTCGACCAGCGTGGCGGCGGCAGGGTTCACTCGCGTATCGGCCTCACGAGCGAAGCGCTGCATTTTGGCGCGGATACCAATCTCTATGCCGAGATTGCCGACGAGCACGCCGTCCGCGCCGTCAATTGCGTGCTGCTCGACGAGGCGCAATTCCTGTCGCCGGCCCAGGTGGAGCAGCTGGCCGCGGTCGTGGACCGAATCTCGATACCGGTGCTTTGCTATGGCCTGCGCACCGATTTCCGCGGCGAGCTGTTTCCCGGCAGCGCGCGGCTGCTCGCGCTCGCGGACGAGCTTTCGGAACTGAAGACCATCTGCCACTGCGGCCGCAAGGCGACGATGGTCGCGCGCATCGGTGCCGGCGGTGCGGTCGAGCGCGAGGGCGCACAGGTCGAGATCGGCGGCAACGAGCGCTATCTGCCGCTGTGCCGGCGTCATTACTTCGAGGCGACCCGCGGCCTGGGTCAGGCGTGGTGAAGATGACGGCGACTTCCCGGTGCACTGCAGGGCTGATGCTGCTCCTGCTCTGGGCGCCCGCGGCGCAACCGGGCGAGGACGAGAGCAGCGACGAGTCGACCAGTCCTTGCTTCACTCGGCAGGCAGGCGACCCCGGCGGCCTCGACCGGATTCGCGCCGGCGTTCAGTGGAGCGTCTGCAGTGCGGCGCAGTTCATGGATCGCGTGTTCGGCGGCGAACACGAATACGCCGTTCTCGAGGACGACACCAGCGGCCGCGCCGGTTTCGGGTTGCGCTGGAACGAGCAGGATGAGTTGGAATTCGACGGGCGCTTCCGCGCGAACGTGAAATTGCCGGCGTTCGACGAGCGAGTCGATGCGGTAATCGGGCGCGCGAACCGCGATGAGTTCATTGCCGATGAACTTGCCGGCGTCGGCCCCGTCGGCGGATCCTTTTTCGATGACGAGCCCGCGGATTGGTTCGCAGGACTCGGTTACAGCGTCCGTCGCCGGCTGGACAGCCAATTTGACCTCGGCGCCGGCGTCAAGCTGGAGTCGCCGGTCAATCCTTTCGCCAACGCGCGATACCGGCATTACATTTACCTGCGTGACGATACTCTGCTGACATTGCGCAGTACGGCATTCTGGGAGAATGGCGAAGGGTTCGGCCTCACCCAGGCTTTTGAAGCCGATCATGTCCTGAGCCCCGACTACATGCTGCGCCTGGCGAACTCGCTGCGCTGGTCAGAAGAGACGCTTGGGGTTCGCTGGCGGTCCCGGGTCGCGCTGTACCAGACCATCGACCACCGCCGTGCGATGCGCTATGAACTGAACGTGCGCGGCGAGACCGATGGCACCGAACCCAATCGCTATGGTCTCGGCGTGACGCACCGCCGCTCGATGTGGCGCGACTGGTTCTTCATCGAGGCCGGCTCGGAACTCTTCTGGGCGAAGGGCCCATTACCTGCGGACCGATGCGACGCCTGCTTGGGCGCCAGCATCGGCTTTGAGTTCCTGTTCGGCGCGGTTTACGACCGCGCATTGCGTCGCGAGGCCCGCGAGGTCGAGGCTGCTGAGAATCCGCGCTGATCTGACCGTGGCGCAAAGCGCGCTCGGGGCTTAGTCGTCGCGCTCGAGCAGCGCGAGCTTCGCTTCGCGCAGGAAGGCCCGGTCGCCCGTGCGGCCGCGCATGTTTTCCGACTCGGCCTCGCTGATCAGCTCTGCGTCCAGCGCCCAGGACTGCAGGATCCTGCGCTTCTCATCGCGACTCAGCCGCGCGTCATCGAGCACCTCGGCCGGGCGCGAGAAATACCGGCTCGGATCCATTACCGCGTCGTCAACGTCGATGCGGGCTTCGGGATGCGTCATGTCCTGTCACCACTTCGCCAAGTAGACCGCGAGTGCGTCGTCCTGGCAAGGCCAATGTTCGCTTCCGCACAGACCGGGAGACAGGGGCTTCCATAGGATTCGGCCGTGTCTCATGTCGTGCAGCAAAGGGGCTGAGCGATGGCCGTGGTGGGCCCAAAGCGAACTCAGGGGATGGTCCTCGTCGACGCGTCACCTGGAAAGGCCAACGGTCGCGGCGACGGTGTCCATCTCGACGACATGCGCCAGCGCGGATCCGCGCAACGCCGCTTGGCCGAGTCATCGAATACGCCTATTATGCCGGGCTCGCCCAACGATGCCCTGCTTGCCCTGGCGGTCGCCGAGCAACAGCTTTGCGGCGCCCGGCGCGAGAATGAAAGCCTGAGGATGAACAACGAGCGACTGCTGCAGAGGCTGTCCGATGTCTCGCGGCGGGCGGCGGCAGCGCAACGCCTCGCCCATCACGACGGGCTGACCGGACTGCCTAATCGGCTATTGCTGATCAAGCAGTTGCAGCAGGCCATCAGGAATGCCGGTGAACGGCAAAGTCAGCTGGCTCTGCTGTTCATCGATCTCGACGGCTTCAAGATGGTGAATGACCGATTCGGGCACATGGTTGGTGACCGGTTGCTGACGGTGATTGCTGCTCGACTCGCGGCCTGTGTCCGCTCCGGCGACATCGCCTGCCGTTACGGCGGCGATGAATTCGTGGCGCTGCTGTCGAACATCGACGACGCAGCCATTGCCGACCGCATCGCGGAGAAGGTCCGCGAGCGAATTGACCGACGCTACCTGATCGACGGAACAATTGTCCGGATAACCGCTTCTATCGGCCTGGCCATGTATCCCGCCGATGGCCTGCGATATGACGTGCTGTTGAGCCGCGCCGACACCTCCATGTATCGCAACAAAGCCGCTCGGCGCACGCTCTGCGCGTTGTCTGGAGCATCGGAGTCTGCCGCCACGGGACGTCCGGCTCCGATGGCCGCAATGTGAGTGCGAGGCTGAAATCTCCGCTGGATGACGGGTTTGACCTGACCGCGGATCTCGCCGACGAAATCACGATCGAGCTGCCACAAGGCCACTTGCGGCCGCATGCGGCGCAGCCAACGGCAGTCGACGCCGACTCCGATGCGGACGCGACCGGGCGAGGGACGGCCGGCAATTCGGCGACCGTTTCCATCGGTAGCGTGTTGAGTGAGCGCTATCTCCTCGAGCAGCAGGTTGGATCCGGCGGCACGGCCGTAGTTTCCCGGGCCCGGGACCTGCGGCGCGCTGGGGCGACTGACGACGTCTCACACGTTGCGATCAAGGCGCTGCGCCCTGAATTGCGCGATCGACCCCAGTCCATCGCCCGGCTTCGGCGGGAATTCCGCCAGACGCAAGCGCTTGTGCACCCGAACGTCGTACGGTTCTACGACCTAGACTGTGATCGCGGAATATGGTTCATCGCGATGGAACTGCTTGACGGCGAAGCGCTTGGCCAGCGGCTGCGACGCGCGCATCCTCCGGGCTTGCCGCCGCGGGAGGCATTGCGCATCGCGGCCGCCTGTGGTGATGCGCTGGCGTTTGCCCACGAGCATGGCGTGACCCACGGCGACGTGAAGCCGGATAACGTGTTCGTCACCGCCACCGACGAGGTGCGGGTGCTCGATTTCGGCGTCGCACCGGAGTCGGTGTTGGCAGCGCCGGCGCATGCTCCGTCGACTGACCGGATCATGCCGGCCGCAACGCGCGCCTACGCCAGCCCGGAAGTACTGGCCGGGAAGGGGCCGGAACCCCGCGACGACGTATTCAGCCTGGCCTGCGTGATCTACGAGATGCTCGCGGGCCGGCACCCCTACGGGCGGCGTGGCGCGAACGAGGCCCGCGATGCGGGCCTGACGATCGAACCGGCGCCCGGGTTGTCGAGGTCGCAGTGGCGTGCGCTGGCCGCAGGCCTGGCCTGGCGTCGGGAGCAGCGACCAGCAGACGTTCGTGATCTGCTGGGCGCCCTGGGCGCGGAAGTGCCTGCCCGGGCGATTCAGCGGACCCTGCCATCTCCGGTCCCGGTGAGCTCGGGCGGACCGCGGCGGCTGTCGCGCGGGGTGTGGGCTGGCAGCATCGCCGTCGTCGCCGCCGCACTGGGCTTGCTGACTGGTCTGGTGGGCCTGAATTCGCGAAGTGGTCCGCAGGCCGTGTCACAGGCTTCGCCGGCGGCCACAAGCATGACGCCCGGCCAAGCTCCGCCTGGCGGGACCGCGGCTGGTTTGGCCGCATCGGCTGCGGTCAACCCGGCGACCGCGGGACCGTCGGGCGCCGCGCCGATTGTGGCGTCGCCTGCTGCACGATCCCCGCCGCCGCCAGGTCGAATCTCGTTCGATGCGGCAGCGATGGTCGTGAGCCAGAGAACCGTCACTGCGGCGATTCCGGTCCACCGTCTCGACCAGTCACCACCACGCGTGAGCGCCACTTGGCGCACGATGGACGGTACCGCATTGACTGGTCTTGACTACGGCGGCCCGCACACCGGCCTGGCGAGCTTCGCGGAAGGCCAGAAGGTCCACGTCATTTACGTGCCAATCGTGGGCGACGCGGAGGCCTCGGGCGACAGGACGTTCACCGTCGAGCTGACCGCCGCGTCACCTCGCGCGAGCCTGGGATCGATCCGTCGCCTCATCGTCACGATCCAGAACGACCGCTGAAACCGGCGAATCCTGCCGTTTTGTAGCTCCGTAAACGACGAAAGCCGGAGCAATGTCCGGCTTTCGTTTCTGACTGGCAGCTCTTCCAATCAGCGTAGGCGATACACTTGCTCATTGCGGATGATGACGTGGCTGCCGACGCGCAGCCCCGGGTTCTCCAGCTGCGTGACCTGGGCCCAGCGCCCGTCGTCGAGGCTGACGTCGAACCGATAGGCGTCTCGCAGATCGTGCCGGTCATTATTGTTATTCTGGATCTGATAGCCGATCACGCCACCGGCGACCGCACCCGCCGCAGTGGCGACAGTCCGACCGTCGCCGGAACCGATATTGCTGCCGATCACTCCGCCAATGACAGCGCCGAGTACGGCACCTCCGGCGCCGCTCGGGTCCTGCCTCTGGTCCCGCACCCGGACGTGCTCGATTCGGTCGATGGTACCGCAGGTGTCGCAGCGGCTGCGGTAGTTGCTGTCGTTGTAATGACGGGGCTGCGAGCCGCAGGCGGCGAGCAGGACGGTGGTCAATGTGAACAGACCAATTTTCAGGGCGATACTACGCATGGGAACCTCATTGGATCATTGCAATCGCGCCAGCCGCAGTTTTTCGCTTTGCTGTCACTGCTGCAGCGCGTCCTAAACTCAATTTTCAGGATACGGCAGCCAGCTTCCGCGGTCGGTACGGCAGCGTACGCAACTGGAAATTCGGGTCCGGCGCCCGGATTGAAAGGGACCCAGTGGTGCCGTTAGCCGCACCACTGGGTCAGGTCTGAATCCGGGCTGTGTGATGGCCTCAGGGGAGAGGTGATTGGGGATGTGGGAGCATCAGCCCGGATTCAGTACGTCAACTTGCCAAGCATCTGCAGGATACGACCCCGAATGGGCCTGTTCTGTACGGTATCGCACATAAGGGGTTACGACCGGAAAAGTGGCGCATCGCCGGGCGGTTGCGCGCCGGCCGCGGCTATGCAAACAGTCGCCGATAGTCATCGACCACCGCCTCGTAGCACTCACAGGCCGCTGCTTCGAGCCCCTTGCGGTCGAGGATGCTGATTTCTCCGCGGGTGTAGCGAATGAGATTTCTCGACTGCAATGCGCCTGCGGCAATGGTCACTGCGCTCCTCTGCACGCCAAGCATGTGGGCGAGGAATTGATGCGTGAGACCGAAATGATCCGCGTGCGCACGGTCGTGCATCATCAGCAGCCAGCGCACCAGCCGCGCCTCTATGTGATGAAAGCGGGTACAGACGGCGGTTTGCGACAGTTGCGTCAGCAATACGTACAGGTAGCGGTTGACCGTGCGGACCAAGAGGGGGCTGTCGCGCAATTCGCGCCGGAATTGCGGGGCTGGCATCCGCAATGCGATGCCGGCACCCTGCACGATTGCACGCAGGCGGGCGCTGTTGACCCCCAGCACCAGTGTCACGCCGAGCATGCCTTCGTTGCCGATCAGGCCCATTTCGAGTGGTGGATGACCCCTCACCATCGCCACCAGCGAGGCGATGCCGGTGACGGGAAAGTAAACGTGCTGGAAGCGCTGATTGCGTTCGCACAGGACGTCGCCGAAGTCCAGGTCCACTGGCTCGCAGTGTTCCAGAAGCCTGTTGCGTAACTTGCGCGGCAGGCCTCCGAGCAGGCGGTTTACCACTTGTACAGGTACTGCGGCTGTCATTCCAAGATCCTGTAGCCGACGGGCACTGCTGACTATTTGTTGTCCTCGCGCGGAGCCGTGGGGACGTCCTCGGCCACTTCATCGTCCCTATTCTTGCAGACATCCTTGGCGGGCGCATTGCCAGTGCGATCGCCGCGCTTCTCGTGTGGCTGATGCCCGTTCTGCTGCGGCGCTTCCGGATCGCACTCGGGTTCGACCTGACGCTGAGCCTGCTTCTCCTTCTGGTCGCGCCCACGTCCCTTTCCTGGCTTGACCGAGCGATCCAGCGGTTGCAGCTGGGCCGGCTCGCCAGCACCCGCGGCAGTCTTGCCGTCCGCGCTGCGGGTTCCCGCCGCGCGCACATCCACCGCACTGCGCTGTTCGTCGATCACACGCACTTTCCGCGTGGCGGTGACTTCGCGGGTCGGTGCGGATTCGGCAACACTGGTCTCGGGTGCCTGCCCAGGCTTGCGCTTCAACTGCGGTTCGCGCGCGGCGAACGGAGTCTGGGCGGGTGGTGGTGCATGCCGCGCGGTGACCTGGCGCTCGGCTGCCTCACGCGACGGACGCACCTTGGCGCCTGTTCCCGAGTCCAGCACGCTGCGCGCGCTCGGAACAACCGCGGCGACGTGCGTGATCTCGCCCGAGTCGGCAGTCTTGCTGTCGAGGCGAATCCTCGCCGTTCGCACGGGTCGTGCATTCACGAATACGTCGGTCGGGACCGCGATGACCGCGCCTGCAACCCTGCGATTGACATAGTTCACCTGGCTGATATTGATGTCGCCGCTGGAATAATTGTTGTAGACGTTGGTGATCGTCGTATTGTTGACGACCGTATTATTTGCATTGACCCGCGTGAAATAATCGCGGCTCACCCGGTAGGACGGCACATAGATTTCGCGTGGTCCGAGCGGGAACCAGCCGATTGGTGAGCCACCGACCGATGAGATCGACCGGCTCCAGCCACTGCCACCAATGAAGGCCACCAGTGCCGGAGAGTAAACCGGGCGCACATTCCGTGGTCCCGGAATCCAGCCCCAGCGATTGGATACATGGACCCAGCGTCCATAGTGCGACGGAGCGAAGCCCCAGGGCGCGTCGTCAATCCAGGTCCAGCCCCACGGCTCCTGCCAGGCCCAGTGTCCATCCCGGTAGGGCGCCCAGTCGTTGTCGACCCGACGTGGGAACCAGACGACACCGAGACGGCCCACCTGGCGCCAGTCGCCGTAGTCATCCAGGTCCGAGTAGCCCACCATGTCGTCGTCGACGTAACGCAGGGACACGGAGCGATCGAGGCGTTGGTCGCGTTCGAGGCTGTAGAGATCGAAATCGTCCGGTCGCGGCAGGCCGTACATTTCGTAGTCGCGCAGGTCGGTGCCGTAGAAGCGCACCGTGTCGCCTGCGCGCAGTGCAAAGCGGCCATCGTCGCCGTATGCCACGCCGGCGCCTTCCCAGACGACGATGGTAGTGACATCGTCATACGGGTCGACATCGATGCGATAGCGTCCGGCGCGATTGATGACAAACGCTAGCGTGGGCGTGGCTACCTCATAGGTCTGCCCGGGATAGATGCGGCGCACACGCAGGTTGATCGTGCCCTGAGTCAGGCGCAGCTGCGCAACGTCATCGTTTAGGTTCAGGATCCCGAAGCTGGTGTCCGGCCCGAGCCGGATGGCGGCATTCCCGACCTGGAACTCTGCGCGCGCATCTCGATCGGTCCAGAGCCGGTCGCCGCGGATCAGCGGGCGATTGCGTTGGATGCCGATCCAGTCGTCCTCGCCAGCCGGCGAGTAGCTCACCTCACCCAGGATATCGTTCAGGCGCGCCACGCGCCCCGGAGGATCCTCGTAATCGGCGCGCGCAATGGGCGTGACGCACAGCGAAAACAGCAACACGCCCGTGAGTGCAAGCGCACGCGACGAATTCGGCATGTTTCAGTTCCTTCAGTTCTTGGCCCGCACGACCAGCAGCATAACGCCCGCAATGATGGCTCCTGCGCCGAGCCAGACCGGAATGTTGACGGTTTCCTTGTCCGTGACTGAAAGCGCGATGGGCCCAAGCTTGGTTTCGTGCGTCTCCTTGGTGTACGTGAAGCCGCCGTATGCCAGGCCCAGGACGCCGGCCACGATCAGCACGAGCGCCGCCAGTTTGGTTCCATTCATGGGTATCGATCTCCTGAATTCGAATGCAGGCGGCCGGATCTCAGAGGCGGCGGCGAATGCCTGGCCGCCCCTGATTCGGGAGCCCTGGTTCCGATCGCAGCGAAGCTCAGGGCTTCAAACGCATGTCGTTCTTGACGGAGGTCACGCCTTTGACGTCTCTGGCAACCACGACTGCACGGTTGATATCGGCCTGCGAATTGACGAAGCCGCTCAGCTGCACGACGCCCTTGAAGGTCTCGACGTTGATTTCCGCCGACTTGAGGGACTCCTCGGCGAAAATTGCAGTCTTGACTTTCAGCGTGATCACGCTGTCGTCGACGTATTCGGCGGTCGACTCGTGACTGCGCGTGGACGCGCAACCGATCAGGGAAATCATGATGAGGGGCAGAATCAACGCGAACCGATGCGATAACTTGGACATGTCCGGACTCCTTATAGTCTTCTAGCCGACGATCTCAAGAATGAGATACGGCCATCATCCGAAGTGTGGACGCGATGCCAGGCTTCGTCTGTTCGGCAGCGAACACAGCGAGCGTCGCACCTTGTCAACCCGAAATCGCGGGCCGGCCGGCACCCGGGCGCGTCGTTACTGTGACGTCACCACCGGTGACGGATTCTCGATGATGATCTCGACGCGACGGTTCAGCTGTCGGCCGCCCGCGGAGTCGTTGTCTGCGACCGGCTGATGCTCGCCCTTACCGGACGCGGCGATCCGCTGCGAATTAATACCCTGCTGCAACAGGTAAGACCTCACGGATTCAGCGCGGCGTTGCGACAGATCCTGGTTGTAGTCGTCACTGCCGACGCTGTCCGTATGGCCTTCAATCTCGATGTTGCGGCCGGGGTACTGGTTGAGAAACGTTACCAGCCTGTCGAGATTGCTGGTAGCGCCGACCTTCAGTTCGGCCCTACCGCTCGTGAAAAACACGTCGCCGAGCGTCAGCACGAGGCCGCGATCCGTAGCTTTGGTCTGCAGCGCGTTGATCTGCCGCTGCAGCTCGGCGGCTTGGAGGGCCGCGGAACTTGCCGCGTCTGCCGCCGAAGCGCGGGCGGCGTCGGCATCGGCACGTGCCGTAGCTGCCGCAAGATTGCGTGCAGCGTCGGCATCGGCCCTTGCCATCTGAGCGTCGTGCGCCGCCGAGGCGCGCGCAGCAGCGGCATCGGCACTCGCCAGTCGTGCTGCATCCGCCGCGGAAGCGCGGGTCGCGTCGGTATCGGCACGCGCCCTGTCGGCCTCGCGGGTGCGGGCATCGAGACGTGCGCGTTCGCGCTCCTCACCGAGCTTCGCGCGTTGATCCTCAGCGTAGCGGGTGCTGGCCTGCGCTATGGCGATTTCCACCTTGCGATCAGCCATGTAGACCCTGTGGGCGCCGAGCGCCGCATCCTTACCCTTGGCCAACGGCTCTTCTGCAACACGAACTGCGGCCTCGGCCTCCTGGAGCGCGACCGGCGCGCGATCGGCCAGGTTCGGATCGGACTGCAGCCGAGTCAGCTTCGAGCGGACTTCCGCGGCGCCTTCCGGACTCTGCGGCGCGGTGGCACAGCCCGCGAGCACAAAGGACACGGCCGCTGCAACGGTGAGAGCCTTCTTGAAGTGCGTACGGTTCAAGGTTGCTGTGTTCATCGTGGTTCTCCTGCACGCTGCATCTCTTCGGTCAGGGCGTCGGCGTCACGCTCCATTTCCTTGTTGACCGCTGCGGCCTTCGCCGCTGCGGTCCTGGCGGAGGCGAGCTCGGCCTGCACTCGTGACTCCTGTGCGAGCTGCTCGGCCAGCATCATGCTTTCCTCTCGCACGGCGCTATCGGCCAATGCGAGCTTCTGGCGGGCCTCGCCCAGCTCGGCTCCTGCGTAGCGGTTCGCATCCGCCCGCTCGGCATTCGAAATCGCCACCTTGGCTGCGTCCAGGGCGGATTCTGGCGCCGGCGGCGTGGACGCGCAGGCGGCGATGAGCATGAGCGCACTCATCAGGCCGGCCGCGATGAAAGGGCGCAGCCTGGGGGTTGCTCGGAATGTCATGTTCATTTGCGGGTCTCTACTGGTGATGAAATTCAACGCATGCAGTATTGGCCGCATCGGCGCATCCGTCGGTGCGTCAGCGTACATACGCATGGCGCTCCACGCTGCTGAACGAGACACGCGATCGGCCCGCACATGCGGGCCTATGTTCGGTAGCGCACTGACTCGACTGGAA
>Ga0214472_10007157_pt1 | contig 11694 bp, 6 predicted proteins | sample RVTome_6_FD_207662 | JGI IMG/M metagenome (GOLD analysis project Ga0214472, IMG submission 207662) | Soil microbial communities from uranium-contaminated site in the Upper Colorado River Basin, Wyoming, United States - RVT140D175 | ecosystem: Environmental > Terrestrial > Soil > Contaminated >...
GACCTACCGGCGCTGGGGAATCTGCCCCGGCATCGGGTTAGGGGACAGGGCCTGATTATGCCACCAGAAACAGTAAAACTGAACAGGCGAGACTCGCTGGCGGTCATCACGGTGGACCGGCCGGAGGCCCGCAACGCCCTGACGCCGGCCATGATCTCCGCCCTGGGGCAGGCCATCGAGTCCTGCCAGCCACGGGACGTTCGAGCGGTGCTGATTACCGGTACCAACGGGGCTTTTTGTTCCGGCGCCGACGTCAATGACCTGCTAGGGCATCAAGAAGCCGGGGGCGGTGAAGATCTGTCCCGGCATTTGAGAGAGCTGGCTGGTGAATTGCACCAGCGGGTGATTCTGGGCATCCGCCGACTGGAGAAGCCAGTAGTGGCGGCGGTTAATGGCGTCGCGGCCGGTGCGGGCTTCAGCCTGGCCCTGGCCTGCGACCTTCGTCTGGCCTCCCACAATTCCCGGTTCCTGATGGCCTACGCCAATATTGGCGCCACCGCCGACGGCGGCTCAACCTGGCTGCTGCCCCGTCTGGTGGGTATGGGCCGGGCTATGGAGATCTATACCGCCAGCCAGCCGATGAGCGCCGAGTACGCCCGGGAATTGGGGCTGGTCAATCAGGTAATCCCGGCAGCCAACTTCGAACATCACTCCCTGGAAATCGCCACCAGGCTGGCCCAAGGCCCGACCATCGCCTTCGGTCGGGTCAAAGCCTTGTTCGACCGCTCCTGGGAAACAACCCTGGAGTCCCAATTAGACGCTGAGACCGACGCCATCACCCGGATTGCGCTTACCAACGACTTTCAGGAAGGCATCAAGGCTTTTACCCAAAAGCGCCAGCCCTGGTTCCAGGGAAGTTGAGAGGGAAGTTGAGAGGGAAGTTGAGGAGGGCCTCGAGTCAAAAGACCCGTTTATTCCCCGGTGATGCCGAACTGTTCCTGAATTGCGGAAAAACCGCCGAAACTGGTCCTCCGGAATATGGATTGACCATAACCGGCGCCAGTAGAATGAAAAATATAGATGTGAGGAGGAGAGTGTGAAGAAGTTTTACCTTTTGGGAATTCTAGCCGTGGTTTCCCTGGTTTTCGCCGCCTGCAACACCGCCCCGGATGCCCAGTCGCCCGACCCGCTGCTGGTGTCGGCAGACCCGCCGGTGGTTTCCGGTCAATCCGGATCTTCCGGAGCGGTTGGATCCCGGGGCCCGGCTGGTCCCCAGGGGGACCAGGGTATCCCCGGGCCTCCCGGACCGGTTGGCCCGGCAGGCCCCTCGACAGCCGATATCCTGGCTAACCAGCGATGCACCTCAGGAGACTTCGTTTCTGGTTTTGGCCCGGATGGCAGCATCCTCTGCGGCGCCAGTAGCAGTGGCGGTGCTGCCAGCCCTGATTGCAGCGCCCGGGGCACTGGAGTCAATCTGCGGGGCTGCGACTTTAGCGGTGCCGACCTGAGAAATGTCAAACTGAGAAACGCCATTCTGATTGGCGCCGACCTGGGGAAAGCCGAGTTGAATGGGGCTGATCTTGCCGGCGCGATCCTGACCGATGCAATACTGCGACGGGCCGACTTGACTGAAGCCGACCTCAGCGAAGCCGACCTGAGAAACGCCGACCTGTCCGGGGCGGGGCTGACTGATGCCGACTTGTCGGACGCCGACTTGACCGGAGCCAACCTGAATGACGCCGGGTTGGCCAATGCCCGGTTAAACGGGGCCAACCTGATGATGGCGGACCTCCGGTTCGCTAACCTGACCGACGCCGACATCAACCAGTCTATCCTGAGGTTTGCCGACTTGAGCGACGCCGACCTGGAGGGCGCCAGAATGAGCGGCGCCGCCACCGGTGGGGCGATCTGGGACGACACTATCTGTCCCGACGGCACCAACAGCAACAACAATACCAATACCTGTCGGGACAATCTCCGCAATTAAAGTGACCGGTCAAGAGTACCGCATGTCCGCCGGGGATGGCGTACCGTCCCCGGCGGACATGCCTTATCTGACGCACTCACTTTAAAACCACCACGGTTGCCCCATCACCGGAAGGACCATCATCCGGCCCCAACGAAACCACCAGAGCATGGCCGGTTAGATACTCACGGATGGCTCGGCGCAGAGCACCGGTGCCTCGGCCGTGAACAATGCGAACTTGCAACGCTCCGTCCAACGAGGCATCGCTGACCAACTCCTCCACCTTTTCCAGGGCTGCATCCACCCGGAATCCGTGCAGATTAATCTCAGTCTGTGCTGGACGCCCGGTCGAGGGGCGGCTGAAGTAAACACCCCCGCCGGAGATCTGACGAAACCCAGGTTTTGGCGGCCCATCCCTGGCACTTCCGGAGGGAGGAACCGGCTCCGCAAGGCGCTCTAGCTGGTAAAGGGGGATCTTGGCCCGCATGGTTCCCAACAGTACTTCCACCTGATCGGTATCGTTGGGTGGTGTAATAATCTCCACCGGCCTGGGAATGCCCCGGATGAACACTCGGTCTCCGCTGTTGAGCCTCTCCTGCCAGGGAACTCGTTTCAACTCAATTGGCTGCCAGTGGGTGACCTTCAGATGGCGGCGCGTTTCGTTCAATTCAGCACGCTGTTCCCGCACCGCATCGGCCAGCCCCGGGCTGGCGGTCGAGGCTGGTTGAACCTGCCGAAGCAAGCGCTCGGCCTTCTGCAGACGGTCGGTAACGTCCCGGATCTGGTCTTGTAGCGCCTGCCGGGCCGCCTCGACCAATTCCACCTTGGTCGCCTCCACCGAGGCCAAACGCTGGGCCACCTCCGCCTGCTGGACTCTAGCCTGGGCCAGGGATTCTTCCGACTCTCGCCTCAACCGTTCCACAATGAGCCGTTCCTCCCGCAAATCCCGAAGCAAATCTTCGGCGGCGCGCTCGGTGGGTGACATCAGCGATTGGGCCCGTTGGATGATTTTCCAGGGGATACCCAATCTGGCGGCAATGGTCATGGCATAACTGCGACCCGGCAGACCCAGAGTAACGCGATAGGTCGGCTCCAGACTGCGGGGGTCCAGGTCCACACTGGCGTTCATCATCTCGGGCTGCTCCTGAACGTAGCGGGCCACCCCCCGGTGGTGAGTGGTGGCCATCATCAGTACACCCTGCTCATGGAAGTGGCTCAAGATGGCTTCAGCCAGGGCCGAACCTTCCTCCGGGTCGGTGCTGGTGCCCAGCTCATCAACCAGCACCAGAGAGCGATGAGTGGCCTGATCCATGATCGACCGCAGGTTTTGGATGTGGGAACTGAAGGTGGACAATGACTGCTCGATACTTTGCTGGTCGCCAATATCGGCGTAGACGCCATCGAATAGCGGGAACCGGGCTTCCTCGGCGGGAACGTGCAGACCGGCATGAGCCATCAGCGACAGCAAACCCACCGTCTTGAGGGCTACGGTCTTGCCCCCGGCGTTCGGCCCGGTGACCAGCAAGACCCGGTATTTTTCTCCCATTTCCAGACTGATGGGCTCCACCCGGCCAGTCAGCAGCGGATGCCGGGCCGCGGACAGCCGAAGACTGCTGACTTCGCCCCTGGCATCTGCAATAATCGGCGCAGTCGCCCGCGACTCGATAGAATACCGCCCTTTCGCCATCGCCAGGTCTAGCCGGGCCATCAGATCCAGTGTCAGCAGAAAATCGTCGCCAGCCTGACCCACCGACGCCGAGAGGCGCCGCAGAATTCGTTCCTCTTCTCGCTCTTCGGCCAGCCGGGTCTCCCGCCAGCGATTGCCCAGTTCAATGGCGGGCATTGGCTCGACAAATACCGTGGCCCCGCTGTCGGACACATCATGGACGATTCCCGGAGTCTGAGACTTCATCTCGGCTTTAATCAGCAGCACCAGCCGGCCGTTGCGCTGGGTGATAATCGGCTCCTGAACCAGGCTGCGACGCTGGAACCGGCGCAGGCTGCGCTGCATTACATCGTTGAGCTGATTGTAGGCTGCCCGAGAGTCGTTGCGAAGTTGCCGCAGCGTCGGACTGGCGTCGTCCAGAATCTCGCCCGCCGGGCTGATGGCCGAGGATATTGCCTGCCCAATGGCCGACAGGTCGGGAATATTACCGGCGATGCCCGCCAGCAGGGGCAGTTCCTGGTGCCTTGCCAGATGATTCCGGCTGTAGCGGGCGGCCGCCGTGATTAGCTGAAGGGTGTGCAATTCCTCGCCCCGAATAACGCCGTCGAGCTTCGCTCGCTGGACCAGCTCCCGCAGGTCATCCGGCGGACCGAACTCCAGGGCACCCCCCTGGTCCAGAAATTGGCGGGCCTCAGCGGTCTCCTGCTGACGGGTCGCAATATCCAAAATTTCTCGGGTAGGAGTCAACACATTGGCCTTTTCCCGGCCCAGGACCGTGCGAGTGAAAGTAGCCAGACGGCTGCGGACCTGGTCGAACTCCAGCAGATAAATGGCGCGGGAAAACCCGCCCATTACGCTGGGCGGCACGCCGCCCGCCGGGAGCCATATCTGTAATTACTGGTATTGTTACTTCGATTGTTACTTCGATTGTTACTTCGATTGTTACTTCGATAGGAAGTCATAGTCATCGAGGAAGTCATCGCCCTGCGAGGGTATCCCCCATCGCCCTGATTTGCGATCCCAGTTGGCTTGTGATAGGGATAATTCCAATCCGCCATTCCTGGATTGAGCCCACGCCAACGAGATGAATATGCTCCAGGGCATTCATGCCCGGGGCAACCCTCTGCCAGAAACCGGCGGCTGGACCGATCGATCGGCTGGCAACGCCAAAATAACATGCTGAATGGAACAAGGGCGATGGGACGATTTGAATCGGGAGAATTGTCGAGGGAATCGGTATTTCCGCTATTCGATTGATCGATTTTATGGTCGTCCTGGTTCGGGATGGTTGATACAACCCGCCGTGAGAACCGTAACCCCCTCAGTATACCGAAGTCAACGTTTCTGTGCAAAAGCCGAAGTCATGGTATTTGGAGACGTCGGGGTGTTCCCGGTAAAATAGCTGCCGTCGCCGCGCCCAATTCCTAACTCAATGACCGGATGGTTTCCCTAAGATGGTTTCCCTAAGATGAAAGAAACTGCCCATCCTCGCCCATGGATCTGATCCGAGTCTTCAGGCCTCAGGCTACGCTGACTGATGAAGAGGTTGAACATGGCCTGAAGATGATGACCTGGGAAGGTGTCACCTCCATGGCCATGTTCAGCGTGACCGCCAGCGGTTTGCTGGCGGCTTTTGCGTTGGCCCTGGGTGCCAATAACTTCCAGATCGGAATTCTGGCTGCCGTCCCCTACATAACGCAACCCCTCCAGATCCCGGCGATTTTGCTGGTGGAGCGTCTGCGCTGGCGAAAGGCAATCGCACTGGCCAGTTGGATTCCCGCCCAGTTGACCTGGCTGCTGATCGCGCTAATCCCGCTGGTAGTGGCGGTTCCCAGCGACGCTGCCGTAGCGATTCTGTTGGGGGTCCTGGCCCTTCGCGGAGTTCCCGCGGCAGTGGCCAACTGTAGCTTCAACAGTTGGTTTCGCGACCCGGTGCCCCAGCGGTTTCTTGGGGGCTTCTTTTCCAGGAGACTGGCGCTATCCACTGTCGTAGCCATGGTCTTCAGCCTGGCAGGCGGGATATTCATTGAATACTGGCAGGGGTGGGCCTCGCCGAGCAATGAAGTGTTCGGATATACCATCGTGCTACTGGCCGGGGCGACTTTCCTGGGCCTGGCCAGCCCATGGTTTATGGCCAGGATTCCGGAGCCAATGATGCCGCGGTCAGCCATTCCCCAGCGGACTCTGGTTGGGATGATTGCCATCCCCTCCAGAGACCGTAATTTCCGGCAACTGCTCAACTTCATGTTCTTCTGGAGCTTCGCCGCTGGTCTGGCCACGCCATTCTTCACCGTATTCATGCTTCAGGGGTTGAATTTTCCCCTTTGGGCCGTTATCGGATTGAATACCCTCAGCCAGGCGACCTTCGTACTTTTCCTGCGAATCTGGGGGCCCTTCGCGGACCGATTCGGCAGCAAAGTAATTCTTTCCCTCTCCTCTTCTCTCTATCTCCTGGTTATTCTTGGATGGGCGTTCACGACCATGCCGGACCCGCATTTTCTGACCGTCCCACTGGTGGTTATTTTGCAAGTTTTCGCCGGAGCCGCGGCCTCGGGAGTCAACTTGACGGTGGGGACCATCGGCCTGAAGCTGGCGCCAGAGGGGGAAAGCACTCCCTACCTGGCAGTTGCTGCCCTGGCGATCAGCCTGGGAACTGGCCTTGGGCCCCTGGCCGGAGGGATTTTCTCGGATTTCTTCAGCGTCAGGCAGCTCGGCCTGGTTTTTGAATGGATTGATCCTGGACAGGTGGCCCAGGTTCACTTTTTACAATTCTCCGGATTTGATTTCCTGTTCGTATTGGCCTTCATCATCGGTCTGGTCACGTTGAATACCCTTACCACCATTCAAGAGGAAGGCGAGGTGGGCCGAGAAGTAGTGTTGGATGAGTTGTTGGGTCCAACCCGGGAGATGGCCCGGGTAATCGGTCACATCCCCGGCCTCCGCAGTATCAGCAGGTACTCTTTTTCTTACCTGAGCCGCATACCTGGCCTGGACGTAGCGGTAGGTGTCACCGCGTACCAGATTGCCGCTGCGGCGCGATCGGTCGTGACCGCGGCTACGCGGGGGAATGTGGATCGAAAAGTCCTAGCCGATCAGGTGGGCCAGGTTGTATCCAATGCCGTGGTTAAAATCGAAGACCTGGAACAGTTGGGAACTTCGCAGGCGTTAGAAATTGCTCGTCATACCGCCCGGGGGATGGTCTATGCGACGCAAGGCGTATCCGAGGAAATAAGGAACCTCAACGTAGGAACTGTCCTGGGAACAGTTAGAGCGTTGCGAGAGATCGCCACCAATCCTGAGGAGATACTGAGAGAAATAGGCTACGGGACCATCCTGGGTGCCGTGGAGGTCGGCTCGGACGTGACACGGTCGACCAGACGAGTAACCAGAGGAGCCAGGGAAGCTGCTCGGGAACTGGGTATTTCCAAGGCACAGGCGGTCGAATGGGTAGGCCAGGGGTCTTTGAGCGCCGCGGAAGTCATCGGTCCGGAGGCGGTAGCGCAAGTACGAGACGCTCTCCGTAACTAATGCTGCTTCAGAACATGAATTCGGCGACGGAAACCCCAATGGCAAGTGGAAACTGACTAATTCCCGCCGGAAAACCTCAGAAAATCCATCGCTTTCCAGAAACTCACCCTGGCCCTGGTTCCATTCCCCAACCATATGCTGAAATTCGGCATGGGATGGGTGGTCGATGCCCTTTTTGGGCCTTCGACCACCTTCCCGGCACCGCTTTACTTCCTGGCGATCTGCACTACGAAATCTGGTTCGTAGAAGTCGTAATCTGGTTCAAAATCGCCAAAACGCTCGACGGAAGAGAAACCGGTATATTGCAACAGCGCTGTGACGTAGTCCTGCCGAATTGGGCACAGAGTTAAATCGTGCACTGCGCCATCTTCGTACTTGTACAGGAACTTTACAGCTTCCTCGGTAACGAATTCGGGTTCAACTTCGACAGTACTCCCGGTGTAATAATAGCGGTGTTTGCTGTTGAACCCCTGGTCCAGAATCGAGTCATAATTCCGCTGGTCAATTATGGCAACCCCATCATCCTTGAGGACACTATAAATCTCACCCAACGCCTTGATTCGGTCGGATTCCTCAAATAAATGGGTGAAGGCGTTACCCAGGCAAACAACTGCGTCGAAGGAGTTGGTGGGGAAGGCTTCGGTCAAGCTGGTCCATTCCGCCCGCACTAGCTCCAGATCAGCTAGCCCAACACGATCGGCGTTCCGTCTGGCCTGGGCCAGCATAGTGGGTGCGCCATCTGACCCGATTACGTCGAATCCGTCCAGGGCCAGCGTGATCGCATGGAATCCAGTGCCGCAGGCGATGTCCAGAACGGACTTTGCTCCATGCTCTTCCAGCTTGGACTTGAAAAAGCCTGCTTCTGCCGCGTACCTCTTTTCCCAGTCGATCAACTCATCCCATCTACTGACAAACTCCGAGCTATATTCGTCCTGATACCTGCTGGCGCGAACTCTATCGGACAGGGACTTTGCCATGGTCATTCCTCCTGGTGTGTTATGGCTGTAATTCACGAATCTCTGCTTCATCTGGTTAGTTCTAGACTAATTTGCTGACCACAACCGGGTCTGTTGGTTGATTCCTGGACCCCCTCGTTGTTGTGCTGGTTTGAGGACCGGCAACCACTGCAACCAGGGGTAGTAAACAGAACCACAGCGGCCCGGGCAGTGGGACGCGCCACGGAGAAAGCCACGGTCAAGCCCGGGCCAACTCCGGAGCGAGCCTGGCGAATACCCGTACAGCTCCCTTTAGGAACCTGGCGGCAACTGACTGAAATTAGACTGGGAAGCTATTCAAATGGCAGGGAGCTAAGGATCGGCGAGGAGGAAGCACCTGCAGTGGAAGATGATTGAGGTAGCTCGCTGAGCGGTTAACTTGCGGTCAAGACCGGCGTCGTTATCGGTTATCGAATGGGGCGACCCGACTGATAATCTCCGGAAGTAGCTCATGAATTCGTTCGTCCTTGGTCAGTGCTTTGCGGTTCCCGGAATGCACCTACTGATTTCGGATGTCGAGCGACCGCCCCATTGTACCGGCAATTCAGCGAGTTGTCAAACCGTCGCTGACTCCAACAAAGGCTCAATCTACTCAGGTTTATGGGCCAGGAAGAAGGCCCAGCCAATACTGCCTCGATTGGCGGCGGCGACCCAGAATGTCAGCGCATCAAGAGTGCGATCAATCGTTTCTGCGCCAATTCTGGGCAACAGGGCTTCCCGATTTTCGCCAAGCCGGTCCCTTATCCACCCGTAGGAGCGGGCCACGTACTTGGACCAATCGGTGGCTGGTTGAACTTGAAACCCCAGGTCGTTGAGCGTCCGGCTGTAATCATCCAGGTCCCACATATCCGGAGACTTGACTCGATCGTAGATTCTCTGGCGATCCGCAGCGGAAGTTTCCCGGCGCACCAGAATGTCGGTGAATGCCAGCGCCCCTCCCGGAACCAGCACCCGAAAACATTCGGAAAGGATGGCATTCTTGTCAACTCCGTGGAGAAACGCTTCCTGGCTCCACACCACATCGTAGGAAGCGTCAGTAAGCTTGAGGTCATGAAAGTCGCCATACTGGAATGACAATAGACTCTCCAAGTTCGACTCTCGGGCCCGCTGGCGGGCCAGCTGCAGTTCTTTCTCGCTGATATTTGTCCCGGTGACATGGCAGCCGTACCGCGCCGCCAGATACCGGGCGGTCGAACCATAACCACACCCCAGGTCCAGCACCCGGGTGCCCGGGGAAATCGAGACCGCCTCTGCCATGATCTGGTTGGTATGCTCCATGGCTTCTGGATGGGGGCAAGAATCGCCGCAGGGGACGCCCAGATGTATGTTATCTCCCCATATGGAGCGGTAGATCTGGTCGGCTGGGCCGTCGTAATAGTCTCTGGTGCTGGCAACCACCGATTGTATTTCCGGTTCTGGCATAGTTAATCTCCCACAACTTTCTTCCTAGGCCAACCATCGGACAGGTGAAGATTGACAATAGGGTTATACGCGATCAGGCATGGTTGAGGCAAATTAAAATGTCCCTGGGTTCAGGTGCACTGCGGGTTGACAAACCCCGACATGCGGGTTAGCGTAGGCATTGAAACGCTAACGGACCGCCCTGAGCTTCCGGCACAAATCCGCCCTGGCTCCAGTGCATCTAGAGGGGCCAGCAACCATCCCTTCGGCAACACGGTTATGAACCTTACCTCCAAAACAGACCTGGCTTCATTGCCTTTCTCCGGGCCACTTCCCGGGCCCAAAGACCATGCGTTTATCTCAGTTACATCCCTGTGGAAGGTATTCGGTGACAGTCCCGAATCAGCCCTATCTCCGGAATACGCGGAGCTGGACCGGGCCGCGATTCTGGACAAATTGGGATGTGTGGTCGCCTTGCGGGACGTTAGCTTCGACGTGGCACAAGGCGAGACCTTCGTGGTGATGGGTCTTTCGGGTAGTGGCAAGTCTACCCTGGCCCGGAGCCTGATTCGCCTGATCGAACCAACCTCCGGGAAAATTCAGATTGGGGGCCAGGAGGTCAGTCGATTTAGCGAGAGCGAACTAATCGCATTTCGGCGCAGCAAGGTCGCGATGGTGTTCCAGCACTACGGACTACTTCCCCACCGTTGTGTCTTCGATAATGTCAGCTGGGGCCTGGAAATCCAGGGAGTGAGCAAAGGTAACCGACACGCCCGGACCCAGGAAGTGCTGAACCTGGTTGGCCTGCAGGACTGGGAGCATGCCTACCCCAGGGAGTTGAGTGGTGGAATGCAACAGCGGGTTGGCTTGGCCCGCGCCCTGGCCGTTGACCCGGATATTCTGCTGATGGACGAACCCTTCAGCGGCCTTGACCCTTTGATACGCCGCAATATGCAGGATGAACTGGTCAGGCTTCAAACGGGTCTCCGCAAGACCATTGTTTTCATTACCCATGACCTCAGCGAAGCCTTGAAGATCGGCGACCGGATCGCCATCATGCGGGACGGCCAAATCGTTCAAATTGGCTCGCCAGAAGAGATAGTGCTCAATCCCATCGATCAATACGTCGAAGAATTCACCCGAGACGTACGGCGGGAGTCAATTCTGACCGCGGCCAGGCTGATGGACGACCCTTCGGCAGTGGTGAACGTGAGCCTGGGGGCCAAAGCGGTCAAGAAGTCGACCGAGAATCTCAACGGCGCCAGTGTGTTCATTGTCGACCAACACCAGAAATACCTGGGTGTGTTGTCCCCTCAGGAATCTGAGCGGGCAATACGAGACCAGGTCCAGAGTTTTGAGCAGTCTCCCGGGTACATCAATTCCGAGGTTCCCCCGGTGGTTCTACTGACCCGCTGCGATGAAATTATCCCAATGTGCATGACCACCGACTTACCGATTCCGGTTGTGGACCAACAAGGCACCCTGGTTGGTGAAATTCGCCGGGAGGCAGTCGCTGCGGCAATTTCTTCCGGTAATAATTCTTCCGGCACCAATTCTCCCGCAACCAATAAAGAACCTCTGATGCCTGCCCCACCGAACGCCAACCCTCAGCCCACCCCATAAGTCTCAGCGTCCTGGCCTTCGCTGGGCAAGGGCCCCAGGAGCATTTCGATGGCAGCAATCAATACCAACAGAGGACCAACATTAGCCGGCAACCAGGAGGTAGGGGACCGCCCCTCCGGCGCATCCCAGTCCCGAAGCTGGAGCAAACCTCTCACGGGCGTTGCTGGTGTGCTGGCGTCGATATTATTGGCCGCCATTTCCCTGGCGTTCTGGGACCCCGACGGAATCGGCAGGAGGGGAATGGAATTTCCGGCAGAGGTTGGGGAACCCATCGCCAACACCGTCAAGGACGGTACCAGGTGGCTGATTAGAGAATGGGGCGGCATGTTCGACGGGGTGGACTATGCCATCACCATTACGGCGGTGTGGTTGGAGGACACTCTGCTGTGGATTCCCTGGCCGTCCCTGGTGCTGCTGGTCGGTCTGGTCAGCTGGTTGGTGGCCGGATGGAAAATTTCCCTCTTTTCAGTATCCTCCTTGCTGTTAATTGGATTTTTAGGCAGATGGGAAAGCTCGATTGAAACTCTGGCCCTGATAGTCTTGGCAGTTTCACTGTCCATTGCCATCGCGTTGCC
>Ga0214472_10007159_pt1 | contig 11692 bp, 4 predicted proteins | sample RVTome_6_FD_207662 | JGI IMG/M metagenome (GOLD analysis project Ga0214472, IMG submission 207662) | Soil microbial communities from uranium-contaminated site in the Upper Colorado River Basin, Wyoming, United States - RVT140D175 | ecosystem: Environmental > Terrestrial > Soil > Contaminated >...
CTGAACACCGTAAAGCGATGCCAACTTTGCCAGTCCCCGGAGCCTGGGGGTGGAGATCACGCCGGTTCACCCAACGACTGCAGGATGCCCTGAAGGGGGACTCTCACCCAATCGGGGCGGTTATTGAGCTCGTACCCGACTTCATACACCGCCTTTTCCAGCAGGTAGATGTCCAGCAGGGTTTGCAGTTGGGCGGGGTCTCTGGGTAAAAATTCGGACTGGCCAGCCGCGGCCAGGTAGGCGCTGAGAAAGGCGGCGGACACCCACGAGTACCAGAATCGGGCCCAACCATCCAGAACGGCGGCGTCCTCCGGGCGAATCACAATGGGGGCCTGACCGGAAATGGCGGCGCTGGTAGCGTAGTGGAAGGAACGCACCATTCCGGCGACATCCCGGAGCGGACATCTCTTGAGCCTTCGTTCGGTAATGGCCCGGGCGGGTTCGCCTTCAAAGTCAATAATTATAAAGTTACCGCCGGTGTAGAGCACCTGTCCAAGATGGTAGTCTCCGTGACAACGGATACGGGAAGCCACCAGCGGTCGAGTGGTCAATTGTTGGAACTTGCCCAGGGCTTCCCCCCGCCGGTCCAACACCTTCTGGGCGGACGCCCGGTCGTCTTGGGACAGGCCGGGCAGCCGTTGGCGCAGCAGATCGAAATTCTGGTTAGTCAAGTTGCGCATCGATTGGTACAGGGACCGGCGGTACAATTCGGTGAACGGTTCGGGGGCGAAGGCCGGGTCAGAGGTCCTCGACGCCAGGGCCAGGTGCAGTTCGGCGGTGCGCTGGCCCAACAGGCGTGCCGATTCCAGGTAGGGGCCGATCGTATCCCGGGCCAGGGCCGGAGCTGCCACCGCGACTAATTCCAACAATGGCTGGTCCGGGACTATTGGTTTTTCCGAGTAGGTCAACGCCCTTTCCAGGAAGTCGCCGAGAGAGTCCAGGGTGTATCGCCAGGCACTGCCCTGATTGGCCACATAGCTGTGCAATATACCCAGGGTCATCGGTTCTTCGTTCCGGGATTTTCGGTACTCCAGGGCCCCGGCCAGGGCTGGAATGTGGGGGAAGGAGACTACTTCCGTGAGGAACCGGCCCATGGCCAGGTCCGGGTTCACTCCCTCGCCCAAACGCCGAAAAAGCTTCAGCATCATCCGGTCGCCAAAGGCAATTGATGTGTTCGTCTGTTCTTCCCGGAGCGGCACCGGGGAAATCTCAGCCCAGTCCGGCCCAGCCAATCTTCGAAAGACCCGGCTGGGCATTGCCGAGATTTGTCCTTGCTCGCCTCTAAAGGTCCTCCGGTGGGAAATGGACTCCAACAACAAGCTGTTAAAACTCTGGTCCACCAGGGCGTCATAAAGAATGCCGTTGCTGCCCGACTCCTGACCGCTGACTTCCAGTTGAGCTACTACAGCATTGGGGAAATTCCCAGCAATCTGCCTGGCCCGATCTCCGGCGGCAAAGGCCAGGGGCAGGACATAGGTCTCCGGCTCACCTTCCGTGTATTCCACGGTAAGTAACAGGAAACGCACGTCGCAATGGCCGTTCTCCATCTGGATGACGTCTCCAATATCCAGATTGAGGATGTGACGGGCTTTGCCGCCGAACCAGCGGCGGCCGCGAATATACCCGGTCAGCACGCTGTTCAGCACGGGCCTGGTCTCCCGGCTGAGCAGGCTGTACCACTCTCCCCTGACCGACAGTACGGGCACCACCATATTGGCTGAGACGTCCGCCAGGCCGGATCGGTCAACGCGAGGCCGCTCCAGACTGAACCAATAAAAGGAGTAGGGGCCCAGGGTCAGGAAGTAGGGGTCTTCTCCGATTAGCGGGAAGTTAGACTGGCCAAAAAGCTCCACCGGCATCAAGCCGGATTGCTGGTGGAGATCCAGGCTGGCGTGTTGGACCCGGCGGGAAAGGTTGGCCACCACCAGAATAGTCTCGTCCTGGTAGCTGCGAAGGAAGGCCAGCACCTTGTTGTTTTCTGGACTGAGGAATTCCAGGGTGCCCCGGGAAAAGGCCTGGTGACGCTTGCGCAAAGCGATGATTCGTTTCATCCACCAGAGGAGGGAGTCCTGGTTGTTCTGCTGGTTCGCTACATTGACGGCCTCGTGGTGGTATTCCGGGTCAATGACCACCGGCAAGTATAGCGCCTGGGAATTGGCGGAAGAAAAACCGGCGTTGCGGTCCGAGTTCCACTGCATCGGGGTACGTACGCCGTTTCGGTCTCCCAGGTAGATGTTATCTCCCATGCCGATTTCATCGCCATAATACAACACCGGAGTCCCCGGGAGCGCAAACAGGAGGCTATTCATCAATTCCATCTTTTTGCGGTCGTTGTTGAGCAGGGGCGCCAGGCGGCGGCGAATCCCCATGTTAATGCGCATCTTCCGTTCGTGGGCGTACAGGCGGTACATGTAGTCCCGTTCCTCGTCGGTGACCATTTCCAGGGTCAGTTCGTCATGGTTCCGCAGGAACATCGCCCACTGGCAACTTTCCGGGATACCCGGAGTCTGTTGCAGGATGTCCACGATAGGGTGCCGGTCCTCCATGCGAATGGCCATAAACATGCGGGGCATCGCCGGGAAATGAAAGGCCATGTGGCATTCATCCCCGTCGCCAAAATAGGCCACCGCGTCTTCGGGCCACTGGTTCGCCTCGCCCAATAGCATTCGGTTCTGGAATTTCTGGTCCACGTGGGCGCGAAGCTGCTTTAGAAAATCATGGGTCTCCCTCAGGTTCTCGCAGTTGGTGCCTTCGCGTTCGTAGAGGTAGGGCACTGCGTCCAGCCGAAGCCCCGATACTCCCAGGCCAAGGTAGAAATCCATCACCCTTTTGATGGACTGCTGGACGGACTTGCTACGGTAATTGAGGTCGGGTTGATGACTGTAAAAACGGTGCCAGTAATACGCCCTGGCCACCGGGTCCCAACCCCAGTTGGACTGTTCGGAGTCATTGAAGATGATTCGAGTGTCTTTATATTTTTCGGCGGTGTCGCTCCAGACATAGAAGTCCCGGTGGCTACTGCCCGGAGGCGCGTGCCGGGCCCGCTGGAACCAGGGATGCTGGTCGGAGGTGTGGTTGACCACCAGTTCCGTGATCACGTGGATTCCCCGCCGCCTGGCCTCATTCAAGAACACGCGAAAGTCACGCATCGTCCCATAGTCGGGATGGATCCTGGTATAGTCAGCGATGTCGTAACCGTCATCCCGCAGGGGAGACGGGTAAAAGGGTAAAAGCCACAGTGCAGTGACCCCCAGGTCCTGAAGATAGTCCAGTTTTTGGGTCAGTCCCCGGAAGTCGCCGATGCCATCCCCGTTGCTGTCGTAAAAAGCCCGGACGTGCATCTCGTAGATCACGGCGTCCTTGAACCACAAGGGGTCATCGCTCAGGGTAAGGGGTTTTGAGGCCAGGTTGGTCATATTACTCCCCAGCAGCTACAGGTAATAGCTACAGGTAATAATCAAAATCACGTTCGGTGCGGACCCGGCGGTTGACCCGGAATATATGGACCGGAACGCTCTGGGGGTCCAGTCTCACATAATTCCTTGGACCGTTCCACGAATAGCGGGCGTCAGTGAGCAGGTCATGCACCTGGTAAGACTGGCTCTCTTCGAAACCCAATTCCGGCAGCGGCAGGTCAATCCAGCCGGAATGGGTGTGATAAGGGTCCAGATTCACCACCACCAGGATAATATTGGACCGGTCTTCGGTCTGCTTGCTGTAGCAGATCATCTGCTCGTTATCCACCGGGTGAAACCGGAGGCTCCAGTCGCTGTGGAGCGCCGGGTTGTCCCGGCGAAGGCGGTTTACCCGAGCTATGAAGTCTTTCAGGCTATCGGGCCGGTCCAGGTCCCAATGCCTCAACTGGTACTTTTCCGAGTCCAGGTATTCTTCACTGCCGGGCTCCCGGGGAAGGGCCTCTCCCAGCTCAAAGGCCGGGCCGTAGATACCGTAGCTGGCCCCCAGAGTTGCCGCTAAAGCCAGGCGGGCCATGAAGGCGGGCCTACCCCCGGTTTGCAGGTACTCGGTGAGAATGTCGGGGGTATTGGGCCAAAGATTGGGCCGAAAGTACTCTCGGACTCCGGTCCTGGTCAACTCGACAAAATACTGGGTGATGTCCCATTTGGTGTTGCGCCAGGCAAAATAGGTGTACGACTGGGTGAAGCCCAGCTTGGCCAGGCGGTACATCACCTTGGGTCGGGTGAATGCCTCGGCCAAAAATAATGCGTCCGGGTACGCCTTTTTCACCTCGGTTATGGCCCACTCCCAGAAGGCGAAGCTCTTGGTGTGAGGATTGTCCACCCGGAAGACGCGGACTCCCTGTTCGCACCAGAAGATGAATATGCTCTTCAGCTCGTCCCAGAGCGCTCGCCAGTCCGCGGTTTCGAAGTCAAAGGGATAGATGTCCTCGTACTGCTTTGGCGGGTTTTCGGCGTACTGGATGCTGCCATCGGCCCGCTTGCGGAACCAATCCGGATGCTCCGCAACGTAGGGATGGTCTGGTGAGCACTGGAAGGCAATGTCCAGCGCAATCGCGATTCCGTAATATTTTGCCCTGGTTACCAATTGCTGGAATTCGGCCAGGCTACCCAGGTCTGGGTTGACCGACTTGTGCCCTCCCTGGGCCGCTCCGATGGCCCAGGGAACCCCAAAATCCCCCGGTTCTGCCGTGATGGCGTTGTTCCGGCCCTTCCGTTTGGTCAGGCCGATGGGGTGGATTGGCGGCAAATACAGCACATCGAATCCCAATTCGGCGACATAGGGGAGTCGGGCGGCGCAATCTTTGAAAGTACCGTGTTGGCCCGCCACCGGTGAGCAGGAACGGGGGAACATCTCGTACCAGGAGCTGAAACGGGCCAGTTCTGGTTCCACCACTACCACCAGTTCCGCCGGGTAGGTGTTCGCCAGTTGCCGGTCAGGATACCGGCCCATCAGGACGCGCAATTGCTCGCTCAAGGCCAACTCCACTCTGGCCAGGGTCGGCTTGCCGGAGGATTGCAAGTCGATGGCCCAATTCCGCAAAGCCGCAGCGTCGGCGGCCGCAGCCCGCGAGGCAGCTGCTTCGACCAGGGCTGCCCCGGCCAACAAGTCCAGCGTTACGTCCTGGCCGGCCTCAACTTTTTTGGCCAGACCGGCGCACCAGGTCTTGAACTCGTCGGCCCAGGCCAGCAGAGTATAGTGATATCGCCCCAGTTGGGTCACCGGGAAGGACCCCCGCCAGCGGTCGTTGACCAGCGGTTCCAGGGGAATTTCGGTCCATCTGGGGTCATCCTCCCGGCGAAACAGCAGGGACGCCGACAACAGGTCATGACCGTCGGCGAATATGTCGGCCTCCACTACAACCTTCTCGCCGACCGTCCGTTTGATGGGAAACCGGCCCCCGTCAACGGCCGGCGTGACGTCTTCGATCACCACCCGAACCCGGCCCTCTCGGGCCAGGGTCGGGTCCATCACGGATATCTGGTCAGCCATTGTTCCCATTACTTGCGCCCCTGTTGCTGGATTTCTGGGGAGAAAAGCTTCTATCTAAATATTATAACTATAAAATAAATGGTGTCAGCTTTGGGATTGGTGGTATAGTCAACCAAATAAGCCGTCCGCGGGGGACGTCGCTGAAGAACTATAGACTGACGATCGGGAGTGTGAGATGCATTACATTGGACTGGTCCTGGGTCTGGCCCTGTTGGCGGCCAGCATGGCGGCCATAGCCGGTTGCCGGGAGGACACGGTGGATGTGGTGCCGCCGCTGGAGAGTGACGCCAGCAGCCTGTCGGCGGCGGAGGCATTGACCAACGGCCTGCAAGCCCACCGCGACGGCCGGTTGGAAGAGGCAGCGACCTATTACTTTCAGGTGCTGGCCCAGGACTATGGGAACCAGTACGCCCTCTTCAACCTGGGGGTGATCGAGCAGACCAATTACAACCGGCCGGTGGCCGCAGAAAGCTTCTACCGGCTGGCCCTGGTATCCGATCCCGATTTTGAGTCGGCCCTGTTCAACCTGGCGGTGCTGCGGAGGGACCAGGGCGACAGCCAGGAAGCCATGGACCTGTTCCGCCACCTGATCACCGTGAATCCGGACCACGCCCGAGCCTACCTCAACCTGGGACTGGTGCTGCGGGTCACGGGCCAACCGCAGGAGGGCGACGCCGCCATCGAAAAAGCCCTGGAGTTGGACCCGAATTTACGGGTGCCCATCCCGGTGGAGTCAAGTTCCGACGCCACGCCCTGACGCCGTGTGCCAGCGCATGTTTGGATCTGCCTTTCTCTGCCCAGCGTTCAATAGTCATTGGTACTTCCGCGCCTCGCCCGCCAGGGGAAACTCAAGTGCCGCCAGATGCCCCCGTCGATAGCTCCCGCGGCGACCAGATTCCGGTGCAACCTCCAGAGGCAAACCCCCAGCAAGCATAGCAAGGGAATGGCCAGGAACAACAAGCGTCCGGTGCCGAAGGCCCGGTACACGTTGACCAGCCACAGGTCCACCCGGTAATCCCACGCCAGAGTTGCCTTCATGTGCGCCAGGAGGGGGGAGCGTTCAGGGATGAAGAGGAAAGCGAGATCGGGCGGCCAAGTTGATGGGAGGTACTTCTCGTAGTACGATACATAGGAGAAGTTGGCCGCGAAGTGGACCAATTGTACCCATATCCCCAGCGCCGTCAGGGGAGCCACGGCAAGCCAGGCCTTCCTGCCCCTGGCGTCGAGCCATCCAGCCAATGGCAGCAATAGCAACGGCACCGTCGGCATCAAGTAACGCGGGCCCAGGTCCGACCACAAGCCGTGCCAGAACTCGAAGCTGCTATAGAACAGCAGGTAACATAACGCCAACGTCAAGATGAGGACCGCCTCCCTTCGCCATTTTTGGAAAAAATGCGCGACCATCCAGGGCAACAGCAAGAGCAGCGGCGTGTATAGGAAAATGCTGTCCCCAGAACTGAAAAGGAACCCGTACAGCCCGGTCGGAATCGGGCTGTTGAACGACGTATCACTGTATTTACCCCAAATGGTGTCGAACTTCACATAATTTATTGCGAGGTGACCCGCTATCCCCACCAGTACCGGTAGCGCGAATACTGGCAGTTGCCGCAGGCCCGTTAGAACGAGACTGCCGATGCTGGTGCCATCGCGGCGCTTCCCCACAGACCAGATATGGTACAGCCCCAGCGCTGGGATCGCGATCACGGACTGATAACGAAATACAACAGCCAGTCCCAGGAGGATACCGGCGAGGGCGCGGGAGCGCCAGTCCGGACGCTGCGAGTCAGACATAAGGAAGTAGAACGACCAGAGCACCAGGAGCGCATCGCTCGAGTGCTGCAGAAAAGTGCTGCTAAACGGCCCGACATACGTGGCCAGACCCAGGAGCGCAGTAGCCGCCAGGCTGGCTTTGAGCGAACCGCCCAGCCGCAACGAGAAGGTGAAGAACACCGCGCACAGTAGCGCAGTGGTGAATGCGCCGTACAGGCTGACGAAGAATATTTCAATATCCCCGCCCCAGCGGCTCGGCTCCGTTCCGATGGACGGACCCGCCAGGGTGGTGGACCAACTGGCGCGGCCGGTATTCGCCAAAAGCCAACCGGTGCCCTTATCAATGGCATACAGGGGAAGGGCGGCCACGGCCTGACCGACACTGTATTGGGAGTAATAGGCGCCGCCGCGCCCCTGGTGTGCATTGATTATCCGTCCGATGTGCAGGTCGTGATCCTCCCAGAGGGACCGCGTGGTCTGATACAACGCGATCTCATCAGTGCCGATGAAGTGGCCGCGGCCGGTGAGGACATATAGCGTACTGAAGGCCAGGAATACCCACAGGGCGATGCGGAGATGCTGCCCGGCTACGCCTGCAATCATGGTGTTTCAGCCAAGCGCTCCCGCGCGATGTTAAGGCTCTTGTCGTCGCTGTAGGTCGCTGCCATCCTCACAACAGCCTCCCAGAGCGGTCGCGCCTCGACTCGGCTTCCTGCTAGATCGAGGGCCGTCGCAAGCTGGTAGGTGGCTCCGTAATGGTTCGGGTTCTTGCTGAGCACCGTTCGAAACACTGAAGCGGCTGCGCTGGGATCATGCTTCGTGTAGAGCAGGTCCAGACCGGTCTGCATCAGGTCACCCTCGCTGGTGTCGCGATCCGGTACCAGCGCGTCACGCACCTGGCTCTGGTCAACGTGAAAGAGAGCTATCGATCCGCCAACCAGCTTGACCGGTTGCAAACCCCGCAGCCAACCGTAGGGATCGCCGGGAGGCCACCATCCGGAGAGGTGGCTTCTCGAGATCGCATACCAGCCCGGGGCCCTGACCTGGGGATCCAGCGCGGTGATGCCGTAAAAGGACGGCCGGGCGGCCCCCAGGTATGCTAGCCGAACCGCCGAAATATTGCGGCTCTTCAGTTCAGCAGCCAGGGCTGGCAGGTCCTGTCCCCAGTCAAGATTGGAGTCGATGAGCCATTTGTCCGCGTTCTTCGTACCCCCCAGTAGCGGATTGAAGTAGGCAAGATAATTGGGGTACGCTGCGATACCGGAAATAACCGAGCTGACCAGAAGCACACCGGACAGGATGTACGCAGGTGCCCACCGCTGGGACCAGACTGTCCCTTTGAATGACCCCAGGGCTGCGCCGCTCCAGAGCGCCAGGAACGGCGCAATGGGGAGAACACTGCGGACACCGATATCAATGGATTGGAACATGGCTGCGGCGAAGATGATGATGGGAGGGGCGGTCCAGGCCACCCTGGATGCTCGAGAATGCGGTCCCCTCAAAAAGAGGACCAGCCCCGCCGCGCCCATCAGCAAGAGGCCGGTGGGATATTTGAGAAAGACGGCCAGCGGAAAGTAGTACCACCAACCGGACGATCGTATTTCGCCATGCAGAAAGGCAATCTGCCCACGGTCCGAAAGTAGCGCGGTGTACACTACTCCCTTCAGGAAAGAATCGGGTAGAGGGATGACGCGGAGCAATGGGCCAAATATGCCCAGACCCACTCTTGATAGATCGGACTGAAGAAATTCGTGAGGCCCAAATAAACGTAGATCGGGCAGATATGCGACGACCAGGAGAATATAGAAGACGCTCAGGGCGAGGGCCATGCGTGGGAGGAGTCTGCGGACCCCGGCCTGCCAGGAGAATAGCGCCATCAGCAGCAGGACTGCAGGCCAGAGGACCAGGGCCGTGAGCTTGGTGGCCACCGCCAGCGCCAGGGCGACGCCAAGAAACGCGCTTGACCTCCATGACCGCTCTTGCAAGTCCCGGGCCAGCGCGAACGCAACCAGGACCAGGGTCAGGGCGGAAGCGAGGTCTGAATGCGCCCACTGGGCTTGGGCCAGGACCTCCGGTGTGAAGGCAAAGACCGCAACCACCGCGGCGGCCGGCCAGGCGCCGAATAGCGACCTCGCCTGAAGGAATATAAGCCACCCCAGCAGTGCCCCGATCAAGGCGAAGGGGAAACGTCCCCAGAACAACGCGCGATCATGGGAATTGCCGGAATCGTAGAAGAAAGTAGGGCCGTAGTTGAATGAGTCTTGCAGTTTGTCGTGATACAGGTCCATCGCTCCCCGCGGGACCAAAGGGAAGGGCTGAGGCGCGCGTGCCCCTCCAAACAATGTTGTGGTGAGGCCAGCAATCCACCGCAGCAGCGGCGGATGGGATAGATCGAAGTTGGAGTTACCGGTCTGGACCTGGGCCGCGCCGCTGGCGATGAACAGCCCTTCATCTGTGGTCTCCGACTTCTGGGCACCGGCAAACAGCACCATGGCGGTAAAGACGACCAGGACGGCCAACGCCCACACCGTCGACCAGTGCATTCGGAAAAACCGGTGCGTTCCCACGGTGAATCGCGGAATGACTTTTTCCTGACGCTCTCCTGGTCCATAATGCGTAGAATCTGAGAGCAATTTCTGGTGGTCCCGCCGGTGCTTCCAGCGAGTAACCGCGCTGCTCCACCGCCGCGATATGGCGTTGGCTGCCAGGGTCCCCAAACTCAGGAAATGCCAGCGCCGCCATTTGCCCACCACCATCAGCGACAACAGGGCCAGGGCCACGACCATCAGGACCAATCTCAGGGCAGAGGACGTGTAGGCCGCCTCCACCTGCCGCGTCCCGGCCGGCACCGCCACGCCTATGAAGCTGGGCGAAACCATGAAGGTCTTTGCGGGCCTGCCGTCAACCGTGACCCGCCAGTTGGGGTGGTAGGTGGCTTTGATCACCAGGGTGCCGTCGGTGGGGCAACTTACCTGAAAGACCATCCGGCCGGGTCCGATGAGCTGGTCGTTGGCGGAGCCATCGGAGGCGCACCCGGGGGCAGCCGGGGCCCCGGGCGAGAAGTCCCGGCTGGGATAGTCGTACTGGATGAACCGGCGCCGCGCCGGGCTGGAACCCTGGAACCAGGCGAGGTTGCTGGCAAACAGCCCATCGTCGGTCTCCATGGATTTCCGCTCCACCGCCTGGGCGAACTCAGCGTACCCGGTGGTGACAACGGTGTAGAGGGCAAAGCGTTGCGAAGTCTTCACCCTGGTCCAGAAGGGCTGGGGGGCCAGGCCCCGGGGCGCAACGACATAGCGGACGTTGAAGAGACGGTAGTGCGCGGGGTTGGAATCATCAAAATGCCAGATAAAGTTGGAGTTCAGGGAAACGCTCTGGTACGGGGGCGACAGGGCCGGTACGCCGTTGAAGGTCAGCAGGTCGAAAAAGTGCAGATCGCCGACCTTCATCCGATTGCCCCAGCCTTCCCTCAGGCCGGCGTAGGTCCTTCCGGGGGGCAACCTCTGGATGGTCCGGATCATGTCTGACACATCCGGATTCGCGGTCACGGCGCTGCGCGACCGTTCCATCCACTGGGTGTTCAAGGCATAGTATCCTGAGCGTTCGCGGAAGGCGGGGATGAGCAGCACCAGGACGCCGATGACGAACACCGGACAGGCAGCCAGGGGTGCCCACCGGGGCCGCCGATGCAGCCCGGGCCAGGCAAATACGGCCCGGGCCAGCCGCTGGAAAATGCGCCAGATGGCCTCCCCGGCGACGCCAATCAGCATGATGGCCGCCAGGTGAACCCCGCCAATGAACCGGTGCAGGATCAATTCCTCATGGAACGGCAAGAAATTCAGGAGGGGGCCCCAGGTGGGGCGTCCGAAGTACAGGGCCAGCCAGAACGCCAGGAGGGCCAGGGCCACCAGCGTCTGACGAGTGCGGACCAGCAGGGCTGCCATCGCCCCGACGGCCAGCAGGATGGTGAAGACGGGAAGCCGGCCATAATCCAGCAGGTCACCGGTCACCAGCCAGGTGAGGACTTGCCTGGCTCCGAAGGAGTCATACTTCCAACTCTGCAGATAGGAGGAGGCCAGGAGGTAGGGGCGGAACCGCTCGAAATCGACTAGAAAATAGGCGGCGATGAGGGCGGCCATGCCGCCCAGGATGGCTAGCCGCCAGAACCGGGACCAGACTTCCCGCCAGTCCCGCGTCAGGTGCCGCCAGGGCAAGCCCATCAGCAGCATTACGCCAGCCGAGAGGGCCATCATCAGCCCGTACAATAGATGAGAAACCGTCAGGGCCGCGATGGCCAGGATGGCAGGGAAGCAGCCCCGTTTTTCCTCCAGCACCCGGTAGATGCAGGCCAGGCTGATGAAGATGAGATGCATCGCCCAGAGCTGGGTATACATCCCTAATCCCCGCCAAACGTAGCTATCGTATTCGAAGCCGTAGTTGCTGTTGGCGGACA
>Ga0214472_10007160_pt1 | contig 11691 bp, 8 predicted proteins | sample RVTome_6_FD_207662 | JGI IMG/M metagenome (GOLD analysis project Ga0214472, IMG submission 207662) | Soil microbial communities from uranium-contaminated site in the Upper Colorado River Basin, Wyoming, United States - RVT140D175 | ecosystem: Environmental > Terrestrial > Soil > Contaminated >...
TTGTCCCGCGACATGCCGCGGATCAACTCGCGCACCTCGTGCTTCTGGTTCGGATCCAGGCCGTCGGTGGGCTCGTCGAGGATCAGGATCTGGGGGTCGTGCAGAATCGCCTGAGCCAGGCCCACACGGCGCTTGAAACCCTTGGACAGCGTCTCGATCGGCTTTTCCAGCACGCTTTGCAGGCTGGTGCGCGCGATCGCCTCGGCCACCCGCCGCGCCTTGTCCGCGCCGCGCAGACCGCGGATCTGGGCGATGAACTCGAGAAAACTGCGCGGCGTCATGTCGCCGTACAGCGGCGCACCCTCGGGCAGGTAGCCGATGCGGCGCTTGGCCGCGAGCGGATCACTCACCACGTCCTGCCCTGCGACCTTCACACTGCCACCGTCGGGGGTGAGGAAGCCGGTGATCATCTTCATCGTGGTGGACTTGCCGGCGCCGTTGGGGCCGAGGAAGCCCAGCACCTCGCCCGGCTCCACGCGCAGCGACAGCCCGTCGACCGCCTTCAGCGGTCCGAACTGCTTGCTGAGATTGTCGATCTCGATCATGGGCCTTCAGCGGTTGTCGCGCGGCGCGAAAACATAAGGATCTGGCGCGACTTTTCAAGGGGGCGGCAGCGGCGCACGATGACCATGCGTTCAGAAAGCCCCTGCATCGCGCCGCAACATGAGCCAGAATGCGCAGGGGCCGCACGATACAGGAATGCCCGCATGCCCGCGCCAGTGTTTCACATGCTCGCCGCCGCACCGCGCCCGGTGGCGCCGTTCAGCCACGCCGTGGAATGCGACGGCTGGATCCTGGTGACCGGCCAGATGCCCACCGATCCGCACGACGACGACGCACCGCTGCCGCACGGTGTCGAGGCGCAGACCCGGCGCGTGATGGACAACCTGGTGATCGTGCTCGGCGCTCTGGGGCTGGGCCTGGAACACGTGCTGCAGGCGCGCATCTATCTGAGCGATTTCAAGCGCGACTACGCGCCGATGAACGCCGCCTACGCGAGCTACTTCCCGCCCGATCGGCGCCCGGCGCGTACCTGCGTCGGCGTCACCGCGCTGGCCCGCGACGCGCTGGTGGAGATCGACCTGCTCGCACGCCGGCCATGATCAACACCGCGCGCGCGATGCGCGGCATGCTCACCTCGCCGCACCACCTGGCGTCCGGCGCGGGCCTGCGCGTACTCGCCGAGGGCGGCAATGCGATCGAGGCCATGGTCGCGGCGGCGGCCGCCATCGCGGTGGTGTACCCGCACATGAACGGGCTGGGCGGTGACAACTTCTGGCTCATCCACGTTCCCGGGCGCAGCGACCCGATCGCGATCGACGCCTGCGGCGCCGCGGCGCGCGCGGCGCGGGCCGAGGACTACCGCGCGCGGGGCCTGGATGCGATCCCAGCGCGCGGGCCGTCGGCCGCGCTGACCGTGGCCGGCGCCGTGTCCGGATGGCAGGCGGCGCTCGACGAGGCGGCGCGGCTCGGCGGACGCATGCCGCTGGCACGCTTGCTCGAGGATGCCGCCTGGCATGCGCGCCACGGCATCGCCGTGACCGCCAGCCAGGCCGACAACACGCGTGCCAAGCTCGGCGAGTTGCAGGATGTGCCCGGCTTCGCCGCGACCTTCCTCGCCGCCGGACAACCGCCGCGCGAAGGCAGCGTGCTCGCGAACCCGGCACTCGCCGACACGCTGCACTCACTGGCCGCCCGCGGGCTGGACGACTTCTACCGCGGCGCCACCGCACATGCCAATACAGCCGGGCTGGCCGCCGCCGGCAGCCCGCTGCGCGAGGCCGACCTGGCGGCGCAGCGCGCGCGCCGCGTGGCACCGCTCAGCGCGCAGCTCGACGGCGTGCGGCTGTGCAACCTGCCGCCGCCGACCCAGGGCCTGGCCTCGCTGCTGATCCTAGCCCAGTACCAGCACATGCGCGCGCAACACGCGGACGGCTTCGATCATCTGCACCGGCTGGTCGAGTGCACCAAGACCGCGTTCATCGTGCGCGATCGCGAGATCACCGATCCGGACTACATGGATCGCGACGCGGCGAGCTGGCTCGCGCCCGGCGAGGTCGCCGCGCTGGCCGCGCAGGTCGATGCGGTGCGCGCGCGGCCGTGGCCGGCGCCGCCCGCCGGCGGCGACACCGTGTGGCTGGGCGCGGTGGATCGCGCCGGCGTCGCGGTGAGCATGATCCAGAGCCTGTACTGGGAGTTCGGCTCCGGCGTCGTCGTGCCCGACACCGGCATCGTGTGGCAGAACCGCGGCGTGAGCTTCGCGCTGGACCCGGCGGCACGCAATCCGCTGATGCCGGGGCGACGACCCTTTCACACCATCCAGCCGGCGCTGGCGCTGTTCGATGACGGGCGCGTGATGCCGTACGGCTGCATGGGCGGCGACGGCCAGCCGCAATCGCAGGCCGCGGTGTTCAGCCGCTACGCCTGGCACGGCGCGTCGCTGCAACAGGCGGTCAGTGCGCCGCGTTGGCTGCTGGGGCGCACCTGGGGCGAGGCGAGCAGCAACCTGAAGGTGGAATCGCGCGTCGATCGCAGCGTGCTCGACGCGCTGCGCGCGGCCGGTCACGAGATCCAGATTACCGAGCCGTTCGCGGAGATCATGGGCCACGCCGGCGCCATCGTGCGCCGGCCGGACGGGGTGCTGGAAGGTGCCGCGGACCCGCGCGGCGACGGGCTGGTCGCGGCGTTCTGACGCGCCGCGCGCGGGCTCGTGTCAAGAAAGCTCTGCACGAGTCCATCCTGGACTCATGCGCAAGACGGCGACTGACCCGGGTTGGCGAAGTGGCTGTTCGTTCGCCCTGTCCGCTGACAGGTTGTTGAAGCCTCGCCTCACTTCGACGGCATCTTCGCCCGCACCGAAAACGGCTTGGTCGCGTCCACCACGAACATGATCAACGCAGTCAGATCGGTCGTGCCGGCATTGAAGACTTCCATCGGCGTGTCGGCCGGGTGCCCGTTCGTCGTTTGACCGGTCTCCACATGGCTCACACCGTGTGGAGTCCTCTGTCCCAGTCGTCCCGCGACGACGTAAAAGGCCTCGGAACCGGGATGCGTATGCACCGGTGTCATGGCTCCGGGCGGCCCGAACCCGTGGTTGACGCGAAGCAGGTACTCCGGCGCAGTGATCGGTGAGATGGGCCCGATCTCGGCAACCTTGCCTCCGCCAGGCGTCGAGCCGCCTTGGGTGCCGAGCGTGAACAGCCATACCTTGCCGGCGACTTCGGCCACCAGCGATGGCGATCCCTGGTACGACACCGTGTCCGGGTTCCAGCGGTAGGCACCGGCGGCAGCCTTCGCCGCCTCGGCCGACGGGAAGTTCTCAACCCGCCAGTACAGCGGACCATTCGGCAGCTGCTCGATCTTCATCTCGGCGACGGGCTTGACGACGTACCGCCCCTTCCCTGGGGCCGGCTCCGATGCCAGCGCCGCGACCGAGACCATGAATCCAGCCAGCAAGCCGGTGGCTGCACGGGCCATCCACGGCCTGGCGCACGCATCGCGCAAGGCCGGCGAAATCGCGATGTTGCGGATGCGACCGAGATCGAATGGACGAGGTTTCATCGTGGTACTCCTGATCGCCGTGCAGATCTGTTCTCGAAGACAGGGAGAAGCGCAAACTCGGCACCGCGGCGGACCGAGCGATGGACCAGGATAACGGGTAACCGAGGGGCTCGCTTTCAGAAGCTCTTACGATGGTGTTACGATTTCCTTTATTTTCGAGCTCGAAGCGGTGCTGCGTCGCTCCCGCTCGTTCCAACTGCTGTCGGAATTCGTTCGGTGCGTTATCTGTTCGGTGATTACACGCTCGATCCGGATTGCCGGGAATTGCGTCGCGGGACGAACACGGTTGCTGTCGAACCGCAAGTCTTCGATCTGCTGCTACATCTGATCCGGAACCGCGAGCGCGTCGTCAGCAGGGACGATCTTCTTGCCGCCGTGTGGGCGGGACGCGTCGTATCCGAATCCGCTCTAAGCACCCGAATCAATGCCGCCCGTGCCGTGCTCGGCGACGATGGGGAGATGCAACGGTGCATCAAGACCCTGCCGCGCAAGGGCCTGCGTTTCGTGGCAAGCGTGCTGGAAGACCACGGGGCCGTCGCTGCGACCGCAGGCAAACCGGTGCACGGCATCGGCGACAAGCCATCCGTCGCGGTTCTGCCGTTCGCGAACCTGAGCGGCGACCCGCACCAGGATTACTTCATCGACGGGATCGTCGAAGACATCACGACCGCGCTGTCGCGCAATCACGCCTTCTTCGTGATCGCGCGCAATTCGGCGTTCACCTACAAAGGAAGGGCGGTCGATGTCACGCAGGTCGCACGCGAGCTTGGCGTTCATTACGTTCTGGAAGGCAGCCTGCGCAAGTCGGAAAACCGGGTACGCGTCACTGCGCAGTTGATCGAGGCGGAATCCGGCCATCACCTCTGGGCCGAGCGGTTCGACGTCGGCATGGCCGATATTTTCGACGTGCAGGATCAGATCGTCACCCGGGTGGTCGGCGCACTGGCGCCGCAGCTCGAGAAAGCGGAGATCGATCGCGCCAGGCACCGCACGACCGGTGACCTCGCCGCCTACGATCTGTACCTGCACGGCCTCGACCAGTGGAATCGATGGACGCAGCAAGGCAACGCCCGCGCCTTGCAGCTGTTCTACGCCGCGATCGAGAAGGATCGCGATTTTTCGACCCCCTACGGGCTGGCCGTGTCCTGTCATCTCCTGGCCAAAGCGAACAGGTGGGTGACTCGTTTCGATGAGAACGAGATCGCCCGCCTGGTCGAAAGAGCAGCCGACATCGGCCTGGGCGATCCCGTCGCCCTTTGCTGGGCGGGGCACGCACACGCCTATTTCTTCAAAGACGTCGATCGGGCTTTGCTCCTGGTCGATCGTGCGCTCGAACTCGATCAGAACCTGGCCATCGCTTGGCAACGAAGCGGCTGGGTACGCGGATACGCCGGCGATTGCGACGCGGCCATCGAAAGCCTGAACAAGGCGATGCGGCTGAATCCGCTCGATCCGCTCGTGTTCCTGACCCAGAGTGCGATGGCGTTTGCCCACTTCATCGCCGGCCGCGACGACACCGCCGCCGAATGGGCGGCGATGGCCTTGCGCGTGAAGCCCAATTGGCTGCCGGCGCTTCGCGTATCAATTGCATCCAACGCGTGGCGAGGCCAGCACGACGAGGCGCAGCGGGCGCTCGGCCTGTACCTCGATATCGATCCGCAGGTGCGCATCGTCAAGGTGTGCGAGTGCTATCCGTTGCGCCGCGAAATCGATCGGCAGCGGCTGGTCGATGGGATGCGGATGGCCGGGATGGCGGAGTGAATGGCCAGGGCTACTGCGCGCGAAACACCGCCTGCACGAAGCCGATGTGACCGGCGGCGAGATTGCGCTGGGCGTTGCGCCGCTTCGCGGCCGCATCGGGCCCCAGCACCAGGTGGATGCCCAGCGCCGGGCGCGGCGCATGAGCACTCGGCGCCGCCGGCTGTTGCGCCTGCCAGGCCTGCATCGCCGCGGTGGTGTCGCGCCACAGCACTTCCTCGAAGCCGGCCGCGGCGATCGTCGCGCGCAGCTCCTCGGGCGGCAGCAGGAAGCTGTGCGCCGGATCGCCGGCCCACGGGGTCGGCGTGAGCAGCCCGGCGACCGGCCCGCGCACGATGTCCTGGAACACCAGCCGCCCGCCCGCGACGAGCACGCGCCGGATCTCGCGGTACAGGCGTGCCTTGTCGGCGATGCTCATCTGCATCTGGATCGTCCACGCGAGGTCGAAGGCGGCATCGGCGAAGGGCATCGCCAGCGCGTTGCCGACGCGCGCGCTGACGCGCGCCGACAGATCGAGCAGCTCGCTGAGCCGGTTGCCCGTCTCGACGAAGGCGGCGGTCAGATCGATGCCGGTGACGCGGCAGCCGAAGCGGGACGCGAGGTAACGGGCCGGACCGCCGAGGCCGCAGCCCACATCGAGCACGCGATCGCCGGCGCCGATGGCGCTCAGCCGGGCGACCTCGGCGGTGGTCTCGCGGCCGCGCGAATGCACCTCGTCGACCATCTGCAGGTCGTCGATGGTCAGCCGCGCAGGATCCTTGCCGTCGCGCGCGAGCGCGTCGAGGATGGCCTCGTACAGCGCATCGCGGTGGTAGTGGGCGGCGACCGCGTCGGTGTGCTGTTCCATGGGCTGTGCTCCGGCGCGATGCGTGCGTCGCGGGCCGCATCGCGTGCCTGCTGAGGCTCAGGCGCTCGCGGACTCCTGCTCCAGCGTGCGCGCGACCGCGGCGCGTGCGTGCATGCGGCCGTGGTGGTCGGCGACCTTGGGGAAGCGCGCGATGTCGATGCCGTCGCTCTTCAGCCAACCGGCCACGGTGAACAGGTACGGATCGGCGACCGTGTAGCGCTCGCCCATCACCCACGGACCCTGCAGCATCGTGTCCTCGATCAGCTCGAAGCAGGCGGCCACGTTCTGCGGCACCTTGCGCTTCATGTCTTCGAGCGACGACGGCTCGTCGGCCCAGCGCGTGCCGCGGCCGCGGTGCGCGTGCGCGACGTGCACCGTGCTGCACAGGTAGCTGTTGAAGGACTGCATCCGGGCCAGCGCGAAGGGGTCGTCCAGCGGCGCCAGCGCGGCCTCGGGATGGGTCTGGCTGATGTAGACCAGGATCGCCGGTGTCTCGGTCAGGATGCCGTGATCGGTGACCAGCGCCGGCACGCGTCCCTTGGGGTTGACCTTCAGGTACTCGGGCTTGCGCTGCTCGTTGTCGGCGAAGTTGACGCGCACGGCCTGGTAATCCGCAGCGGCCTCCTCCAGCGCGATGTGCGAGGCGAGGGCACAGGAGCCGGGCGAGTAGAAAAGCTTGAGCATGGGGTGTCCTCGGATGGGTTCGGTGACCGGGTACTGTCGCGCAGTTCGCGCCGCCGCGCCAGCCGCCAGCAGCGCGCGCGGCCCGCGCGCCACGTCGCCCGCGCCGACGGTCTGTGGACGGCCAGGGCGCGCGTTATAGAATCCCCGCCCTCACCCATCCTCAGTGGCAGCTCCACCGTGCGCATCCTGATCACCGACAAGCATTTTCCTGGCGACATCGACGTCGAACGCGAGGCCATCGGTGCCGACGCCGACTTCGATGTCTTTCCCGCCGGCGAGCAGGTCAGCGACGAGGCCTGGCGCGGCTGCGACGCACTGCTCACCTTTCGCTGCACGCCGCTGGTGACCTCGAAGATGGCGCTGATGGAGCGCTGCCGCATCATCGTGCGCGGCGGCGTCGGCTTCGACGGGCTGGACCTGGACGGTTTCGGCGCGCGCGGTGTGGCCATCTGCAACGTGCCGGACTACGGCACCACCGAGGTGGCCGACCACGCGATCGCGATGATGCTGGCGTTGCGCCGCGGCATCGTCAGCTACAACGACGCACTGCGCGCCGATCCGGCCGGCAACTGGCATTACCGGCACGAGCGTTGCCTGATGCGCCTGCGCGGCGCGCGCTTCGGTGTGATCGGCCTGGGGCGCATCGGCATGGCGGCGGCACGCCGCGCCGCGGCCTTCGACCAGGAGGTCATGTTCTACGACCCGTACCTGCCGCCGGGCGCGGATCTGGCCACCGGCTTCCTGCGCGCCGAGACGCTCGAGGAGCTGCTGTCCAGCTGCGATGCGGTCAGCCTGCACACGCCGCTGACCGAGCAGACCCGCCGCATCATCAATGCCGACACGCTTGCGCAGATGAAGGCGGGCGCGATCCTGATCAATACCTCGCGCGGCCCCACCGTGGACATCGATGCGCTCTACGAAGCGCTCAGGAGCAATCGGCTCGCTGCCGCCGCGCTCGACGTGCTGCCGACCGAGCCGCCCGCCGACCACCCGCTGATCAACGCCTACGCGGCGCGCGAGGAGTGGATCGACGGGCGCCTGATCCTCAGTCCGCACTCGGCCTTCTTCAGCGTGCCCGGACAGCGCGATCTGCGCCGCAAGGCGATGGAGACGATCGCCGCGTACCTGGGCGGGCGCGGGCTGCGCAACTGCGTCAATGCAGATGCCTTGCGGCTGAATCGCTGAGAGCCCGTCAACCGGCCGCGACGCGCTTGGGCAACGTGCTCGCGAGCGCGTCGCTCGCGAGCACCGGCCGCCCGATGTGGAATCCTTGCACGTAATCCACGCCGACGTCGCGCAAACACGCGAGGATGGCGTCGTTTTCGACGCACTCCGCCACGGTGCGCTTGCCCATGGCGTGGCCGACCTCGTTGATGGAACGCACCAGCGCGCGGCTGGTCACGTCACTGGCGATGTCGCGCACGAACATGCCGTCGATCTTCAGGTAGTGCACCGGAAGATTCTTCAGGTACGCAAAGCTGGACACGCCGCTGCCGAAGTCATCGAGCGCGAAGCGGCAACCGAGCGCGGTCAGGGATTCGATGAAGGTGTTGGCCCTGGTGAAATCGGCCACCGCTGCGGTCTCGGTAATCTCGAAGCACAGCGTCTGCGGCGCCACGCCGGTGCGTTCGAGCTGCTCGGCGATGAAGTCGCGCAACGAACCGTCGGCCAGCGTCTGTCCGGAAAGATTCACGAAGCAGCGCAGGCGCGCAGCCCGGGCCGCCGGCGTGGCGGCGATCAGATCGATGGCGCTACGGATCACCCAGCGATCGATCTTGGGCATGATGTGGTAGCGCTCCGCTGCCGGCAGGAACGCGCCAGGGCTAATCACCTGGCCGTGCTCGTCGCTCATGCGCAGCAGCAGTTCAAAGCCTTCCACACCGTCGTCGCCCGCAAGCGGTGCAATGGGCTGCGCCATCAGGAAGAATCGGTCCTCGTCCAGCGCAGCATTGATCCTCGGCACCCACTGCGCCTCGCCGCGCCGCCGGTCCAGGTCCTCGTGATCGTCGAACACGTGCACACGATCGCGACCCTCGTTCTTGGCGATCATGCAGGCCGTGTCCGCCGCGCTCATCACCGCCGCGGCATCGTCGAGATCGCGATTGATGCCGACCAGGCCGATGCTGGCATTGAGCCTGAAGCTCTTCGCATTCCACACGAAGGGATGCTCCCTCAGGGCGCGCAACAGCTCGCCGGCAAGCCGCGATGCGGCGGACATCGAACAGTTCTCCAGCAGCACGGCGAATTCGTCACCGCCCAGGCGTGCGACGGTATCGCCACGGCGTACGGCGCGCATCAGCCTCGCACCCACCTGGCGCAACAGCTCATCGCCCGCGCCGTGGCCGCAGGAGTCGTTCACGGCCTTGAACTGGTCCAGGTCGATGAAGCACAGCACGTGCTCCGCATCGGAATCGCGCACCGCGGACACCACCGCCTCGAGGCGGTGATCGAAGGCACGGCGGTTGTACAGCCCCGTGAGCGCATCGTGGCTGGCCTGGTGCGACAGTTCCTCGGCCAGCGTGACGGACTCCGTGACATCCTGCACCAGCGACAGAACCGACAGCGGCTCGCCGTTGCGATCCACCAGCAACGAGTTGTGCCACTCGCAATGCACCACGGTGCCGTCCTTGCGGTAGTTGCGGTAACGGCACATGTTGCGCGGCTCGCCGGCGACCAGCCGCTGTCCGGCGGTACGGGCGAGTTCACGATCCGCCTCGATGATGAACGGCCACTCGTTCGGATCGCGGCCCACGACCTCCTCGGCGCGCCAGCCGAAAACCTCTTCCGCACGTCTTGACCAGCGCCGCACGCGCAATTCGGCGTCCCATTCGATCACGGCGAGCGGAGAGTTCTCGACGTGGAAGCTGAGCGCCTGGTGCGCGGCTTCGAGCTCACGCTGCGCACGCAGCGATTCGCTGATGTCCCGCACCACGGCGACCATGCCGCAGTACGCACCGTCCGCGCTACCCATGGGCGCACACGACAGCCACACCGGCACCTGCTCATGATCGCCGCGGGTGATCCGTGTCTGCTCCAACTCGAAGGCGGCGTGTGCGGCCAGAGCGCTGTCCAGGTGCGCACGCACTTTCGCATCGGAGAATCGCTGGTCGAGCCGGGTTCCGGGCAATTGCTGCGAATCGCAGCCCAGCAGCACTCCGGCGGCATGGTTGACGCTCTCGATCACACCCGCGGGGTCGACCACGATCACCGCGTCTCCCATGGACTCGATGATGGAGTTCACGTACGCGCGCGATACCGTGGTCATGTTCAGGGCATCGAGCATGCGGTTGAACGCGCGTGCCAGACGTCCCTCTTCGCCGCCCCAGCGTTGCTCCATGCGTTGCGACAGATCGCCGGCGCCCACCGCGTCCGCGAGTTCGGACAGCGCGCGCATCGGCGAGGCGATCTGTCGCGCGAGCAGCCACGCCAGCGCGCACGAGGCGAGCACGACCAGCACCAGCACCGCGGAGGTGATGCCGCCCGCCCTGGACAGGCTGGCCGATGACACATCTGCCGGCAGGCTGAAGGCCACGCGGAACAGTGCGAGCGGCGAATCCGGCCCGGCCAGCGCCGAGGCCTGCACGATGGCGCCATCGGGCGCCGGCGCACCATCCAGGTACGCGCGCGGATCCAGGCGCGAGGCCTGTGCCGGCGGCGCCAGCATCACCCGGCCGTCCGCTGCCAGCAGCCACGCGATGGGATGGTTCAGCGCGCGCCGGCTGGCCAGGTGTGCGATGAAGTCGTCCAGCGGCACCTCGGCGATGATCGCGCCGCCGAAAGTGCCCAGGTCAGGGTCGCGCTTGGTGATTCCCACCAGCATCGAGTGACGCCCATCGGCATGGAACAGCGGGCCGTGGTAGAGGAGTGTCCCGGGGGGTTCGGCCGCGAGTCGCTTGAACAGCGCCATCGGCTCGGCGGGGAGCTGCAGCAGTTCCGGGCGCATGCGCCGGCCGTGCATCACGCTGACCCGCGCATCGCCGTTCGCATCCAGCAATGACAGCGAGCTGTAAAGAGCGGGGTTGACCCGCACCAGGGACAGGAACATGCCTTCCGCCGCCGGGCGATCCAGGTAGCGCTCGGCACCCATGGACATCAGCAGATCGTCGACCACCGGCGACGAGGCGAGCAGCCGCAGGTCGCCGGCCACCTGCACCGCGTACGCGCGGTCCAGGTACGCCGCCGCGCCGGCCAGGGCGCTGTCGATCTGACTGCGCACCGATGTCTTGATCAAGCCCACGGCGAACAGGTAATGCGCCCCGCCCGAAACCAGCGCCACCAGCAGCGCGGTCGCGACCATGGCGAACATCAGCCGGCGAAATATGGACAGATCGCGCAGTCGCAGCATGCGGCCTTCCATGCTAGCGGTGCCGATCCAGCGCCAGCGCGCGCTCGATGCGTGCCTCGACCAGTGGGCTGGCTGCGACGAGCGTCTCCAGACCGAGCATGCGGGCCCGCTCGAGGTTGACCACGAAATCGCCGCGCCGCGGCGCATAGACCGTCATCGCGGCCGGTTCCTCGCCGCCATTGAGGATGCGCCACGCCATGCGCACCGCCTCCTGGCCCTGCTTGATGCCGGAGTCGTCCACCGCGCACAGCACGCCTTCGACCACGAACTGGCGCTCGTGGCCGATGTCCGGCTTGCGCACGTTGTTCAGGTACCACGCACCGACCTCGAGCTGATCGACGGCTTTGCCGTGCCGGTCCTTCAGGGTGTTGTGATTGAGCACGAAGAAGGCGTCGACCTGCGGGGCCAGTTCCAGGGCACGCGCCTGCCAGGTCGCCAGGGAGTTGGTCACCACGGTGGCAACGAGCTGCACGCCCAGATCGCCAGCGCGCGCGAG
>Ga0214472_10007162_pt1 | contig 11690 bp, 6 predicted proteins | sample RVTome_6_FD_207662 | JGI IMG/M metagenome (GOLD analysis project Ga0214472, IMG submission 207662) | Soil microbial communities from uranium-contaminated site in the Upper Colorado River Basin, Wyoming, United States - RVT140D175 | ecosystem: Environmental > Terrestrial > Soil > Contaminated >...
GACGACTCCGAGGCACGCTACTTCGCGTCGGATTCGGCGGTGCGGCTCACGCCAGGTGCCGCACACCGAACGGTTGCCGCGGGCGCCTGCAGTGATCCGGCTGAAGTCGCGCTGATGATGGCGGCCCGGCCGGAGGTGGTGCTGGTATTCGGCACGGGCATTCTTCGCGAGCCGCTGCTGTCGGCATTCGATGGCCGCATCATCAATATTCATCTCGGCCTGTCGCCGTATTACCGCGGCGCCGGCACCAATTTCTGGCCGCTCGTCAATCGCGAGCCTGAGTACGTAGGCGCGACGCTTCACTATCTCGATGCGGGCATCGACACCGGCCCGATCATCTCGCACGCCAGGCCGTCGATCGAGCGCGGCGACGGGCCTCATGACCTGGGGAACAAGACGATCGTCGCCGCCGCGCAGGCGCTGCTGCGCGCGGCCGCCGCCCACACGGCCGGCGTGACCCGCGCCGTGCCGCAATGGAACGGAGGCCGCCTGTATCAGCGCAAGGACTTCAGCGCCGACGCGGTGCGGACGCTCTGCCGCAACTTCGAGACCGGGATGATTGACGAGTACCTCGCGGCCCGTCCAGCGCGCGATGCGGCGCTGCGGCTGATCGAGCCAACCAGCCACGGGCTCCGCCCTTGATATCCCGCGGAGCTCGTGGCTGGTTGCCAGTGTCTCTTGGCGCGCTCCGCGCGCCGGTGCGCGTGGCATGACGCCCGGCTGCACGTCGGTCTTCTACCACTACGTCCGGGACGTCGAGCGCACGCCGTTTCCCGACATCAAGGCGCTGTCGGTCGCAGGGTTCACGGCGCAGATTGACTGGCTGCAGGCGCGCTTCGACATCATCGACGGCGCCACCTTCGAGCGTGCCGTGCTGTCAGGCACCGGCTTCGATCGGCCTACGGCGCTGCTCACGTTTGACGACGGCTTTGTCGATCATTACCAGCACGTGTTTCCGATCCTGCGGGATCGCGGGCTGGGAGGCATCTTCTTCGTCGCTGGCGGGACGCTCGACAGCGATCCCGTCCTCCTGAACGTCCACAAGACGCATTTCCTCCTGAGTCATCTGGGTGCCAACCGCTTCACCGAGGAGGTCGCCGCGGCGCTGGACCGCGAAGGCGTCGAGACGCGGGGCCAGACCCGCGACACTGCCGGCCACATGCGGCGCGGACCTTCACGGTCCGCGAGCCGTGAAGGCATATACCGGTACGACGAAGCGCCCGATGTTCGAATCAAGCGCATCCTGAACTACGAGGCGCCGTATCCGGTCGCCGATCGCGTGTTGTCGGCGATGTTCGCCCGACACATTGGCGACAGCGGCGCATTCGCGCGCCAGCTGTACCTGTCGGCCGCCCAAATCGGCGAAATGGCAAAAGGCGGCATGACGTTCGGCTTTCATACGGAGACGCACCCGGTGCTCTCGCGGCTTGACGCCGCTGCCCAGCGCGCCGAGCTGTGCCACGGGCCGCGCCTCGTTTCTGAACTCACCGGCCAGCACACGGTGTCGTTCTGCTACCCCTACGGCTTCTCCCACACCTACAACGCGGACACGCTGAGCGTGCTCGCGGAATGCGGCTATTCGATGGCGTTCAACACGGTCCGCCGCGAGATCGTCTTCGGCCAGGACCAGCGCTACGAGCTGCCGCGCGTCGACACGCGGGATGTGGCGCGTGCCTATGAGGTTCCTGCCGGTGCGTAGATCCGCGAGATTGCCGCCAGTGCGTAAAGTCTGCGAGATTGCTGCCAGTGCGTAAGATCTGCGTGGTCGTCGGCTCCCGTGCCAATTACGGCAGCATCAAGTCGGTGATGCGGGCCGTGCAGGCGCACCCCGAGCTGCAGCTGCAGATCATCGTCGGCGCCCCCGCCCTCCTCGATCGGTTCGGAGGGGTCGTCGACATCATCGAGCGCGACGGCTTCAAGCCCGACGCGCGCGTGAACATGATCGTCGAGGGCGAGACGCCGGTGACGATGGCGAAGTCCACCGGGCTGGGGCTGCTGGAGCTGCCCACGTTGTTCGAGATGTTGAAGCCGGACGTGGTCGTGACCGTGGGAGATCGCTTCGAGACGATGGCGACGGCGGTTGCCGGCGCCTACATGAACATCCCGCTCGCGCACACGATGGGCGGGGAAGTGACGGGCACGATCGATGAGAGCATCCGTCACGCCATCACGAAGCTCGCGCACCTGCACTTCCCGGCCAACCAGGAAGCAGCCGATCGGATCGTCCGCCTCGGCGAGCATCCCGATTCCGTTCACGTCGTCGGCTGCCCGCGGATCGACCTCGTGTCGGAGGTGATCAGCAACGGCAGCGCGGCGCTCGACGCCGACTGGCTCGAGCGCGAGGGAGTCGGCGGCCACATCTCGACCGACGAACCGTTCCTGCTGGTGAGCCAGCACCCGGTGACGACGGAATACGGACAGGCCGAGCACCAGATCAACGAGACGCTGATGGCGCTCGATGAGCTGAAGATGCCGACCGTGATGCTGTGGCCGAACGTCGACGCGGGATCGGAGGACGTGTCGCGCGGCATGCGGAAGTTCCGCGAGCGCTGCAGGCCCGAGTACATCCGGTTCTACAAGAACTTCCCGGTGGAGACCTATCTGCGACTCATGCAGAGCGCCGCGTGCCTGGTGGGCAACTCGAGCGCGCCCATCCGCGAGGGCGCATTCATCGGGACGCCTGCCGTCAACATCGGCAGCCGCCAGGACGGACGCGAGCGCGGCCCGAACGTCGTCGATGTCGGTCCGGATCGCGCCGCCATCGTTGCGGCCATCCGCAGGCAAATCACGCACGGCCCGTATCAGCCGGCGCACTTGTACGGCGATGGGAAAGCCGGCGTGCGCATCGCCGATCTGCTGTCGCGGGCGCCGCTGCGCGTCCAGAAGCGGATTCAGTACTGAACGTTCTCGGTGTCATCCCGGCGCGCGGCGGATCCAAAGGGATTCCGCGAAAGAACCTCGCCACTCTGGCGGGGCGGCCGCTGCTGGCATATACGGCCGACGCCGCGAGGGCCAGTGGCAGGCTGACGCGCGTCGTGATCAGCACGGAGGATGAAGAAATCGCCGGTGTCGCGCGGCAACTGGGTGTCGAGGTGCCGTTTCTCCGGCCGGCGCACCTGGCCGCCGACGAGACGCCCATGCTCGACGTGCTGACCGATCTGGTCGCGTCGCTCGAGCGCCGTGAGCAATACCGTCCGGACGTTCTCGTTCTGCTTCAACCCACCTCGCCCTTCCGCCGCGCCGGCCACATCGACGCGGCCGTCGATCTTCTCACCTCCTCGGGCGCCGATTCAGTTGTCACGGTCGTGCCCGTTCCCCATCAATTCACGCCGTCATCGCTCATGCGGTTGCAGGGCGACAGGCTTGTGCCCTGGGACGGAGGTCCGCCTGAAGGCGGACACTACGAGACGGGCGACGTAGTGTCCGGCTTCAGCCGGACCGGGGCGGCACCGACGAGGCGACAAGATAAGCCGCTGCTCTTTGCGCGAAACGGTCCGGCGGTGGTGGCCGTGCGAACGCGGATCGTCACCGAGGCGCGCACGCTCTACGGGCCCGATACGCGCGGCCTGGTCATGCGGCGCGACGAATCGTTCGACATTGACGATGCGTTCGACCTGGAAGTGGCCGAACGGCTGATGGCGTCGCGGCCCCTCGACTTCGCTCGGGGCAGGGCATGAAGATCCTGTTTCTCGCCGCGCATCACGCGTATTACCGCAACTTCGAGTCGGCGATCGTGGCGCTGGCCGAGCGCGGGCATTCCGTGCACCTGGCGGCGGACGAGCCGGAGTCGATGGGCGGCCAGGCACTGGTCGAGCGTCTCGCCTCGACGTATCCGGGCGTGACCCATGGGTTCGCGCCCTCGCTCGACGCGGAGCCGTGGTTCCGGCTGGCGCGCAAGCTGCGCAGCGCGTCCGACTACGTCCGGTTTCATGACGCGGCGTTCTCGGCCTTTCGGAAGACGCGCCTGACGCTGCGCGAGCGCATCCCGCGCGGAATCCTGCGGCTGATGGACGCCGGCGCGGAGAAGAGCCGTGCGGCCCGGGCGGCGATTGGCGCGATTCTGCGCGGCGGCGAAGCGCTGGCGCCGATCAGCGAGGCCGGTGTCCAGTTCATCGAGTCGCACAACCCTGACGTCGTGCTGCTGGCCTCCGTCACGGCATGGCGTCTCCCGCAGATTGACCACCTGCGCGCCGCGCGCGCGCTCGGCCGACGCACCGGCGTCTGCGTGTTCAGCTGGGACCACCTGTCGAGCAAGGCGCTGCTGCGAAACGTGCCCGACCGGGTCCTGCTCTGGAACGACACGCAGAGGCAGGAAGCCATCACGTGGCACGACATGCCGGCGGATCGCATCGTCGTCACCGGCGCGCAGTGCTACGACCAGTGGTTCGACCGGGCGCCGTCGCGGGACCGCGCGTCATTCTGTCGCGCGGTGGGCTTGTCGCCGGATCACCCCTTCCTGCTGTACGTGTGCTCAGTGATGACGCCGAACCCGTACGAATCGAAGTTCGTGCTGCGGTGGATCGAGGAGATTCGCCGCAGCAGCGACCCGCGCCTGCGCAACGCCGGGATCCTTGTCCGGCCGCACCCGGAACGGCTCGAGGAGTGGGAGGGCGTCTCGCTCGAGCGGTTCGGGAACGCAGTGCTGTATGGCGGGAACCCGGTCAGTCCCGACGCGCAGGCGGACTATTTCGACTCGCTGTATCACAGCCACGCGGTCGTCGGGCTGGTGACGAGCGCGTTTCTCGAGGCCGCCATTGTCGGCCGTCCGGTCTACACGCCGCTTCTTCCAGAGTTCGAGATGTACCAGGAGGGCGTCCAGCATTTCCGGTACCTCGTCGACGTCGAGGGCGGGTTGTTGAAGGTGAACCGATCGCTGCCGCAGCATCTCGACGAGCTGGCAGAGGCGCTTGCCAGGCCGGTGGCGCGCGACGAGCAGAACGCGAGGTTCATTCGCGCGTTCGTGCGCCCCCTGGGCCTGGGCGTGCCGGCGACGCCCGCATTTGTCGCGGCGATCGAGGAGCTCGCCGCCGCGGCGCCGCTGCCGCGCGACGAAGCGGCCGTGTGGCATCGCGCGCTGCAGCCGCTCGTGCGCGCCGTCGCCCGGTCCTCAGAGGAAGGCTGGCTGCGGGCGCCGCTGCGTGATACGCCGGAGATGATCAACGACCGCGCGAAGGCGAGGAAGGCGGCGCACAAGCAGGCGGCCGCGGTCGAGCGCGAGCAGCGCGTGGCGGACAAGCGGGAGTTCCTGGCGTCGCGGCGCCGCGAGCGGCAGCGCGAGCACTGGGTCGGAGCGCGGCGCAAGCAGCTGGCCCGGATCAAGGGCCGCCTCAAGGCTCTGATGGGATCGCCCTCGTCTACGACGTGATGGTCACTGTCCTCTAAAAATGACCCCCGACCCCATTTCTCCGGCGGATCAAACCGCGTACGCCGCGTACCGCCGCGTGCGCGACGAGGTCCTCCGGATGAAGGGCGCGCATGATGTCGAGGGACGCGAGGCCGCGCCGAGCCGGTACTGGGCCGACGAGCTCGAGCACATCGATTACCTGATCGAGGCCTCGCCGCTCGTCATCAGAAAGCTGCGTCATCACGCGTTTCACATCACGGGTGTCCGCCCGTATGACTATCGAGGCGCCGCGGAACAACGCACGTATTTCGAGCGCCGCCTCCGCGCGCTCGAGACGCTCGCAGGCGGAAACGAGCTGCTCCTCGGCGATCACGACGCACTCGGCGGCTTCGGTTTCGAGATCGACGGCCGGCGCCACAACGTCGACACGCTCAAGTTCTTCGAGGTACTCACGGGGATGCAGCGGGCCGGGCTCCTCGAGGCGTTCCGGACCGCCGATCGGCGCCGCATGGTCGTGGAGATCGGCGCAGGGTGGGGCGGGTTCGCCTGCCAGGTCAAGACGCTCTTCCCGCGCACGACGTACGTCATCGTCGATTTTCCCGAGCTGTTCCTGTTCTCGGCGACCTACCTGCTGACGGTCTTTCCGGGCGCGGACGTGCGATTCTGGCGCGAAGGCGACAGGACGTTCGATCGATGGCAGGAGGCGGATTTCATCTTCGTCCCCAGCCAGCACGCCGAGGCGCTGCGCGACGCGCAACCCGATCTTCTCGTCAATCTCGTGTCGTTTCAGGAGATGACCGCGACGCAGGTGGAGACGTATACGGCACTGGCCGCGGCGGCCGGCTGTCCCGCGCTCTACAGCCTGAACCGCGATCGTTCGCCGCACAACGACGAGATCGACAGCGTCAGCGCGATCCTGTCGCGTCATTACGATCTGCAGGAGATACCGCTGCTCGGTTCCGGGTACCTGAAGGCGACCAAGAAGGACAGCGCCGTCAGCGTGGAGGACGCCCGGCGCGCCGGCCGGCTGGACGAGGCGGGGTATCGCCATCTCGCGGGCACGCTCGAACAGCGCACCACGCGCCAGTTTGCGCTGCGAGCGACGGACGCCGCCCCGCTCGTCGGCATCGGCATGACCCTGCGCAATCGCGCCGGGTACCTGGCGGAGGCGATCGACTCGCTGCTCGCGCAGTCATACCGGCACTTCGAGCTCGTAATGATTGACGATGGGTCAACGGATGGGACGGAGGCGATCGCGCGCGCCTGCGAGCAACGCGACGCGCGCGTGCGCTACGTCCGGTTCCCGGATCGGCGCGGCATGATTGCCGCGTGGCGCAGCGCCTTCGAACAGGCGACGGTCCACGGCGCGCGCCATTTTGCCTGGGCCAGTGACCATGACCGATGGCATCCGCGATGGCTCGAGACGCTCGTCGGCACACTCCAGCAGTATCCCGATGTGGTGCTCGCGTACCCGCTGACGCAGCGCATCGATCCTGGCGGCGCGCTGCTGGCGAAGCCGGCGCGGCAGTTCGAAACCTTCGGCCTGCGCGACCGCGATGCGCGCTGGCGCCTCTTCAACCGCAGCGACGCGGTTGCTGCGGGCGACATGGTGTACGGGCTGATGCAGGTCTCGGCGATGCGCGAGGCGGGCGTCTTCCGCGAGGTGCTGTGCCCCGACCGCCTGCTGCTCGCCGAGCTGACGCTGCGCGGGCAGATCAGGCAGGTTCCCGAGGTCCTGTGGTTCCGGCGGCAGTTCACCGAAGGCAGCGTGGAGCGCCAGCGCTCGACACTCTTCGCGCCGGGCACGCAGCCGCCCTCGCGCGTCACGCCGCCGTGGTACATGCACGCGCGGTCGCTCTGGGCTACGTATGGCCGCCAGCCGAATCAGGCGCTCTCGATGTCGCCGGGCGCCGCGCGGCGCCTGATTGCGGCGTATGCCGCCGCCTACGCGTGGCGTCACTACGCGAAGTCCAGCGTGCAGCGGGGCATCCTGTCGGTGCTGGGCTGGCCGCGGTGGATCTACAAGCGCGCGAAGCATGGCGCGCTCCTCGGGGTGTACGGCGTGCTGGTGGCGTCGCGCCACCTCGGTATCACGCCGCTCGTGGAAAAGATCTACGAGCGCCTCACCGGACGCCCCAGGCGGTCCGCGAGCGGACCGCCTGGCCAGCATAGGCCCCTCGCGTCGCGCAGCGACGCGAATCGGCGCGGTCATGCAGGCTTGCCATCATCAGGCCGCCGCCCGTGAAGATTCTTTTCATCGCGCGGCACTTCACCTATTTCCGCAACTACGAGACCGTCATCGCCGAGCTCGCCCGGCGCGGGCACCAGCTCCACCTCGCCGCCGAGCGCGAGGAGGACCTCGGCGGCCGCGAGATGGTGGAGCGGCTCGCGCGCGAGCACAGCGGCGTGTCGTTCGGCTGGGTGCCCGGCCGCGAGGACCGATGGGCGGCATTCGCGACAAAGCTGCGGATGACGATCGATTACCTGCGGTATTTCGACCCCGCGTACGCCGGCGCGCCGAAGCTGCGCGCGCGCGCCAGGGAGCGCGTGCCGCGAATCGGCCTGTGGCTCGTGGCGGCGGCGGGCGCCCGCACGGACACCGGGCGGGCCATCAGCCGCGCGGTGCTGCAGGCCTCTGAGCGCGCGATTCCACGCAGCGCCGACATCGACGCTTATCTGCGGGACCAGCAGCCCGACGTCGTGCTGTTCACGCCGCTCATCGGGGTCGTGGCGTCACCGCAGCTCGACCTCCTTCAATCCGCCCGGGCGCTCGGCTATCCCACCGCGCTGTGCGTGTGGAGCTGGGATCACCTCTCGAGCAAGGCGATCCTGCGCACCGTTCCCGACCGCGTGTTCGTGTGGAACGAGACGCAGCGCGAAGAAGCGATCACGCTCCATGACGTGCCGGCCGATCGGGTGGTCGTGACGGGCGCCCAGTGCTTCGATCAATGGTTCGACCGCCGGCCCTCGATGGACCACGACGCGTTCTGCCGCAAGGTCGGACTGCCGCCGGTCCGCCCATTCCTCCTGTACGTCTGCTCGGCGCTCTTCCAGGGCAGCGCCAGTGAAGCGCTGTTCGTCCAGCGCTGGATCCGCGCCCTGCGCGCGAGTGGCCTGGAGCCGCTGACGTCCACGCCGATCCTCGTGCGTCCGCATCCGTCGCGCATGAAGGAATGGACGGATGTCGACCTCTCGACTGAGGGCGATGCCGTGCTGTGGGGGCGCAACCCGGTCGACGCCGAGGCGCGCACTGATTACTTTGATTCGCTGTACCACAGCGAAGCCGTGGTTGGCCTCAACACCAGCGCGTTCCTCGAGGGGGCGATTGCCGGGCGGCCGATATTCGCCACGCTGCTGCCGGAACACCACGAGAACCAGGAGGGCACGATCCACTTCCGCTACCTGCTCCACGTGAACGGCGGCCTGCTGCATACGGCGCGCACGCTCGGCGATCATGTCGAGCAGCTCAACGCGGCCCTCCAGACGTCAGAGAATGAGTCGGAGCGGAGCCGCCGCTTCGTGGAGGCCTTCATCCGGCCTCGCGGTGTGGATGTCGCCGCCTCGCCCGTGTTTGCCGGCGAAGTGGAAAAGCTGGCGACGACTCGGCCCGCGCGGGCGACCGACACCGTGGGGAAGTGGCTGTTGCGCGCCCTTCTGGCGCCCGCCGCGGCGCTGGCGGCGCTCGACGCGGCCGCCCCGCTCGTGCTCAGCGAGCATGAACGGGAGATCGCGGCCCGGCACCGCGCGCATCGTGACCTGGTGGCCGAGGCGTGGCGCGTGAAGGACGAACACACCGCCGAAGAGCAGCAGCAGAAGAATGCCCGTGCCGCCGAGCGGCAGCGGTACAAGGCGGAGCGCGCCGCGGAGTGGCGCCGCACGAAGAAGATGAAGAACCTGAAGCAGCGATTGAAGAAGCGGATCGGCATGGCCTCATGAGGTCCGCGATTTTCGGTTCATGAACATTCTTTTCCTGGCCCGCCACTTCTCCTACCTGCGGCTGTTCGAGTCGGCGATCGCCGAGCTCGCCGAGCGCGGCCACGTCGTGCACCTGTCCGCCGACCGGGAAGAATCGCTCGGGGGAGCCGCCATGGTCGAACGGCTCGCCGCGCGCTACCCGAAGGTCACCGTCGGGTGGACGCCCGCTCGCCAGACGGGGGCGTGGGCAGACCTGGGCAAGAAGCTTCGACTGGGCATCGACTCCCTGCGTTTCCTCGATCCGCGCTACGACCGCGCGCCCCGGCTCCGTGGACGGTCGGAGGAGCGGACGCCGAGGGCGGTTCGCTGGCTCGCGACGCTGCCGGTGCTGCGCACGCCCGGCGGCCGCCGCGCGCTCTCGTGGGTGCTGCGGCAGTTCGAGCAGGCGGTGCCCCGCAGCCGGGAGCTCGAGGCGTTCTACCGCGAGCAGGCGCCAGACGTGGTGCTGATCACGCCGCTCGTCGACCTGGGCTCGCCGCAGCTCGATCACTTCCTGAGCGCGCGCGCGCTCGGACTTCGCACCGTGCTGTGCGTCGGCAGCTGGGATCACCTGTCGAGCAAGTCGCTGCTCCGCGCGGTCCCGGACCTCGTGACCGTCTGGAACGACACGCAGAAGCGGGAAGCCATCGAGCTCCACGAGGTGCCGCCGGAGCGGATCGTCGTCACCGGTGCGCAGTGTTACGACCAGTGGTTCGGCCGGCAGCCCTCGCGCCCGCGCGAGCAGTTCTGCGAGCAGATCGGGCTCGATGCCTCGCGGCCGTTCGTTCTGTATGTCTGTTCGTCGCTGTTCAAGAACACCGCGAACGAGGCGCGCTTTGTCGAGCGCTGGATCCAGCAGGTGCGCGGCAGCGCGGATCCGGCGCTGCGTGAAGCAGGCCTGCTGATCCGGCCGCATCCCCGGCGTCTCGACGAGTGGGCGCAGGTCGACCTGACGGAGTTCAAGAACGTCACGCTGTTCGGCAGCCACCCGGTCGACCCGGCCGCCAAGGACGACTACTTCGACTCGCTCTACTACGCCTCCGCCGTCGTCGGGCTCAACACCAGCGCGTTCCTCGAAGCGGGGGTCGTCGGCAGGCCGGTGCTGTCAGTGCTGCTTCCCGAGATTTCCACGGACAACCAGGAAGGCACGATTCATTTCCACTACCTGCTCAACGTCGGCGGCGGCCTGCTGGAGGTGGCGCGCAGCCTCGAGGAGCACGTCGCGCAGCTCGCGGCGACGCTGGCCGACCCGCGTCCTGGCATCGAACGGGCGCGCCGGTTTACCGAGGGGTTCATCCGGCCGCAGGGTCTGGCGGAGTCGTCAACGCCTCGATTCGCCGCCGCAATCGAGGCGGCGGCGCAGCAGCCGGCGCCGCGTCCCGTCGGCGCGCCGCCGGCGGCGTGGGTTGCGCGCCTTCTGCTGCTGCCCTGGCTGGCCTTCGCGAAGGCTGTCACCGCCACGCAGCCGCTGCGCAAGGAGACGCGCTACAAGTACCGACGCTTCCGCCGCCATGCGAGGAAGCAGATCTTCCTGAAGATCCGGCACTTCGCGGTGACCCGGCTCAAGCAGATCGTGGGGGAGGAGCCGCCGCAGCTGCGCCAGGAGTCGGGGGCGATCCTGACGCCGAAGCTCAACAAGCACCGCGACCCCGCCAAGAGCCTCCTCTTCCCGGGCGTGCCGGAAGTCGAGGAGACGAAGGAAATGATCACGATGCTCGGCCGGCAGGACCGTCCGATCATCGTCGGCCCCTGGCTGACCGAAGCCGGCTTCGAGCTGCTCTACTGGATACCGTTCCTCGCGTGGGCGAAAGCGTATGCCAGCCTGCGCGACGATCGGCTGATCGTCGTGTCGCGCGGCGGAGCGGCGCCGTGGTACCGCCACATCTCGCCGAACTACCACGACATCCTGTCGCTCTTCACCGCCGAGGAGTTCAGGCAGCGCAACGACGCGCGCGTCCACGAGCAGAAGGGGCGGCTCAAGCACATCGATCTCGGCGACTTCGACCGCGAGATCATCGACCGTGTGAAGCGGGCGCGCGGACTCGACAAGGTCAAGGTGCTCCATCCCTCGCTCATGTACAACCTCTTCAACGTGTTCTGGCGGCAGCAGGCGCCGATCACGCTGATCGAGGCCTTCAGCGTGTTCCGTCCACTGCCGAAGCTTCCGCTCGGAGATCTGGCCTCGCACCTGCCGCGGGAATACGTGGCCGTGAAGTTCTACGCGAACACGGCGCTGCCCGACACGGCGGCGAACCGCGCACTGACGGCGCAGGTGCTCGAAGACCTCACGGCGACGACGGATGTGGTGATGCTCAACACCGCGCACCGGTACGACGATCACACTGATTTTGCGCCGGTCCGGCGCGATCGCCTGCATACGGTGGAGCACCTG
>Ga0214472_10007163_pt1 | contig 11689 bp, 9 predicted proteins | sample RVTome_6_FD_207662 | JGI IMG/M metagenome (GOLD analysis project Ga0214472, IMG submission 207662) | Soil microbial communities from uranium-contaminated site in the Upper Colorado River Basin, Wyoming, United States - RVT140D175 | ecosystem: Environmental > Terrestrial > Soil > Contaminated >...
AGCAAGGCGAGCCCAACACCGAAGTGCTGCGTTTGATCGAAGATAACATTCGCTTTCCTGAGTCGTCCCTTGGCGACTTGCGCGCGCAAATCGCTTGCTGCCGGACCGGCGAAGAGCGCTTGGAAGAAATTTGCCGGAAGTACGGCGGCGCGCTTTTCCAAGAGGCTGTCCAAGTTATGTGGCAGCAAATGGATCAGCTGGTGCGAGGGGCGGTGCGGGCGATTCCCGACGGCGTCTACGAAGCGGAATCTTTTCTTGACAACGACGGGCGGGTGATGGACAAGCCTATTCCGCTCAAAATCAAGGTTGTCGTCCAAGCTGATGAGCTGACGATCGATTATTCCGAAGTCAGCGATCAGGTGCCGGGCTTTATCAACTGCGGCGCTTCCGGCGGCATGGCCGCGGCGCGCGTCGCCTTCAAAGCGCTGACTTCGCCGCAACGCGAGGTCAACGAAGGCTCGTTTCTTGCTCTCAAAGTGATTCTCCCACCGGGGAAATTGCTCAGCGCGCGGCGCCCGGCGCCCATCGGGGGCTGGAGTTTGTCTCTGCCGACAGTACTCGACACGATTCTTCACGCGCTGGCTCCGGCTTTGCCCGATCGAATTCCCGCAGCCCACAAAGGGGACATGGGCGGCTACGCGATCTTTGGCATGAATTCCAAAACCGGACGGCGCTACGTCTGCCAGAATATCATCGGTGGCGGCTGGGGCGGGCGTCCCTTCGAGGACGGCGTTTCGTCGGCGGTGTCAATCTGCCAAGGCGATGTCAAAAACACGCCGATTGAATTACAAGAGCTTTACTATCCTTTGCTCTACGACTGCCATGCCTTTCGCACCGACAGCGGCGGTGCCGGCAAATATCGCGGCGGCGTCGGCGTTGAAGTCAAAGTGCAGCCGTTGGAAACATTTTACTTGAGCCGCAACACTGACCGAATCAAATGCCCGCCGTGGGGATTGCGCGGCGGCGGCGAGGGCGCGGTCAACGAGACGCGCATCCAGCGCAACGGCAAGGAAGAAGTGCTGCCGGGGAAATTCAGCCACTTGTTGGTTTGTCCTGGCGAGACCGTGACATTTTACACCGCCGGTGGCGGCGGCCACGGCGATCCGGCCGAGCGCGATGCCGCTGCGGTAAAGCACGATGTGGATCTTGGTTATATTTCCGCGGACCGTGCGACGCGAGACTATCCGGATACCCTAAAAAGTTAATCTCTGATGTCCTGGAGGAACGGGTCGGTGGACATTTCCAGCCCGACGCCTTTCTCTCTCGCCAAGCTGTAGGCCTTCGCCGCTACGGCGGCGAATTGAAATCCGAGCAGGCCGAGATTGTGAAAAAAAGTGATCTGCTCCGGCGAGCGGCGCTGCTTGGACGGGTCGTTGAGCAAATCGGTGAGCGCGGGATAGTTGACGAAGTCAAGATTGCTTACCGGCCGTTTGGGAATGCGCGCCTGCTGTTCGGCGCTGCCGACCACCCAAGACGCCCAGCCGTGATGGCGCTCGGATTCCGCCATGCCGCCTTTGGCGCCGAAGGTTTCCGTGCCGACTTGCACGACAATGTCGCAGCGCTTGACGATGTCCCAGCTAAATTCCTTGGAACTGCAGTTAGCCAAGTGCATGCCTTGCTCAATCAAGCTCGCATCGGTGACGACGAGCTGGTTCGAATCCGTGCAGGTCGCGACGATGTCCGAGCCGCGTACCACCGGTTCGGGCCGATCGAACGGTTCCACCGGTATTTTCAATTCCTTGGTCATCTCTTCGGCGAATGCCTCCCGGTGCGCTTTGGTCGGACTGTAGATTTTCACTTTGGTGATTTTTCTTACGGCGCAAAACGCCGGCAAATAGGCGCGCGCCATGCCGCCCGAGCCAAGCATGCCGATGACGGACGCATCCTCGCGCGCTAAGTAGCGCAGCCCGAGGGCGGCGCCGGCGGCGACGCGCAGGTGGTGCAAGATGCCGTCGTTCATGATCGCCAGCGGAGCGCCGTTGCGGGTGCTAAACAGCATCAAAAAGCCGCTGAAGGTGCCGGGCGCGACGCAGTGCAACTCATCGGTGCCTTGCGCCGTCCAGGTGATGATGTCGGACTTCATGCGGGTGCAGAAAACTCCCCAGGGCTCGATGGCGCCTTCCATGCTGCCCCAGCGGTAGTAGCCGTCTTGGCGCCCGCAGGGCACCCAGACATCGGTGCGCGGTCGCGACACCGCTTCGCCCCGCGCCAAGGCGTGAAATGCTTCATCGAGCGCGTCGATACACTCTTTTGGGGTTAACAGTTTGGCGATGTCTTGATTGTTGAGATAGATCACGGTGATTTCTCCGAATGAAACGTCACGGTGTATAGAGTCGAAGAGTGGTCAGCTGTCTACGCCGTTAACAACTGCGCTAGCGCCGCGACCTCGTCTGCTTCTTCCAGCCGTAGGACTAGCTCAACCGCGTCGTCGATCTTGGCGCCGCTCAGCGGTTTGGCAGCGTAGCTCGCCATGCCGCGAAAAGCCGCAACCAGTTCTTCGGACGTCACCGGGTTGTTGGGGTTTCCTTTTGGGTAAACGACGCGCTCGCTGAATACTCTGCCGTCGCGCATGACGATCTCGACGACTTGCGGCTTTACATCCATCGGACCGTGGTCGAACTCCGGCGTGAGAATCGTCTTCACTCGGCCGGCGAGATCGAGGACCTCCTCGCTGCGCAGTTTCGCGTCGGTAAATTCTTCCAGAGATAAGCCGCCGCTGACGAGCGTCGCTGCTACCGTGTACGGGATGCTGAACTGGGCATCGACCACGCCTTCGGGACGGCGCTTTTTCTTTTTCTCATCATCGGTCCAGCCGCCCACCGAGCGCATGTCGCGCTCGCCGATCTGAACTCGGACTTCCTGGATGTCGCGCGCTTTGATCGCGTGCTTGCGCAGGAGCTCTAAAACTCCGGTGACGGCGCAATGAGTGTAGCGGCAGGATGGGAAAGGCTTTGGCCCGACCAGAACTATTTCAAAGCGTCTGCCGAGTTGATCGACCAGCTCCGCGTAATCCCCTTCCTGCTGATAAAAGGTTTGGAAAAATCCGCCAGGGCCTTGCAAGACCTCGCCCGCGGCGGGATAGCCCACCGAAGCGAGGGTTGCCGCGACAACGCCGCTTTGCGACGCGAAGCCGACGCCCAGCCGCTTGGTCAGCGACGGCGCCACCGTGCTATTGCCCGCCACGGTAGAGCGGCAAAAGGCGATGCCGAGCGCATTGTGCATTCCCGCTTCATCCAAGCCGAGAATTTTGCCGCAGCCGGCCGCGGCGGCGAATGGACCGAGGGCGATGGCGCGGGCGTGCACCGGTTTTGGATTGGTCGCCAGGCCTAAACGGATGCCTAGGTCGACGCCGAGACAGACCGCTGTGATAAAATCTTTGCCGGAAACTTTGGCGACTTTTTCGGCCAAAGCAAGGGCCGCCGGGATGACGGTAATGCTGGACTTGTAAGCGATGCGATCGTCGTTGATGTCAAGCTCGCGGCTGTGGCCCATGGTGGCGTTGACCAGCGCGGCCGAAGCCGCGGGCAGTCGCTCGCCGGTGACCAGAACCGAACTTTCATTGGCGCCACCGCTCAATGCCTGGGCGCCGGCGAGCGCCTGCTTGATCCCCGGCGCGCTGGAGCCTGCGAGCATCGTTCCAAGCGTGTAGAGGATATGCTCCTTGGTCGCGCGCAGCGCATCGTCATCGAGCGCGTCAAAGCCGGTGCGCGCCAGATAGCCGGCGATTTGTTTGGTCAGTGTGCCGCTGCCAATCATCAAAAACCTCGTTAAGAGTTCAAAACGATCAATTCGTTCAAGCCGTTCAAAACGTGGCCCTCACCCTATCCCTCTCCCGCTCGCGGGCGAGGGGAAAGAACTTCCGAATTCAACGGCTTGAATGTTTTGAACGAGTTCAATTTAATCGATTCGTCACGCACCCTTTCAATCCTTCGTTAAAGCCGCGGTCCCAGGCTTCTTCGTAGTCCGGCAACTCATTCAACAGCAGAATGTCATCGTAGGTGCCGTGGCCGGAGCCGATGCGCCGTTCCGGGTGCACGCACTCGCGGCGCGGCAGGGGTAAATTATACTTCTTCCAGCTGTTGTAATAGTTGCCCATCAACTGAAGATAATACTCCAGCGGGATCGGCGGCTGGTGCCACTGGGAGCCCAAGTTCGAGCCCGGCTCGCGGCGCCACTGGTTGAAGCGCGGGATGATGCCGTGGCTCATCATGAAGTCGACGCCGTCGGATGTCGACTTCACAGCTTCCGCGACGGTTTCAAAGCCATAGGGTTTCGCCATTTCGACCCCGCCGACAAAGTTCGGCCGCACGTTGCCTTCGCCAAATATGTCGACTTCGTCGATCATGCTTCTGACCCAGCCGTCCCAGCCGACGCGGCGGTTTTTACCTGGGTTGATCCACTCAAACAAGCGCTTCTCCCACACTTCCATGTTCGAGTGATGGCAGTCGACGCCGGCGGCGCGGTAGCGCTTCATGGTCTCTTTGTCTTGGGCGTTGGTTTGCAGATTGACAAAGCGGCGTCTACCACCCCACTTGAGCGCTGAGACATAGTCGGAATAAAAACTCAGTTCGTCCTTGCCATGCAATGTTTTCAAGATCGTCCCGCCGGTGATGAGAAAATCCATTGGCGGAGTAAAGCCGACCTCTTCAGTGGCATCTTGCTCGATGGAGCGCGCGACTTCGACCATGTAGTTGACCGGTTTTACCGGCGCGTTGAAGGTGAAATCCTTCGACTCCTTCATCTGGCGCGCGTTGATATTGATATCGCAGAAGCGGCATTCTTCGTCGGGACCCCAGTACTGGCAGTTGCGAAACACCGTGACGAAATAGCCGAAGGCGATGATCTCGTGATACGCCGTGCCATCGTCGAACTTGCGCGTATAGTATTTCATTGGCTTGGGAAAATAGACCTCGCAAATTTCATTGCCGTTTAAAAACAGCTTCGGCTGGCCGTCGACAACGTCGATGACGTAGGGCGAGTTGGAGTCGAGCGTCGTCTGAATGCTCACCGGCCTGAGCCCGTATGGGCCGTGCCGAATGGTGAACCACTCGGGAATCTTGCGGTGCTCTTTGCGCTTCATGTCCTTCATCGCCATCAGATCGTAGGAGAACAGCCGGTAGGATTTCACCAACGCCTGGGACGCCAATTCTAAGGCGGCATCGGTGAACCAGTGGCCGACGCGCAGCAGGTCATGCTTTAAAATGATCTCGGCCGGCAGTTCACGGTAAGCTTGAAAATAGTTTTCCAGGTCGTCTAGGTTTCGACTGGTCGTGGATGTCGCGGTAGTTTCCATGAGCGCCTCCATCGTTGGGCCCGATCATATTGCCGCCCGCGCGAAGCTGTCAAGGAAAAGGTGGTGAAATTTGCCGATCGTGAGTTCATGCGTGCGCTCCACAGCCACCCGACTGACCCGACCTTCGACGCTCTTGGCGCCGTTAAGAATTTGCTATCGCCGGCGTTTGTTGACAAGCCCAAGGCAATCTCATTAAAAGTGTTGTTCATACGGAGCGGCCGACCGTCGCGCGGGTTGATCGTAGCGAGCGCGGCAACCGGATACCCCAAGCGGTGAATTGGGATCCGGTGATCCGGTTAAAAGACATGGATGCAGCTGGCATCGACTCGAGCGTGATTTTTCCCAGTCATGCGGCAAGTTATTGCGTGCTGCGCGATGTTGGTTTCGAGAGCGCGCTACACCGCGCGCGTGATCGCTACATGCAGAATTATTGCTCCGGCGCGAACGGACGCTTGAGTTGGGTGGCGATCGCGACTTTGTGTGATATCCGTGCCACTGTGGCAGAGTTGACCCACTGGGCTGATCGGGACGCCAATCTCGCCGGCATTCTAATCCCGCCGTTATGCCCGGACGGAAGATTGCTCGACAACCCCGAACTCCATCCGCTGTTTCAACGGGCGCAGGAATTAGATATGCCGATCTTGGTGCACGGCGGCGTGCTGCGCGCGCCGCACGGCCCCGGGGCGGTCGAGCTCGATCATGCCGGCTTCATCATTCGCGCGGTCTATCAGCCCTGGGGCGGAATGACCGCGCTCAGCGCACTGATCGGCGGCGGTGTGTTCGAACTGTTTCCGCGGCTACGCGTGGGAGTATTTGAGACCGGCGCGGGCCGGATGCCCTGGCTCGTCGAGCGGCTCGACGACAGCTACGCCGGCAGAGCGAATCTGGTGCCGCAGCTTAAACGCAAACCGTCCGAGGTGGTGGCGGAAGGGCGGCTATTTCATTCCATCGACGCGGATGAGCGCTACGTCGAGCACTGTGTTCAAGAATTGGGCGAGGACATCTGGTTGTTCGCCACCGACTACCCGCACCCCGGGCCCGCCTGGCCTCACGCCGCGCGCGCGGCGATCGATCGGCCCGGCCTCTCGGAGAGCGCCAAGACGAAAATCCTCGGGGCCAACGCGCAACGATTATTTTCGCGGCTGTGTCGGCAGTAAGCGAGCTCGACCACTGAGAGTTTAGCTGGGCAGCACCGCAGAATAAAGAAAGTCATTAGCACGAAGAACTGGAAGAACACGAAATTCGAAATAACTCTCGCAAAGACGCCAAGGCCGCAAAGGTCGGAAAAAAACGAGAAGATGATTCGTAAGAACAATTATTTGTCCCCTCCGAACTTGGCGTCTTTGCGCCTTTGCGAGAGGCGTATCCGAAACGAAAAAACTGCGCAAGGCGCGCAAATTTTCAGCTATGGCAATGCAAAGAACGCAAGGGGAATATAACTCGGGCCTGGGCGTGGTGGGCGTGGGACAATGCAATGGGTAGACGGAGTCGACTGCAATGAATGCGAAATATATGGCTGAGATTGAAGATGTCGCCGCGCGATTCCGCGCCGGTGAGGCGGAAGTGGCGCGGACGTTTTTTTCCAAGCCCAGGGCGCTGGCGCAGCACCTATATTGGCTGAAGGCGCAAGTGTCGCGCGAGCTGCGTAATCTGCGCGAGATTTCCCAGGGCGAGCTGCGCCAGCAGGTCGATAAGGTCGACCGCGGTATGACGCGCGAAGCGATCGTCGCCGAGCTGCGCGAGCACTACTACGAAACCCGCCACTACGCGATGTTGGCCTATCTGCTTGAGGGTCTCGGCGGCGGCAGGGTGGACTGGCAGGAATTGGACGCGGAGCGGGCCAACGCCGAGTGGTCGGTGTGGCAACGCGAGGAGCAAAAACGGCGGCGCGCTTGGGAGAAAATCTCGCCGCTGCATGGCGCCGCGGGATCTTTTAACAGCGGCGGGGCGGGTTCGGTCGCCTATGGCGTGGTCGGACTGAAAGGGGACATCTACGAGCAGCTCTTAGCGGAGACGGGAAAAATTGTCCTGCACGACGAGTTGGCCCATGGTGACGCTCTCGAAGCGCGCCATCCTCTCTATCAGTTGGTAAAGAGCGAAGCAGACGCGCGCACGGCGTTGGAGATCGTTCGTGAATTCTCCACTGTTCGACTCAAAGGGCGCAACTTTCAGTTCGGCTACCCGCTCTCCGACGAGCGGATCGAAGCGATCGCGAGGGGCGAGATCGAACCGGCTACCGTCGATATCTTGAAGTCTGCTTATGCCGGTGCCATTGACGAGGACGTTTGGTTTCAACGCTATCACAAAGCGGCAAAACCGCTGAGCGCCAGCACGGTGATACGCTAGCAAGGGTGAAGCAACTATTGCGGTAGGCCGCTGTTTGAATCGAATCGTTTCCGGTGGCGTGCTGCGGATTCCCGTAAATGAGGGATGCAATCGGGAAAGGCATCCTCTTTGGTTGCGTCAGGGCTTATACCCGTGGCGAAAGGCCTTTTTATTGTCTGACTAAGCTGCCGCCGCCGAGCTGTTGGCGGTAATGGCGCGAATGGTGCTAGCCACTGAAGTCGATGCGTTGCTGTGCCGACCAGGGGTCGTGTCGGCGTCGTCGCAGGGTCAGACTATCGGTCTGACGGAGAAGTCATAATTGCAGTCAGCGCAACAGATCGCGCGCGACTTCGACGATTCGTTGCGTCATCGGCGTGACGTAATCTTCCAAGGGCACCGAATAAGGCACTGGCACTGGCGGGATCGAGACCCGCTTGATCGGCGCGCGCAGACCGGCGAAGCCCTCATCGGCGACAATCGCTGCGAGACCAGCTGCGACACCGCAGTTGTCGTGACTCTCGTCGGTGATCAACACGCGGCCGGTCTTCTTCACCGAAGCGAGCAGCGCCGGCTTGTCGAGCGGCTGCAGGGTGCGCGGATCGATGACTTCTGCGGAGATTCCTTCTTTTGCTAGGATTTCCGCGGCGGCGAGCGCCCGCGGCACCTGGATCGAAGTCGCGATGATCGTGAGGTTGTCGCCTGCGCGTTTCACCTCGGCTTTGCCCAAGGGAATTTCATGGGCGCCATCGGGCACGCTGCCACGGTTATCCAACAGTCGGTCATGACCGAAGAAAATCGTCGGGTTCTCGCTCTTGAGCGCCACGGTGCGCATCAGTCCCTTGGCATCGGCGGGGGTTGACGGCATGACGATTTGCAGGCCTGGGGTGTTCCAGTACCAGGACTGCGGACTGCCGGAATGTTGTACGCCGCCGCCGCCGCGGATGCCGAATTTCAAATAGAAAACCACAGGGACGTTGGTTTGTCCACCCGAGTTGGAGTAGGCGATCGCCGCTTCGTTGACGATCTGCGGGATCGCTTCATAGGAAAATGTCGCGGTGCTGAGGTCGACCACCGGGCGCAACCCGGCCATCGCCGCGCCGGTCGCGATGCCGCAAAAGCCGATTTCCGCGATGGGCGGAAATTTTATTCTTGCCGCGTATTTTTTTCTCAGCGCGGCGATCTTGTCGCGGCCCGATTCCGTGCCGACAAAGCTTGGATTGAAGAGCACGATGCGGTGGTCTTGCTCCATCGCCTCGTCCAACGCGGTGACTAAAGCTTCACCGTAGGTCATTTCGGTCGGCATGGCTCAGTTTCCCTTCCCCGCAAAGGCGTAGTTCAAGGCCGCTTTGGCGTCGGGCAGCGGGCTTTCCAAGGCGAAACGAGCCGCACCATCAATTTCCTGGCTCACTTGGGCGTCAAGCGCTTCGATCTCGCTCCGGCTTACTCCGCCCGTTGCCAATTCACGCATGTAGTGCAAGATCGGGTCTGCGTTTTGGTGCCAGTCGCGTACTTCTTCCGGTGCGGCGTTCGGGCTCCACGCCCAAGCGATGTCGGTGCTACCGCCTAGAAGTTTGGGCATATTGAAGGCATTGCCCGGCCATAGATGAGTGCGTGCCTCGACGAAAAACGGCCCTTCGCCGGCTCGCACCCGCCGGACCAATTCCTTGGCCGTCTGGTGCACGGTGCCGACATCGATACCGTCGATGACTATGGTCTCGACGTTCAGCGCCTTGGGCACTTGAGTCAGCTCGGTCGCCGCATGTCCCGCGCCGCGGCCGGCGCGCCGATAATTATTCTCCATCCAGAAGATCATCGGCAACTGCCAGAGTTTGGCGATATTGAGAGCTTCATAAAACACGCCCTCTTCCATGGCGCCGTCGCCGAAGAAGACCACCGTGACCGCTTTGCGTGCCTGCATCTGCGCGGCGAAGGCGGTGCCGCCGGCCAGCGCGAGGCAGCCGCCGACGATCGCCGAAGTGTGCGGGATGCCAATCTCCGGCGCGGCAACGTGGAAGGTGCCGGCGCGGCCTTGGCAGTAGCCCGTGGCACGGCCGATGATCTCGGCCAAAACTTTTTTCGGGTCGCCGCCCTTGGCGATGACATGGCCGTGATTTCTATGGGTGGTGAAGACATAGTCCTCTTTAGCCAAGGCATCGCACACCGACACGCCCGTGGCCTCCTGGCCGATGTAGACGTGAAAGTGGCCACGGATAAGCCCGCTGTATTCCGCATGAAAGCGGATGCAATGTTCCTCGGCGCGCCGAATCATCAGCATCTTGCGCAGGATGCCGAGCTGCCGGTCTCGTGGAATATCGGGTAACATGTTGCCCTCCTATTAGCAGTTGCGCCGTTGCCAAGTATTTACTGCTGCGCGGTGCGAATTGCAAAGCGACATCACAAAATTTGTCAAACGGCGTGCACAAAAATCGGCCGCGTCGAATGCCTGGCCGCTTTGCCGTGAGTTTTGAAAAATTCGACAATATCCGCGCTCCCTCGGTGAATTGCAAGCGTCAATCAAAAGCGCCGGGCTTGCGTTGACATGCTGCTGCGGTATCGACTAGTCTTTGGCCATCGGTTGCCGTTCAGCAAATTCCACAAAGATGCCTGTAAACTAAACATGGATCACTGATCATGGGAAAAACTATCACTGAAAAGATCTTGGCTAGGGCTGCTGGGCGCAAAGAAGTATCGCCCGGCGAGTACATCGAGGTTGGCAGCCGATGCCCGACACCAATGGGAAATTTCGGCAGCTTGCGCGGCGGCGTGGAGTTCTGTGTTGAATGGGGTGTGGGAGTTTTTAACCCCAATCTGATTCGCATTGTCGATGGTCACCTCGGCGCAACTGCTTCGCACAATGCGGCGAGATCCCGCATGGGCGCGCGCAAATGGGCCAAGGCCGTCGGTATCCCCGAAGAGAACATTTACACTCTCGGCCGGTCCGGCATTGAAAATATGTTTTCCGCTGAACGAGCTTGGGCACTGCCCGGAGAAGTTTATTTACAAGCTGTCAACGGTCACTCCAGCGGCAGCGGTGCGTTAGGGGCGTTTGCCACGACATTGTCATATGGGCGCGGCGAATATTTCATGACCGGCAAGACCTGGATGCGTGTGCCGCGCTCGATCAAGATTGTCGTCAATGGAACGCTTCCCGCGGGGACCTGTGCGCGCGACGTCTTCGAGTACTTCCTGTCCCAGATCGGCCCGACGGGCGCCGGCGGTGCCGCGCTGGAGTGGACTGGTCCGGTGATTGACGACTTGAGCATGGGAGAGCGGCTGTCGTTGTGTTCCTATGCTATTTTCACCGGTGCTTGGACCGCGATCATCAATCCAGATCAAAAAACCCTCGACTATGTGCGCGCGCGCAGAAAAGAATCGTTTGAACCGCAAGTGAGCGACCCGGATGCGCAGTACGCCAAGACTTACGAGCTGGAGATTTCCAACTTGGTTCCCCAGGTCGTGCCGCCGCCCAAGCGCCATCTGGTGAAATCGGTCGGAGATCTGGAAGGGACACCGATTAACCGCGGCTTCATCGGTAGTGACGCAGGAGGCTGGATCGAACATTTGCGTATGGCCGCGCGCATTTTGCAGGGTAAAAAAATTCATCCGCGGGTTGTGCTGAATATAACGCCGGGCACGACCAATGTTCTGCGCCAAGCCCTGGAAGAAGGTTTGATAAAAACCTTTGTCGATGCCGAGTGCGTCGTGCCGACGCCCAACGAGGGTATGGAATGGGGCGCGAACACGCCACTGTCGGCCGATGAAGTGTGCATCGCTTCGGGTCAAACGAACTATCCCGGGCGCATGGGCAGTGAAGAGGCGCAAATTTACCTAGCCAATCCAATGACGGTGGCCGCCTCCTGCCTAGAGGGTCGAATCACGGATCCGAGGAAATATTTGTAAGCCCATATTAGCGAGGTAGCTATGGATTTGATGCGAGGCAAGGCCTGGGTTTTTCGCGGTGTGCTCGACGTTGACTGGGAGATTTGCGTGTTTGAAATTTCCCATGAGCTTCAGGCCAAGGGCATTTATACACCGGAAGAAATCGGCAAATATTGCATGGCGAAGGTCGAC
>Ga0214472_10007164_pt1 | contig 11688 bp, 9 predicted proteins | sample RVTome_6_FD_207662 | JGI IMG/M metagenome (GOLD analysis project Ga0214472, IMG submission 207662) | Soil microbial communities from uranium-contaminated site in the Upper Colorado River Basin, Wyoming, United States - RVT140D175 | ecosystem: Environmental > Terrestrial > Soil > Contaminated >...
AGCGGGCTATGCCTACGCAGCCAGGATGGATGGGGCAAGGTTTAGAGTTTTTTGTCTGACATCTGATGCAGAGCACCAAGAAGGGAATCACTGGGAGGCTGTAGCATTTGCCGGAAAATACAATCTCTCAAACTTAACTGCGATTGTTGACAGAAACAACATTCAAATCTCGGGGCACACAGAGGAGATTATGCCCCTTGAGCCTCTGGAGGATAAATACAAAGCCTTCAACTGGCACACAATTGGGATTGACGGCCACAATGTCGAGGAAATTATAGATGCCGTAAACCAGGCGAGGGCGGTTTACGAAAACCCAACTGTAATTATTGCCCACACAATTCCAGGCAAGGGCGTTTCTTTTATGGAGGGCCTTCCCGAGTGGCACGGTAAACCCCCAGATAAAGAGCAAGCAAAACAGGCATTGCACGATCTTAGAACATTGGGCGGAAAAATAGTGGGAGAGCACGAATGATTAAAAAAGAAGCAAAGCTTTCAGAAAAGATATTTGAAAAAGATATTGAAATGGTCGCAACCCGCCAGGGATATGGGGAGGGGCTCGTTGCGGCGGGAGAGAAGGATGAGAAGGTAGTTGTTCTTTCTGCCGACCTTAAGGAAAGTACGCGCTCTATTCTTTTTGAAGAGAGGTTTCCGGAAAGATTCATTGAAGTGGGAGTTGCCGAACAAGCCTTGGCAACAATTGCCGCAGGCATGGCCAACTACGGCAAAATTCCCTTCATTTCTTCATATGCGGCTTTCTCTCCGGGAAGAAACTGGGAACAAATAAGAACCACAATTGCCTTAAATGACGTTCCGGTAAAAATAGGAGGCGCCCACGCAGGGCTTACGGTAGGCCCCGACGGCGCAACCCACCAGATGCTTGAGGATATTTCAATTATGCGGGCAATGCCGAACATGATTGTTCTTGCGCCCTGTGACGCAGTTGAGGCCAAGAAGGCAACCATAGAGGCTGCAAAAAACGGAAAGCCTACTTATATCCGTTTCGCCAGAGAAAAAACTCCGGTTTTTACAACAGAGGATAGTCCTTTTAAGATAGGTAGAGCTGAAGTTTTTTGGGAATCAAAAGATCCGCAGGTTGCCATAATTGCCTGTGGCCCTCTTGTCTATGAGGCACTTTTGGCGGCCAAAGAGCTTGACAAAAAAGGAATAGAAAGCTTAGTTATTAATTGTCATACGATAAAGCCATTGGACGAACAGGCTATAACCAGGGTAGCCAAGACTACGGGGGCTGTTGTTACGGTTGAAGAAAATCAGATAAATGGAGGTTTGGGGGGCGCGGTCTCAGAGCTTTTGGCCAAGAAATTTCCTACCCCCATCGAGTTTATAGGCATGCCAGACTCTTTTGGAGAATCGGGAGCACCAGATGAGCTTCTTGAAAAGTACGGGATGAAAGCGAAGAATGTTACTGAAGCAGCAAAAAGGGCTATTGCAAGAAAACAAGAATAATGAATACGGAAGAGCTCAAAAATACTGCCCAGGCTCTTGTTGCCCCCGGAAGAGGGATTTTGGCGGCTGACGAGAGCGAAGGGACGATAAAAAAACGCTTCGAGGGGGTTGGAGTTGAATCTACCGAGGAAAATCGTCGTTTTTACCGTGAACTTCTTTTTACAACCCCGGGCGTCGAGCAGTTTATTAGCGGGGTTATTATGTTTGACGAAACAATTAGACAGAAAGACTCAAACGGTAAGCCGTTTGCACTCACCCTTTCAGAAAAAGGAATAATTCCAGGCATAAAAGTGGACAAAGGGGCAAAAGATATGGCTGGCTTTGCCGAAGAGAAGATTACAGAAGGGCTAGACGGGCTTCGCGAGCGCTTCGAGGAGTATAAGAATCTGGGGGCCAAATTTTCCAAGTGGAGAGCGGTTATTACGATAGGGGACGGTATTCCAACACAAACCGGCATAGACTCTAACTCCGAAGCCCTGGCCCGTTTCGCCGCTTTTTCCCAAGAAGCAGGAATTGTTCCAATCGTTGAACCCGAGGTGTTGATGGACGGTAGTCACGATATCAAAAAAAGCGAGGAGGTAACCTACCAAACCCTAAAAAGCGTTTTTACCGCCCTCTCAAAACACAAAATATATTTTGAAGGGATGCTACTTAAGCCCAATTGGGTTCACCCCGGCAAAGAAAGTGGTCAAAAGGTTTCGGATAAAGAGATTGCAGAGGCAACCCTAAAGGTACTCAAAGAGGCCGTTCCTGCAGAGGTTCCTGGAATAGTTTTTCTGTCAGGCGGAGATTCCCCTGGGGAGTCTACCGGGCATCTGGACGCCATGAACGAAATAGGTGGGGTGGCCTGGCAGCTTTCGTTCTCCTTTGGCCGGGCACTTCAGGAGCCCGTTCTTAAGGTGTGGGCAGGAAAACCCGAGAATAAAGAGGCCGCACAAAAGGCTTTTTACGAGCGGGCAAAGCTAAACAGTTTGGCCAGGTCGGGAAGTTATAAGGCCGAAATGGAAGGGGTAAATGGATAAAAGTTTAGATTTAATTTCAATAGGGGACGCCGATATGGGCGTGTTTATATCACCCACCGAAAGCGAGATGCTATGTCAACTTGACGACAAACAGAGCCTTATCTGTTTTTCCTTCGGAGACAAAATTCCCGTTAAGAGTTTGGAGTTTTCGGTTGGAGGAAATGCGGCAAATAATGTAGTTGGGGCATCTCGACTGGGCATAAAGGATGCAATCGTTTTGACCTTGGGCGACGACAGTCTGGGCAACATGATTATTGAGAAGCTCAAATCCGAAGGCGTGAATATGGATTATGTAGTAAGACAGCCGGGCACGACTTCAAATTATGCAACAATTGTGAATTACTCGGGCGAAAGAACGATTTTTGTTTATCATGTTCCCCGTACCTACGAGTTTCCCGCTTTCCTTCCCCCCGCCCCCTGGGTTTATTTGACTTCCATGGGCGAGAGCTTCGGTCCTTTTTACGGGAGGGTAGTTGACTGGTTGGGACAAAACCCCGAGGTTAAGCTTGCATTTAACCCGGGAAGTTATCAGATTCGTGCTTCAAAAGAAGAATTGGAACCTGTATTGGCAAAGACAGCGGTAATATTTGTAAATAGGCAAGAGGCGGGCAAAATCACGGGTGCGGACACCTCCGAAGGCAAAGAAAAGGAGCTACTTGCCGCCCTTCGTGAGGTTGGACCCAAAATAGCCATAATTACGGATGGAGGAAACGGATCATATGTGTTTGACGGCACAAAATATATTAAAGCTGGAGTTCTTCCCGTTGATGCATATGAGCGAACTGGGGCGGGAGACGCTTTTGGCTCGGGGTGTTTGTCTGCTATCATAAAAAATAAGCCCTTGGACGAAGCTTTGGTCTGGGGGACGCTAAATTCAGCCTCGGTTATTGGCTATGTTGGTCCCCAAAAAGGACTTCTCAAAGAGTCGGATATCGAGGTTTGGAAAGAAAGATATATAAGTAGTGGGGTGAGGGTCGAAGAGTTTTGAGATGGCAAAAATACTAGTAACCAGGAAAATTCCGGGAGACCATTTGGATAGACTCGGCCAGGCAGGACACGAGGTAGAGGTCTCGGAGTTTAGCCGTGCTTTAACTCCCGAGGAGCTTTTGGAGAAAGTTAAGGGCGTTGAGGGACTACTCAGCCTTCTTACAGATAGAGTTGACGGGGACCTGATGGATGCTGCGGGCCCTCAGCTTAAAATCATTTCAAACTATGCGGTAGGCTTTGACAATATTGACCTAAAGGCCGCAACGGATAGGCAAATTCCCGTAGCCAATACCCCATGCGACGAGGTAAATGAGGCCGTTGCCGAGCTTACCTGGGCCCTTATGCTTTCAATATCGCGAAGGATTGTGGAGGCCGATGAGGTAACCAGAAGGGGAGGGTATAAAGGTTGGGAGCCGGATATCTTCTTGGGTACCGACCTAATTGGAAAGACCTTGGGGGTAGTGGGATTGGGACGCATAGGCTCTATGGTTGCCAGGCGCGCCAAAGGTTACAACATGACGGTACTTTATAACAAAAGAAGTCCTGACCCAGAAGCAGAGAGTGAACTCGGCGTTGAGTTTTGTACTTTGGACGAGCTATTGGCAAAAAGCGATTTTGTGTCGCTGCATGTTCCCTTAACAGATGAAACCAGACACATGATGAATAAAGATAATTTTGCAAAAATGAAACAGGGAAGTTACCTAATTAACACTGCTCGGGGGGCAATTGTTGATGAACATGATTTGGTGGAGGCGCTAAAGAGCGGACACTTGTCGGGGGCGGGACTAGATGTATATGACAACGAGCCAAACATAGACCCTGAGCTTTTGGTAATGCCAAATACCATCACAACTCCACACATCGCCTCAGCCACTTATGCCGCTAGAAACAAGATGGGGACTTTGGCTGTTGAGGCCCTCATCGATGGATTTTCGGGTAAAAAACCGCAAAATCTGGTTAATGAAGAAATCTGGGAAACACGGAGAAAATAGAGCTTTTCGAGAACAAAAATTCCGCTAGAAAACTTCGGAAATTACAATAATTATTTTACCGAATTAAATACGAAAGAAGCGTTGGCTCTAAGGTGATTTACTGTAAGATGCTAAGACTGATAAAATGTTGGTATGTCCATTTTCTCAAGAGCAAGACGGGAAGAGATAGACGACGAGGAAGAGCTTGTCGAAGAACAGTCTCCTCGATATAAAAGAATAAGAGACCTGGCTCCCCAGAACAAGAAAAAAAGAAAAGAGCCCGCGAAACCCTGGGGGAGGTCCGAGCGAATTATTGTTCTTATATTTATTCTTCTTACCATTCTTATTCCGGGAGTACTCGCGGCTTCAGCCAGAAATTGGAAACTCCCTGGGCTTCCCAGGATATCTTTACCAGATCTTTCTTTCGATAGGGGGCCCATTGTTATAGAAGGCGACGATTCCGATAAGAAAAAGACCGAAGCGGCCTTGGGTTATTTTCGTCAGTCGACCGAGGACTTTTCGGGAGTCTACGGCCTTTATGTAGTAAGGCTCGGGGACGGCTCTTCCTATGGAGTCAACGAGAGTGAAATTATGCAGGCGGCCTCCCTAATTAAGCTTCCCATAATGGCAGCGGCCTATAGACAGTCGGAGAGTGGCGAGATAGACCTTGATTCTAAAGCTGAAGGTTCTAACTTCACATACAGGCAGCTTCTTGAGGCCATGGGTCAAAGATCCGACAATGCGGCTCAAATAAAAATCGTCGAGAGTCTGGGCAGGGGCAGAGTCCAAGAAACCATTGAAGAGTTGGGAATGCAAGACACCTCTTTCGAGGAGAACCTGACAACGCCTAAGGACATTGGAATGTTTTTCCAAAAGCTTTGGAAGGGCCTTATTATTACCAAGGAGAGTAGAGACGAGATGTTGGAATTTCTAACCAACACAGATTTTGAAGACTGGTTGGCGGGAGGCATAAAAGACGTAAGGGTTGCCCATAAATACGGAAAGGAGGTACACGTTGTTAATGACGCTGGGATTGTTTTTTTCCAAGCCCCCTTTGTCCTGGTTGTTATGGGCGACGGAGTGGTGGAGGCCGAGGCCGATAAATTTATTCCCGAAGCCGCAGCCAAAATTTACGAGATAGAAACCAGGGATTAGTTGACCCCAAAGGCCCACGAGCTTATTATTAAGGCGGAAAGTGGAAAAAGCTAAACTTCCGGGCCTTGTCGAAATTATCAAAAACTCCTTTCTAATTTATTTTAAGAGGCAGAATTTTTTGTATTTTCTCAAAATTGTTCTTCTTAATTTTGGGGTAACCTTGGCTCTGATGTTACCTATCATGCTTCTGGTTGGCCTATTTTCCGGCGACGGTATGATAGAAAAGATTGGACCGGCCACGACAATTTTTATCCCCACAATCGTCCTTGCTTTGGGAGCAGCCGTTTGGGGTCTTCTAATGCAGGCGACAATTGTGGTTTCTGTGACTAGAGTTGTTTCCGGGGAGGGCTTAGGAGTAAAAGAAACAATAATAATCGCTTGGGGAAAGCTGGGCAGATATTTTATGACAAATCTTATATCCGGTCTTATTATCGCAGTTGGTTTTATCTTTCTTATTATTCCCGGGATAGTATTTGGGGTTTGGTATATATTTGCCCAATACCTCGTAATTACCCAAAATCTTCGTCCTATTCAGGCCCTAAAGGCAAGTAAAAAGCTTGTCTCGGGCCACTTCTGGCCCGTTTTAGGTAGGCTCGCCGGGATAATTCTTTTTTCCATAGTATTGCAGGTGGCTCTAGGCTCGGTTAAGCTCTTCGGGGTCATTGCTACGCTGCTACTTTCACCCTTCTACGTTTTGGTTCCTTTTCTTCTTTTTGAGGATCTAAAAAAGCTTAACGCGAAAACCTCGGCAGCCTAATTCTTCTAGGGGTAGGAGTTGCTTCTATGGCTACGGCCGGCTCCAAAATCTTACCTTGGGGTTTTTGATCTTCGGCAGCTGGCACGCAGGCCTTTGTTGGTTTATTTTCCGTCAGAAACCACTCGCTTTTTGTGGGGCAGCCCCCGCAGGGCAGCGTTCCCGAAAGGGCACATATCGAGACTTGTTCGAGGCCGCTGGGGGCGGACCAGGGCTGCTCGGGAGTGTCGGTTACCAACGCACCCATTATCTGGTTCCAAATTGGGGCTGCGCCAGTTACCCCCGATGCTATTCTAGCCATGGGGGTTGCGTCGTTATTGCCTACCCAAACAGCCACCAAATATTTCTGGTTAAACCCAACCGTTAGATTGTCCTTAAGCTCGTTACTGGTTCCGGTTTTGACTGCAATGTCGCTTCTTCCCGGAATAACCAGCTGCGAGAAGCTTCCGAAAGCTGGGGCACGGGAGGCATTGTCTTTAAGAATGTCAATTAGGACAAATGCAACACGACTGTCGATAACCTGCTCGAAACAAGGGGGACTCGTACTTGCGGCCTCAACTTCGACCACCGCTGCTTCGGTTAAACAGGAGTAATGGTCCAAAACCTTTCCTTTATAGTTGGTAATTTTTTGGATGAAGGTAAGCTCGGGACGGCTTCCGTAATTGGCAATCGTTGCATAGGCCCGGGCTAGCTCGATTAGTTTTACCTCGCCGCCCCCCAAGGTTAAAGAAAGCCCGTACCTCGAGGGGTCTGTCCATGTGGTTATTCCCATCTTTGTTCCCATTTCAATCATTTTGGCAACCCCGTAAGAGGCCAGGACTTTAACCGCAGGCACGTTTCTGGATTCTGCCAAGGCACTTCTTAAGCTAAGGTTTCCCCTAAATGCAGCGTCGTAATTTTTTGGAGAGTAGGGGGGTTGACCCGGAACCGAGAAAGTAACCGGAGTGTCCGCAAGAATTGAGGCTGCTGTATAGCCGTTAGAGAGAGCTTGGGCATAGTTGACTATCTTAATGGAGGAGCCGGGCTGCCTTAGCGAGGTTGTTACATTTACGTTTCCGTCGTGTTCGGTGTCAAAATAGTCTTTGGAGCCAACCATTGCCAGAATCTCTCCCGTTTGGGGATTAAGTACAACCGCCGCGCCGTTTGTAACATTGAGCCTTGCAAGCTTGTCTACTTGGTCTTTGACAGCCCCCTCTGCGAGTTTTTGAATTTCATAGTCCAGGGTGGTTATTACCTCTAAGCCCCCGGTTTGCACCACTTCTTCGCCGTAGCGCTCGACCAGCTGGTCCCTGACATACATTACAAAGTGGGGAGCTTTGATGTCGGTTCTGTTTGGAGCAAAGGTAATTTTTCCCTCCATGGCCCGCCTTGCCTCTTCATATGTAATAAATTTGTTTATCGCCATGAGCCTTAAAACTTCTCTTTGGCGCTCAAATGCCGCCTGGGGGTTTGGTCCAAATGGCGAGGTCTTGGTAGGACTTTTGGGAAGCCCTGCCAGAAGCGCCGCTTCGGCGAGGGTAAGCTCGTCTACGTCTTTGCCGAAATAGACTCTGGCCGCCTCTTGGATGCCGTAGGCCGTGCCGCCATACGAGACTTCGTTTAGATACATCTCCAGAATTTCGTCTTTGGAATAGGTTGTCTCAACCTCAATGGAAAGAAGCATCTCCCTGACCTTTCTACTAAACGTTTTTTCTGGGGTTAGAAGCGCGTTTTTAACAAGCTGCTGGGTTATGGTCGAGCCTCCCGAGAGCTCTCCTTTGCTGATATTTCTGACAACGGCCCTAAAGATCCCCCTAATGGAAAAGCCAGGGTGCTGATAGAATTCTGCGTCTTCAATTGCCAGGGTGGCAAGCCTTACGTGCAGCGGAATTTCCTCAAGAGGGACCGGAGTTCTATTTTGGTCTTTGAAGATTTTATAAAGTAGAACCCCGTTTCTGTCGTATATTTTTGTAGAGACTTCAATTTCGCGGGTAGTAAGTTGCCCGGGCTGGGGCAGATCCTTTATAAAAGTCAGCCAAAAGGCAAATACCAGGACAGCCGGGACGGCGAGGGTTACAAGAAGAAAGACGGGAAGTCTTAGACGAAGCTTTGGCCTACGGATTCTTACTGCGGCAACTTTTGCAAGTCTGAGTCTAAATCGAAGGCCGATAAGCTTAGCCGCAAGACCAAGCCTCTGCCAGTCAATCTTTGGTCTTTTGGCCTTTCTTGGCTTTTTGACCCTTTTAGCCTTTCTGGGCTTGGGTGCAATAAAAAGGAAAAGCTGTTTAAAAAGAAGCTGGGTAGCGACTCCAATGTAGTAAGAAACAGCAATTACAATAACTACAAGTAGACTTAAGAGTCTAAAGAAGGGTTTTCCGACTGAAATCAGAAGCCCGGAGAAGTTTTCAAGGACCTTTCTGACTATCTTAGGGGCAAGCTTAACATTGGTTTTGGCAGCAGCTTTTTTGGCCACCGGCCATATTATACAAAATTAATCTAAAAAGGCTCGTTTTTAGCGATTTGAGATGCTGACCGGCCAGGCCGGAAGGGGACAGTCGAGGCAGACCAGGGTTCCCAAGGGGTCCAAAAGGAACGGATGATTTTGGACTTCGGTAGCATCTGGCGGAAGTTCGGGTTGGGCTAGGGCGTGGGTAGCTTTGTCAAGAACAAGATCTTTACTACCAGCTTCTATCTTGGCTCCTATAAAGCCTTTTAGAAAATATTCAAATCGTGTCGGGCAACCCGGGTTTGCGGGATCCGTCGGCAATGCCCCCGTAGTTGAACAGACGGTTGCTCCGGCAATCCCTTCGGGTTGCTTTGGCCAGGCGTGGCCTTCATCCTCCTGGCTGTAAAAGCCCTCTTCGGCCTTGTCCAAAGTCTCCCGCATGATTCTGTTCCAAATCGGGGAAGCCCCGGAAACCCCAGAGACCGCTCCCGTCATTTCCGAATTGTCATTATTTCCTACCCAGGAGACAACGACCGCGTGTCCGGTGTAGCCTATGGTCCAGTTGTCGCGTCTGTCGTTAGTGGTTCCGGTTTTGACAGAGACCTCTGGGTGCCCCCTGACATTTAAGAAGGAGCTTTCTCCAAAGGCTGCCGAGCGGGCGTTATTGTCGTAGAGTATATGGGAAATAAGGAAAGTCACCTCGGGAGATAAAACCCTGTCTCCCTCAATTTCATCGACCTTCGTTTCTTCTAAAACCTTTCCCCTCCAGTCTTCGACTTTAAGGATCGATACAAGCGGAACTTTTATGCCTTGGTTGGCAAATACACCGAAGGCAACGGCCATATCATATGGGGTGACTTCTCCGCCACCCAGGGTCAAAGAAAGTCCATAATTTTTGGGGTCGGTAAACGTAGAAATACCCATTTGATTTGCAAACTCCACAAAGTTTTCAAGGCCATTTAGGGCAAGAACCCTGACTGCCGGGATATTGTAGGAGTTGCCCAGGGTAAAGCGTACCTGAGTGGCTCCGTGGAAGCTTCCGTCATAGTTTACCGGACAATATAGGGGTTGACCCACAACCGAAAAACAGGTAGGTACATCTGCCAGGGGGGTGGCGGGAGTAACCTTTCCGTCGCGTATAGCCAGGGCGTAGTTTAAGGGCTTAATGGACGAGCCGGGCTGGCGTTTTCCGGAAACCACTACGTTAAATTTGCCGCTTTCATCCTCGGCAAAATAATCCTTCGACCCGACCATTGCCAAGATTTCTCCGGTTTTGGGGTGGGCAACAATCGCCGCCCCGTTTTTGACGTTTTGCTTTTTAAGCTTGGCAACCTCCGTGGCGACAGTTTCTTGGGCAATATCCTGAAGGTCCAAGTCAAGAGTCGTTGTAACCCGAAGGCCTCCTTGTTCCACAACGGCCTCGCCGTACTTATCCGCAAGCTGCCCTTTTACCCAAAGCGCAAAATGCGGGGCCTTGGGGGCGCTAACTTCAGTATATTTAAGCTCCTGGGCTTTGGCCTCATCCGCCGCCTCCTGGCTGATATAGCCGTCCTCGACCATTCTGCCCAGTACCACCTCTTGTCTACCTTTTGCATTTTCGGGGTGTGCCCCAAAAGGTGAATATCTGGTTGGAGCCTGGGGGAGTCCGGCCAAAAGGCTTGCCTCAGCAAGGGTCAAATCCTTGCTTTGTTTGCCAAAGTAAAGCTCCGAGGCCGACTCTATACCGTAGGCGGTTGAGCCGTAGGGAATCTGGTTAAGATACATTTCAAGAATTTGGTCCTTGGAGTAGATTGCCTCAACTACCAGTGTAAGAACAAATTCCCTGATTTTTCGCCTTACCGTTCTTTCCGGGGAAAGAAGTACGTTTTTTACAAGCTGCTGGGTTAAGGTCGAGCCTCCTTGGAGTTTCTGCTTAAAAACCGTGTTAAATGCGGCTCTGACTATCCCGGTTGTTGAAAAACCAAAGTGTTTATAAAAGTCTTTGTCTTCAATTGCTATGGTTGAGGTTTTTACGTACTCGGGGATCTCGCCTATTTTTATGGGAGTCCTTCTTTTATCAAGGAAGATTTCGTAGATTAGCTTTCCGTTTCGGTCAAATAGTTTGGTAGAAACAGGGTACTGTTTTGAGGAGAGGGAGGTTGGAAGGGGGATTCCCCAAAAAAGCCAGATAAAAATTCCCAAGATGGGCAAGAGAAACAAGATGAGCTTAGGACGTGGCCTTTCGGCCATGTATTTATTTAAAGGGGCAAATAACCTCGCCAGCTTTTTTCGAAGCTTAGCGAACCTTTTCTTTGGCCGTTTTGCCATTATATTTAAGTAGTATATAAGGCTTCCCGTTGACTTAAAAGCCTCCTAGGAAATATGATGCTTCTATGACGACAAAAACCAAGCAGGAGCCAAAAGTCCCCAAGAAAGCCCCGAAGATGATACTTCTTCTAAGTGCAGTACTGTTTGTGGGAATTATTGTTGGGGTTGGGGCAAAGTTGGCCTACGACTCCCTAGCTGGACAAAAAATCAGTCCGGGACGGGAGAGCCAGACAACCCCCAAGGGCCAAGGAGAAATACCGTCGGGAGACACAAACACGCTACCTGCAAATTTCCCAAAAGACTTCCCCTTATATCCGGATTCCAGCCTTAAAACATCGTGGACTACCCAGGGAGAGCTTAAAGAAGGGATTTCGGTTCTTTGGGAAAGTGGGGACGCACCCCAGGTGGTTAGGGATTTTTATAAACAGAAGCTTCCAGAGCTTGGGTGGAGCGTAAACTCTTCTTTTGAATCCGAAGGCTCATATACAATATCTTTTGAGAAAGAGATAACTGACGGGTTTATAGGCATAACCCTTGGGGAGGCGGGTCTAACCCAGATTTCGGTGACCCTCGGAATTGAAATAATAAGCATATGATGGAGTC
>Ga0214472_10007165_pt1 | contig 11687 bp, 7 predicted proteins | sample RVTome_6_FD_207662 | JGI IMG/M metagenome (GOLD analysis project Ga0214472, IMG submission 207662) | Soil microbial communities from uranium-contaminated site in the Upper Colorado River Basin, Wyoming, United States - RVT140D175 | ecosystem: Environmental > Terrestrial > Soil > Contaminated >...
GCTAATCGTCACGCAACACGACGGGCGGAGCGACCCTCGTCGCACGCTGCGCCAGCGTGGCGTGGCGGCGACGCGGGTGCCGAGAGGACCATGATGGTCCTAATGTAAGACCATGAAGACCATCAACGTGACGGAGCTCAAGGCCCATCTGAGCAGGTATCTGCGAATGGCGTCACGCGGATCGCGGATCATTGTGAAGGACCGAGACGATCCGATAGCGCAGCTCGGACCGCTCGACGCGGCCCCGCTTCCCTGGCCCGAGCGGTTGGCGCGGCAAGGTCGGCTTCGGATGGGGTCCCAGGACTGGGCCAGGCTCGAGATCTCGAAGCTCGATCGGCCCGTCGACATCCAGGCCTCGCTTCGAGCAGTTCGTGAGGATCCGGCTGAAGTACGTCGACGCTAGTGCCTTGCTGCGGCTCCTCGTCCTGGAGCCGGGGCCCAGCGTAAGGCTGACGGAGGGAGACCGCGTTGTGTCCTCTCACCTCGTAGAGGTCGAAGCGTACAGGGCGGTCGACCGCGAGCGGCTCCTCGGCCACCTCGACGACGCACAGACCGCCACCAAGCGGCACGTCGCGACCGCGGAGATCCTGGCATCCGAGGCGGAGGGGGAGCAGCTGGAGTTCTGGACCCATGATGAACGCCAAGCCACCGCCGCGCTGTCGCGTGGTCTGACTGTGCGCGGAACCTGACGACCTGACGTCGGCGTCGTGGGCCGGACCCTCCGAGTCGACGACTTCAGCTATGAGGTCGTCGAGGTGATGCCGCCGGCGAACGAGGGGGCAAGCCGTCGGCCTGGCGCTCGGCGTCCCGCAGGCGACGCGGCTCCCTGCCCTGGTTCGGCAATCTCTCCGTTACCTCTATGGACAACGTCGTGGGAACCGGATGCCGTCGACGTGGATCACGAGCCGGCCCCATGCGTCATCACGCTTCGAAAAGCCGTCGCCGGCTCCCGGAGCGCGATGTCGGGGACGGGGTCCCCCGCTTTCAGCATGGTCGGCCGTCGGCTCCCCGCCCCCTCGGGGACTGAGTGGCAGCGTGCTCGTCGCGAGCCATCATCCCCGACCGGCCTTCGGGCGTCAAGGCCGTCACGACGACGACGCTTCCCGAGGTTTCGTGGGGCGGCTCCTGCGCCGACGACGCTTCCCGAGGTTCGTGGGCGGCTCCTGCGGGGGCCACAGGCTCGCGCCGCCGACGGCCCTCCGGAATGCGTCCTCACCGCCGACTCCGTATGATACTGCGACCGAACCCCTCGGATCGACGAACGCACGCACTGGACTCATGGCCGACGCAGAGCATGTAGCGATCCTCTCGCAGGGGGTGCGCGCTTGGAACGCGTGGCGCTCCGCTGCGCCTTTGCTGCGGCCAGATCTCGCTGACGCCGACCTCCGGAACGCCGACCTGCGTGGCGCCGACCTGAGCTCCGCGAACCTCTCCAGAGCGAACCTCCTGCGGGCGACGCTTGCCGGCGCCGATCTTTGCGACGCCGGGCTGGAGGGCACCGACCTGGGCGGCGCCGACCTTCGCGGGGCCCTGCTGCTGGGCGCCTACCTTATGCAAGCCGACCTGATGACGGCGAACCTCGAGGGTGCGGATCTCAAGGCGTCCAACCTCCAGGACGCGAACCTGAGCCATGCGGGCCTTGCGCGCGCCGACCTGTCGTTCGCCAACCTGGTCGGCGCCGACCTCTTTGGCGCCGACCTGGCTTCGGCGTCGCTGGTGGGCGCGATCCTGGCCTCGACGAACCTCAGGGGTGCCGACCTGCGCGACGCGGATCTGACCGAGGCCAACCTGTCCCTGGCGGTCCTGTTCGGCACGAACCTCGACGGGGCCGTCCTAACCGGGGCGCGTGTCTTCGGTGTTTCGGCGTGGGGACTTTCACTGGACAAGGTCCGCGACCAGCGTCGTCTTCGGATCACGCCGCGCAGCGAGCCGGCCGTGACCGTGGACAACCTCGAGATCGCGCAGTTCGTGTACCTCCTCCTCCACAACGACAGAATCCGAGGCGTGATCGACGCGATCACGACGAAGGGCGTGCTGATCCTGGGACGGTTCTCGGCCGAGCAGAAGCCGCTCCTCGACGGTCTCCGGGATCGCCTTACAGAGTTCGACCTGGTTCCCGTCGTGTTCGACTTCGACAAGCCGAGCCGACGTGACCTCACCGAGACGGTGCAGCTCCTGGCCGGGATGTCCCGGTTCGTGATCGCGGACCTCACCCATGCGAGGAGTATCCCGCAGGAGCTGAGCCACATCATACCTTTCTTCCCGTCGGTCCCGATCCGGCCGATCGTCCTCGAGGGGGAGGGCGAGTACGCGATGTTCGAGCACTGGGAATCGTTCGACTCGGTGCTCGAGCTCCACCGATACACGGGGTCCGACGATCTCATCGCCAACGTGGAACGGGCGATCCTGGAACCGGTCAGGGATTGGGAGCGGCGTGTGGACGAGAGGAAGGCGCTACACGAGAAGGCGCGCGCTCTGGAGGAGCAGAATCGCCGACTTCTCGCGGAGGTACAGGTGCTCAAGGCAGCGGAGCGCGCGGGGTCTTGACCGTGAAGGAGACGTACCACGTGATCGAACTTTATGCGCTCCTCGAGGCTCTGCACAGGTGCCTTCCCGGCATCCGGGAGGCCCTGGGTGGGGCCTGGGGGGCGCGCCGCGAGCAACTCGAGGCCGTCGTCGCTGCGCTCGAGGCGGACGACGTCGCTCGGGCGGAGCGGCTGCTGGACGAGCTCGTCGACGAGCTGAAAGCGACGCCCGCGCGCGGGCTCGTCGAGGAAGCGCGGACCCAGGCGCGACTCGCCGGCGGGAAAGGGCTCACCCCGCTTCGCACGATGCACGCTGCGGGCCCGACGGCCCTGGAGCGGCTACGCTCGGGGATCGCCCTCGTGGACGCCGGCGCCGAGGCGGTCGCCGAAGCCGCGGAACGCCACTCTGGGGGGTCACGCCCCCCGCCCCCCAGTCCGGACGCCCTCCCGGCCGACTGCACGGTCTTCGGGCCCGCGAGCGTGCACGCCGACTCGTTCGCGATCCTCCAGGTGTGGGTCTACCCGCCCATGGAGGGCAACGCCGTGCGCGAGGAAGCCCGCGAGGCCGACTCGCAGGCGACGCGGCGGGCGTTCCAGTCGCTCGACATGCAGCTGGAGCCGGGCACGCGGTTGGACGTGAGACTCGAGATCGACGGGCTCGACGTCGAGGAGCCCGACCGCACGATGATCTGGTCGGGACGGCGTGACGTCCGTCAGTTCGTCGTGACCACGCCTCGCCGCATCCCGGTACCGAGGGTCCTGGGCCGCGTGTCGGTCGCGGCGCGGGGTGTCCCCGTGGGCACGCTCCGCTTCGTTCTCGACGTGGCACCCGTGGGCGGCGCGACTCGACCGGAGGACGGCCCCCACGTGGTTCCGACCGAGGCGGTTCGCTACGAGCGCGGATTCGTGTGTTATTCCTCCGCGGACCGCCCGGAGGTGCTCCGCCGCGTCCAGGGAATGAAGGCCGCCGGCATCTCGGTCTTTCAGGACATCCTCGAGCTGGACCCGGGCGATCGCTGGGAGCGGCGTCTCTACGAGGAGATCGACCACTGCGACGTCTTCTTCCTCTTCTGGTCGAAGGCGGCGAGCGCGTCCGAGTGGGTGCAACGGGAGATCGAGCACGCGCTGGATCGACAGCGGGCCTCCCCGAGGCACCTCCCCGAGATGAAGCCGGTTCCCATCGAGGGCCCTCCGATCCCCGACCCACCTCCGTCGCTCCGGCACGTGCACTTCAACGACGCGCTGCTGGCCCACCTCCGCGCGTCCGAACCGGTGGAATGAGCTCGACGGGTTGCTCGTTCGCTGCTTGACAGACCGTGCGGCGGCGGCCGATCCTGCTGAAGCCCCCCAAGGCGTGATTTCGCAAGAGGCCCCGGATGCTTCGACGAACGGTGGTCACAACGGCCCTCGGCCTGTCCTGCCTGGCCACGCTCTCGACGCCCGCCGGCGGCCAGATCGCAGATCTCGAGGCGCTCGAGCAGAACTGCGACAGCGAGCTCCAGCGCCTGCCCCCGGAGGGCCTGTTCCCGTACACGGAGCGGCCGCACCGGTGCGAGGGCTCCCACGGCGTTCTGCGGAGCCCCGTCGACTTCCAGCTCCGCTCGGTCTTTCGCTCCTTCGACGACATCACGATCGACTCGACGGGCGACCCCATCACGGTGGGCTGGGGGCACGCCCCCGACGCGGAGGTCTCGATACGGATCGCGGGCGTCGTGAACGGACAGTTCTATCGCCTCGATACGCGCACGCCAGGCGGCTTCGAGGGCTTTCGCTGGGACGTCGAGGTGCTCGAGGTGATCGCGGGTGAGCGTCGCAACCCACCGCGCAACGCGCTGTCGGTGCTCGCGCTCTCCGCGACCGTGGGTGACACCGTCTATTATCCCGTCGACGTCGCCCAAGGAAATGCCCTGGTTCCATCGTGCGGGGCGCTCCGGATGACCGTCTGGACCGATACGGGCCTCGACAGCCTGTGGGTCGAGGTCTCCGGTTCGGGGATCTCGGAGCCCGCGCGTCGCGAGCTGGACGGCGCTCCCTACCCGATCTCGGAGGCGTTCGACTTCCGCGTACCGGAGATTACCCGAGCGGGAGACTACCGGGTGGTGCTCACGGGGCGCTTCGGGGTCGACGACGACGGAACGCCGATCAGGCTCCCTCGGACCTACGCGGTCCAGGTCCCCGAAGGCTACGCCGGCCCGTGCGGGCCGTGATCCAGGCCCCGAGGCCGCGACCGGCGCGAGGGCCCACGCGCCTTGCTCGTGTGCGCGCGCCGGGCCCGACCCGATGATCGCCTACCAGAACTTCGAGGTCCTCATCGACGGTCGGGACGGTGAGTACCAGGTGCGGGTGCTGCGCTCACCCGCCGGACAGAGCGAGGTCGAGCAAGTGGCGCTCCCGTGGGGCTCGCTCCCGGCGCCGCCGGATCCCCTGCGGAAGAGCGCCGGCCGGTACCTCGGAGCCCCGGACGCGGACCTGCGCGACTATGGTGTGCGCCTGTTCGAGACCTTCTTCCGCGGGACCGTGCGGGACCGCTACATCGGGAGTCAGGCGATCGTCGGCGCGAAGGGTGCCGACGAGGATGTGGGCCTCCGCATCCAACTGACCATCAACCCGCCCGAGATCGCCGTGCTCCCCTTCGAGCTTCTCGTGGAGCCGGGGAGCGACGAGCCGATCGCGCTCTCCGAGCGCACCTCGATCGTCCGGCATCCCGCCGCCGGAATACCCGCCGAGCCGCTGGAGATAGAGGGGCGGCTGCGTGTCCTCGCCATGAGCGCGAACCCGACCGGCTCCGGGCTCCCGACGCTGGACGTGGAGCGCGAGCGTCGTCTCGTCGAAGCCGCCCTGTCCAAGACGGTGGCCGAGGGGATGATCGAGCTGGTGTGGGTCGAGGGCGGAACCCGCGAGAATCTGATGGCCGCCCTGTGGTCCGGCCCCTGGCACGTCTTCCACTTCATCGGGCATGGGGACTTCGACGTCGACACCAGGCAGGGCTATCTCGTGCTCGAGGACGAGCCGGGCGGCACGCACCGTCTCGCCGGACCCGAGCTACGGGACCTCCTGCGACGCTCGGCTGACGTGCCCGTCGCCGTGCTCAACAGTTGCCACGGCGCGACCACGGACGGGGACCAGGGCGCGTCCAGCGTCGCCGACGCGCTCATGCGGGCCGGCATCGGCGGGGTTGTCGCGATGCAGAACTCCGTGTCGGACGAGGCGGCGACGGCATTCGCCCGTGTCTTCTACCTGGCCCTCGCGACAGGCCGCCCCCTGGATGCCGCGGTCGGAGCGGCTCGCCTGAGCGTCAAGGGCTCGGACCTCAACTCCCGTGAATGGTGGAGCCCGGTCCTCCACCTGCGCGCCGAGAGCGGCACGCTGTTCCGGATCTCCGAGGTCGCGCACGCACACCGTCTCCAGATCGATGGTTCCGAGTACCTCGGTCCGGCCGTCAGCGACGCGCTCCACGGCACGCTGCACCGGAGGCGCAACGCGAGGCTCGCGGTAGCCGCCTGGTTCGCTCTGCTCGTCCCGGCGATCGCCTACCTGGGGCTGACGCCGGTGTCGTCGCTGGAGATCGACCTGACCGCCCAGGCCGCCGGCCTGTCATTCCTGCTGGACGGGAGTGGCGTCGGGACGGCGCGGGACGTCTTCGACGGCGCGCCCCGCCTAACGAGGCTGGCGTCGCGGAGCTTCGAAGCCGTTCACTGGGAGCGCGAGGGCGAGACCCGCCCCGGCCCCGACGAGGACTTCGACCTCCTCGTCGAGCCGGGCGGGCCGGGGCCGGGAGAGACCGGCCCGTCGGGTACACTGCGGTACGCGCAGAACCGGATCGGGGACCTCGTCCGTGTCGAGCTGAATCACCTGCCGGGATACGAGCCGGGAGAGTACCGCCTGGTCCTCGAGTCCGACTCACTGCATCCCGACGAAGGGGTCTCGATCCAGTTCCTCCTCGAGGGCCCGGCGCGCCTCCGCGTCTTCGGTACGCGCCAGGCCCGGACCTTCCAGCCCGTCCAGTCGGTGCGGCTCACCGGCGAGGAGCGCGTCGGCGCCCGCATGACGTTCGCGAACCCCGCGGCCGTGTCGCTGCCCTCCGCGCCCCTGGTCCTGACGGAGCTTTCCTTCCGCTACGCAGGCCAGGACGCGCCTCTGTCGATGCTGCGCTCGGCGACGATCTCGGCGCCGCTCCTGGGCACGCTCGGTCCGGAGGCCCTCGGGACCCGGCTCTCCCTCGTCGATGCACGCGGCACGCTCGATTCCCTCGCGCTGGGTGACTCGCTCGCGACGCTGGTCTTCTCGGGCTCCGTCTCGGGAATCGAGACGCTGACTGCCGAGGGTCGCGTGGAGCGCCGGCGCTTGCCGCCCAAGCTGCTGTGGTGGATCGCCCTCCGACCGTTTGAGTCCACCCTGCTCACCATCCTATACGTCCTAATCGCCGCCATCGGCCTCTTCACCGGGAGGACCTTCCATGTCTCGAGCCAAGCGTAGCTCCCTCTGTGGCTGGCGCGGCCCGATCCTCGCCGCGGCGCTGGCCGTCGGGGCGCCATCGGGGCTGTACGCTCAGGAGGGCGCCTGCCCGAGCCCCGCGCCCGACTTGAGCGGCGAGCGAGGCCGGGGGCTGAGACTCGTCGTGGCGGTCGACGCCGAGACGGCCGGCATCTTCCGCACCCAGGGCGCGGGCGTCATCCTCGGCTGGTCCGAGGGCCCGGACCCGACGATCCTGATCGTGACCGCGCGCCACGTCGTGTTCCAGGGTGCGGAGGCCCCCACGCCGCGGCGGGCGCGCGTCCGGTTCGCACAGGACTGCACGAACCCGGTTCCGGCCGAGGTGTGCTCGTCCGCCGTCGAGCTGGACGTGGCCCTCCTATGCGTCGACATGCGTGAGGTCCCGGGCGACTTCCCCCCGGAGCTCGACCGCCTCGGACGGCTCTCGATCGACGCGGAGGTCTATCCCGTGGGCTGCCCGAACGGGCTCTCGCGTTGCTGGAGCGTCGGGCCTCCGGACTACGTCTCCCGGGAGAGCGAAGGCGACATCCGCTTCAACTCCTTCCAGGTCGCGGCGGGCAACTCGGGCGGCCCTCTGTTCAACGACCGCTGGGAAGTGGTAGGGCTCGTCTGGTTCAGGGGCGACGGATGGGCGTCCGCCATCCCGATCGAGCTCGCGAGGGAGACCGTCTGCGCCCAGGCGATCCCCGGGCGCGGGTCCTGTCAGGGCGTGCCGACACTGCGCCGTGCGAGCGTCCCGCGGGCTCCGTATCGCTGGAGCGTCGGGGCCGCGTGGGTGTCGGGGGGATCGCTCCCCGCAGATCGATCACCCAGCAGCCTGAGGGTCCAGCTCGCGTATCAGCTCTCGGACCACCTCGAGATCCACGGCGGATTCATGCGCCTCCAGCCCGACAACCTCACGGTTGACGCGGGCCTGCTCGGGGTCGGCTCCGTCTGGAAGACCGGCCGGCTACTCCTGAACCCATTCGTCGAGGGGGCCTACGCGCGGCTGGAGGGGCTCTACGACTCAGGCGGCTTCCTCGCGGGAGGAGGGTACCAGCCGGTACTGACCAGCTTCGCCGGCCGGGGCCCGGGCCTGGGGGTCGGGCTGTCGGCCCAGGTGCAGCTCATCCGCCACGTCAACCTCGAGGCCCTGCTGGGCCACTGGCGCTTCCTGCTCCCCTCCGAGCTGCCCGAGAACACCGGCGACATGGACCTCTCGCCCAAGTTCGACGGGCTGGTCTGGTCCATCGGGCTCCGCACCGGCTGGTGAGGTAGACGTCGCGGGAGACCCGACCAGCCGGCGCTAGCGCACCGGCTCCCGTATTCGGGTCGGCACGAAGCGCTCGTCGAGGTCCCCAACGCCGAGCTGCCCGTTCGTGTTGAGCCCCCAGCAGTACAGCGTGCCCTTCTCGTCGATCGCGCACATGTGCCGCTCCCCGCCGTCGATCTGACGTAGCGGGACCGGGAGGGCCACGCCGGACGTGGGAGGCGCGTCCCTCGTGCCCTGGCTGCCGTTACCGAGCTGGCCGCTCGTGCCGTCTCCCCAGCAGTACAAGTCGCCCGCGCCGTTCACGATGCACGAGGTGTCGCCCCCCAGCCCGACGTGCGCCACGTCCCCCGCGGCGCTGAGATCGACGAGTTGCGCCAGGGGACTGCACGGCCCACCTCCCGGGCACGGCTGGGCCGTGGGGTAGCCGAGCTGACCGTGACTGTTCGAGCCCCAGCACCAGAGCCCGGACCCTCCGCTGTCGAACCCGGAGCCCACCATGCACGCATGACGCGCCCCCGCCGACGCGAGATCCGGGTCGGCAACCTGGGTGAACCCCACGGAGATGAAGGGCGCGAAGATCCCCCCGGGATCGGCCGGTCCGATCACCTTGACGGGATCCTCGGCGAGCGTGGCCGAGCCGTCACCTACCTCTCCGAAGTCGTTCAGGCCCGTGCAGAATACGACCGGCGAGTAGAACGGCGGGCCTCCCCACACGCTCGGGCTCGGAGCGGCGCACTGGAACGCATCGCCGGCCATGAGCTGCGGGCCTACACCGAAGGCCGTACCGGGCGTCCACGGCGCGTACAGAGTACCGCCGCAGCGTGTGTTCGCTGTGTTCAGGTCGCCGCTGCTGAGGGAGACCGTCGAGGTGCACGTGAAGCTGCCGCCGAGGGACACCGCGGCCGAGACCGCGAGCGTCGGGTTGAGCGTGTCGCCCACGAAGTCGGCCGGCACGGGCAGGGAGCACTGCTCGCGAAAGAAGATGTCGTTGTGCGTGCACACGAACGACCGACCGAGCTGCCCGGCGATGTAGCTTCCCCAACATACGAGCTGCCGACCGAGCTGCGCACAGGAGTGGGCCTGTACGCCACGGCCGGGCGCGGCGCTCCGCAGCCTGCCTCCGCCCGCGAAGACCACGTCGAAGCTCAGGGAGCTGGCGATCGGGACCGGGGACATCCGGCGGACGTGCGACCCGTCGCCCACCTCGCCGAACGTGTTCCCTCCCCAGCAGTACACCCGTCTCACAACGTTCAGGGCGCAGGTGTGCTCGAGCCCCGCGCTCACAGAGATCCAATGGTGCGCGACGACGATTGTGCGTCGGTACTCGAGCTCCTCGAACTCGCCGCCCCCGATCGTCGCCACGAGGTCCACCGTGCCCGGCGCCTGGCCCGTGACGACCACCGCCGGCCCGCTCGATCCGGCGGTCACCTGCGCGATGTCTGGGTTCAGCGACCGCCAGGAGATTGGAACGTTCGGCCCGCCCGGCTGCGTGCTGCTGAGCGTGATGCCCGCCGAGTCGATGGTCATCACGTTGAGCGTGTCCACCGACCAGGTCGCCGGCGTGATCGCAGGAGGGACGATCACGGTGGGAAACGCGATCTCCACCTCCGGGAAGGCCCCGCGGGAGATCCGGGCCACCGCCCGCGCGCCCCCGGTGGACCTCCCCGTGACCTTGGCCCGCGAGGGGTCGGCTGGGGCGCCCACGACCTTCACCACGGCGGCGTCCGACGTCGTCCACTGGACGGTCGCCGCCTCGGGGCCGGGGGCGATGACGTCGAGGTCGAAGCTCTCGCCCACGAGGAGCGAGTCCGGGCCGTATGGGTCCACCACAAAGTCGAGCTGCAGCGGACCCGCCTCGGAGTCCCTCACCGTGAGCGTCACAGTGGCGGGGCCGGGTGCCAGAGCCGCGACCTGCGCCTGGGCGACGCCGGCCGGACTGACGGCGTCGGACGCCGCCGACACGCTCAGGACGCCCGGACTCGAGGAGACCCAGGACACGTCGGCTCCGGCGACGCCCCCCCCGTCGACCGCTGCGATCTGAGCGGCGAACGTGTGGAGCTGGCCCACGCGCATCGTCATCCCGCTCAGGGAGCCGCTCACCGTGAGCGTCGCCACGTCGACGCTCAGGCGGACTTCCTGTCGCTCGAAGCCGGGCCGCTCCACGATGCCCACGACCTCGGCGAGGCCGTTGGAGAGGCCCGTCAGGACCACCTCGCGGTCGGTCCGAGGATCCGAGTCGACCCGCAGCCGTGACGCGTCGCTGCTCTGCCACTGGAACGCTACCAGGTCGGGCTGCCTGCTCCGGACGGTCGCGACGAGCGTGTCGGTCCTCAGCACCGACAGCTCCACCGTGTCCATCCCGGCCCTCAGCCCCGAGGCACCGTCCCAGTCGAAGCTCACGGAGAGGGGGGCGACGTCCACGCGTCTCTGGAGGGGCGCCGCGCTGAAGCGCTCGTCGGCGACAGCCACCGTCACGTCCGCCGGTCCGCTGGCCCGCGCGGTCATGAGCGCGCGAAGCGAGCCTGCGAGCGGCGCGACATCCAGCGTGCCCGACGCGCTGGAAGACCACTCGAGACTCGTCGGCAGCAGCTCGACGGAACGGCCCTGGGCGTCGAAGGCCTCGACGCCGATCGTCAGCGTATCCATGACGGACAGCGAGTCCGGCCAGACGCCACCGCCGATCTCCACGATCGAGATCTGGACGGGCGGGTCGGAGCTGAAGCCCGACTCGCACGCGGCCGTGAGCGCGACGGCGCACCAGGTGGCGACGAGGAGCCTGGGCGGTCTCACGCGACGGCCCATCGCCGCTCCTTCCCCCACGTCGCCTTGCGATCGGCCTGAAATACGAGTAAGCTGCCGCGCGCGGATGGCAGGGTATACGCATGCATGGCCATCAGCGTCGGAAACACCCGTGCCTCACTCGGTCCTTTCGGGAGCGCGTCATGATTGCACTCGCACGCATGTGTGGCTTCGGCGACTCCACCCGCGGCGCCCTCACCGCCATCTCCCTGCCCCTGCTCATGTCGGCATGTCCGACCCAGTCCGTGATCATCACGCCCGGCCTCTCGGTGCTGGACACGCTGATCGTCACTGACACCACACTGGCCGGCTCGCCCGGCTCCCTCACGCTGCGCGTGGGGGAGTCGACACGTCTCGTCGCGCGAGCAGTCGACGCGCTCGGGCTCTCGGTGCCCATCGCGGTGACCTGGACCAGCGACCAACCGGCCGTCGCGAGCGTGGACGCCACGGGACGCGTGGCCGGGCAGTCGCCCGGCCAGGCGAACATCCTGGCGATCGCGGGGAGCGTCTCCGCCACGGTCCCTACCACCGTGGTCGAGGGCCCGGTCCCGCCGCCACCCCCACCACCGCCGCCACCCACCCTCGCGACCCCCAACGAGGCCGCCGGTAACGTCCCA
>Ga0214472_10007166_pt1 | contig 11686 bp, 9 predicted proteins | sample RVTome_6_FD_207662 | JGI IMG/M metagenome (GOLD analysis project Ga0214472, IMG submission 207662) | Soil microbial communities from uranium-contaminated site in the Upper Colorado River Basin, Wyoming, United States - RVT140D175 | ecosystem: Environmental > Terrestrial > Soil > Contaminated >...
GCCCCCCGCACGATCTTCGGCATCTCGTCGTACGTGCGTCCGTCAAGCCGTCTGCCGGCGACGCTCTTCTGCGGACCGCCCCACTGCTTGAAGAAGAAGGGGATGCCGGCTCGGCGACATTGCGCACGCACACTGCGGACCCAGGTCGGCTGCATGGGTCTTGCCCCGGGCCCGCTCTCTCCACCGACGATGACCCAGCCGATTCCCGCCAGATCGAATATGCCGAGATCCTCGAGCAGCGGCTCTATGGAGAGGAAACGTACTGTTGCGCCCGCGGCCTGCAGATCGCGGACGCGAGGCAGGCCGTGTTTCCTGTTTTCCACGCTCACGCCCCACCAGATGTGCGGATCCAGGGCGGCGAAAGCCAGCTTGGAGGAGAGCAAGTCGCGTAGGCGATTCGAACGCTTGGTGAGCACCTGGAACGTGTGCCATCGCGCGATGTCCATGACACGAGCCACGGCCACGATATAGTCGTCCGGGATGTCCTCGTGGAACAGGTCGCTCATCGAGTTTACGAAGATCATCCGCGGCTGCCGCCAGCGCAGCGGCTCGGATAGCTTCTCCGGCACGAGGCGCAGGTCGAAGCCTCGCTCGTAGGGGTGGCCGCGGACACCGCGAAAACGCTCCGCAAAGGTCTCGGCATAGCAGTGAGCGCAGCCGGGACTGAGCTTGGTGCAGCCCCGGACGGGATTCCACGTAGCATCGGTCCACTCGATCGAGGAACGCTCACTCATGGCCCTGCCATGTTAAGAGCGCGACATGCCAGGTGCGGACCGAATGGAGGAAGTGCTGTGCGAACCAGGTGATGCGCCTGTGAAGTCTCGCGGAAGTCCCTTAGCACTGTGCTTGAGGGCGTGGAGAGCGAAGCTCCAGCCACACGGCGATGACTGCAGGGGCTGGAGATGTCGAGCTGCGCGGGCTAGACTGACGGGACCATGAAGATCGCCTTGCTCCTCGCACTTTCGATGGCCGCCGCGGTCGCCGCCGCCCAGACGCGGAGCGACGCCGCGGCGCGGCAAAGCCAGACGAAGGCGTCCGTCCAATCCAGCCAGGCCTTCGCCGCGCTGGCCGACCGCTTCGTGAAGGAGTCGCTGGCCCTGTCGCCCGTCAGCGCCTCCTATGCCGGGTACCACAAGCACCCGACCGGGAAGGGCGACGAGACGATCGAGCTGGACGCCCGGCTCGACGACGTGAGCCCGGCCGCGTTCGCCGAGCAGCGGCGCTTCTACGGGGAGTGGCGCGAACGGTTCCGCACGGAGGCGCCGATAAAGGCCCTGGGCCTGCAGGACGCCGCGGACTGGCGGCTCATCGACGACCAGATCGCGCGCAACCTCCTGGAGCTGGACCGCATCGAGAACTACAAGCACAACCCCACGGTCTTCGTGGAGCTGATCGGCAACGGGCTGTTCCTGCCCCTCTCCCAGCAGTACGCCCCCCAGGAGACGCGCGTCGGGCACGTCCTGTCGCGCATCGAGCAGATCCCGAGGTACCTGGAGCAGGCGAAGCAGGTCCTGGTGGACGCCGACCCCGTCTTCATGAAGGTGGCCGCGGAGGAGAACGACGGCAACGTCCACCTGATCGAGAGCACGGTGGCCGCGGAGATCCCCGCGGGCTCGGCGCTGCGCGCGCGCTACGACCGGGTCGCGCCGCCGGCGGTGGCCGCCCTCCAGGCCTTCAACCGCTGGATGCAGGACGAGCTCGGCAAGCGGCCCGCCACGCGCACCTGGCGGCTGGGCAAGGAGTGGTACGACGCGAAGTTCAAGCTGGTGATGCAGGCGCCCGTCACGCCCGAGCAGATCCTGGCCGACGCGGAGCGCGAGCTGGCCGAGGTGCGGGCGGAGATGCTCACCCTGGCCACGCCCCTGCACAAGCAGATGTACCCGGACCACACCGACCATCCGGAGGCCACCGGCCGCGACCGCGAGAACCTGGTCGTGGGCGAGGTCCTGCGCAAGATCTCCGACGACCACCCGAAGCGGGACGAGCTCATGGACGCGGTGAAGAAGGACCTCGACGCGATCACGGCCTTCATCCGCGACAAGAAGATCGTGGCCCTGAGCGCGCGCCAGAACCTCAAGGTCATCCCCACCCCGCTCTTCATGCGCGGGATCTACTCGGTGGCCGGCTTCGCCGCGCCGCCGCCGCTCGAGCCCACCGCCGAGGCCCAGTACTGGGTGACGCCGATCGACCCCTCCGTGCCGGAGGAGAAGGCCGAATCCAGGCTCCGCGAGTACAACGACTGGGTGCTCAAGTGGCTGACCATCCACGAGGCCCTGCCCGGGCACTACATCCAGTTCGAGCACGCCAACGACGTGCAGCCGCCCACCCGGCGCCTGCTGCGCAGCCTCTTCGGCAACGGCGCCTACATCGAGGGCTGGGCCGAGTACATCGCGCAGGTCATGATGGACGCGGGCTTCGCCGGCGACGACCCGCGCTTCCGGCTCTCCATGCGCAAGATACGGCTGCGGCTGCTCGCCAACGCCGTCCTCGACGTGCGGATGCACACCATGGGCATGACCGACGAGCAGGCCATGGACCTCATGACCAGGCAGGCCTTCCAGACCCAGGCCGAGGCCGAGGGCAAGCTGCAGCGCGCCAAGCTCAGCTCCACCCAGCTCCCGACCTATTACGTGGGCCTGCGCGCGTGGCAGGAGCTCCGGCGGAAGTACGAGGCGGCCAAGGGAAAGGCCTTCGACATGCTCGCGTACCACAACCTCGTCCTCGCCCAGGGAGCGCTGCCCTTCGATTCGCTGGAGAGCATCGTCATGGGGGAGCGCTGACCGGCCTGGCCCTCGTCGCCCTCCTCGCCGCCGCTCAGGGCGCGGCGCCGGCCGACAAGCAGGGCCTCCTCTTCGAGAAGATCGAGGCGGCCATCGCGCGGGAAGACCGCGACCTGGACGGCGTCCTGGGGGTCGCGGTCGTGGACCTGACGTCCGGCCGGTCGGTCTTCCACAACGCGGACCTCGTCTTCCCGATCGCCAGCTCGATCAAGGTGGCGGTCCTGGCCGAGCTCTACCACCAGGCCGAGCGGGCGAGGGCCGGGACGGCGGGCAAGGCCACCCTGACCGACGTGTACACGATGAACGCCGCGGACCTGGTGGAGGAAAGCCCGGTCCTGGCCGGCCTGACGCCGGGGGTCTCGCGGGTCACCAACCGCGACCTGGCGGCCTTCATGGTCACGGCCAGCGACAACGCCGCCACCAACGTGCTCATCGCCCGCCTCGGCATGGAGAACGTGAACGCCCTGCTGGAGGCCCAGGGCCTGAAGGAGACCCGCCTGCGGCGCGTGATGCTGGACCTCGAGGCGGCCCGTCAGGGCCGGGAGAACACCTCCACGCCGCGGGAGATGGCCGCGTTCCTCGAGGCGTTGTACCGCGGGAAGGTCGCCCAGCGGCCGCTGACCGACGACCTCTTCAAGCTGCTGAGCGCCCCCAAGGAGAAGTACATCCCGCGCGGGCTGCCCGCGGAGACCGTCGCCGCCAACAAGCCCGGCTGGCTCGACGGCGTCCGCACCGACTCCGGCATCGTCTTCGCGAAGGACCGGCCCTTCGTCCTCAGCGTGATGACGACGTACGTCGCGGACGAGACGGCGGCGGAGCGTGCCATCGCCCGGATCGCCGCCGCGGCCTACCGCGTCTTCGACCGCCTGGGCCGCTCCTCACCCTACGGCCGCGCCCTCTCGCCGCGTTGATCCGGATCGTCACCACCTCGGAGACTCACGTCGGGACTTTCGACGCCCTACGTTGAGCTATGCTTCCCGCCTCGAAGGAGGCGGGATGCCACAGCTCGAGGCGCTGCTGGGACGGATCGCCGACGTGGTCTGGGGCCCGCCCCTCCTGATCCTGCTCTTCGGCACGCACCTCTTCCTGACCGTCCGCCTGCGCTTCATCCAGCGCTACATGGGCAGGGCCATCCGCCTCTCGTTCCAGCGGACGGCCGAAGGCAAGGGCGACGTGAGCCACTTCGGCGCCCTGACCACCGCGCTCGCCGCCACCATCGGCACCGGCAACATCGTGGGCGTGGCCACCGCGGTGGCCGCGGGCGGGCCGGGGGCCGTGCTGTGGATGTGGCTGACCGGCGTCTTCGGGATCGCCACCAAGTACGCGGAGGCGCTGCTCTCGGTCAAGTACCGGATCACCACCTCCCAGGGGTTGATGGCCGGCGGCCCCATGTACGTCCTGGAGCGGGGGATGAAGGCCCGCTGGCTGGGCCTGCTGTTCGCGGCCATGACCGCGGTGGCCGCCTTCGGCATCGGCTGCATGGTGCAGGCCAACTCCATCTCCGGCATGGTCAAGGAGACCTTCGGGGTCTCGCCCTGGTGGACGGGCGTGGTGATGACGGTCCTGACCGCGGTGGTGATCCTGGGCGGGATCAAGACCATCGCCAACGTCTGCGAGAAGCTGGTCCCGTTCATGGCCGTCTCCTACGTGCTGGGCTGCGCGATCCTGCTCGCCATGCACGCCTCCGACATCCCGCACACCGTGTCGGTCATCCTTGGGTCGGCCTTCACGGGCCAGGCGGCGGTGGGCGGCTTCCTGGGCGCCGGCGTGCGCGAGGCCATCCGCTACGGCATCGCCCGGGGGCTCTTCTCCAACGAGTCGGGCCTGGGCAGCGCCCCCATCGTGGCCGCGGCGGCCAGGACCAAGAACCCGGTGCGGCAGGCCCTCGTCTCCTCGACCGGCACCTTCTGGGACACCGTCGTGGTGTGCCTGATGACGGGGCTGGTGGTCGTGCAGTCGGGGGAGTGGGCGAACGGCCTGAAGGGCGCGGCGCTGACCAAGGCCGCCTTCGAGGACCTGCCGGTGGTGGGCCCCATCGTGCTGACGGTCGGCCTGCTGACCTTCGTCTTCTCCACGATCCTGGGCTGGTCCTACTACGGGGAGAAGGCCGCCGAGTACCTCTTCGGCCCGGCGGTCATCCTCCCCTACCGTCTGCTCTGGGTGATCGCGGTCATGGTGGGATCCGTGGCGTCGCTGCCCGCGGTCTGGACGTTCGCCGACATCGCCAACGGCCTCATGGCGGTGCCGAACCTGGTCTCGCTCCTGGCCCTGAGCGGGGTGATCGTGGCCGAGACCCGCGCGTTCCTCTGGGAGGGGAACCTGGAGGCCCCGGCCACAGACTGATCGGGCCGTCGCCTAATTCATCGCGCCGCCCGCCGCCTTCTTGCACGTCTCGCTGCCCAGGGGCGTCCACTTGCCGTCGATCTGGCCTTCCCAGGCGTGGGTCAGTGACGTGCCGCCGGCGCCCTTCGTGAACGTGTCGCGGACCGTCATCTTCTTCCCGCCCATCGCCATGTCGCCGCTGAAGACGATCTTGTCCCCTTCCCAGCCCGAGGACGTCTCGTGTGCGTAGGCGCCCATGTTGTCCACCCACAGCATCACGTACTGCTTGCTGCCCGGGTCGTAGGTCATGTGGAACATGCCCTCCATGGCGCCGGGCATGTTCGACATCGTGCTCTTGACCATCCCGCTCTGCCAGAAGCCGCCCAGGTCGGAATGGCTCCTGACGGTGCCCTTGTTGGTGCCGGCGGGCCCCATGGGGCTGGCCTCGGACTTGCCTTCACACGTCCAGTTGCCGTCGAAGAACTTCAGGTTGGACATCTCGGCGGCCGGCTTCGGGGGTGCTTCCGGCGCCGCCAGCAGGGCGCAGGGGGCGAATGCCGCGCAGGCCGCGGCTGTGAGGGTTCCCACGATCGATCGTGTCTTCATCGCTCTCTCCTTGGGTTTCTTCGAGGCTATCGCGGAGCCCGCGTCGGCGCAAGGGCGTCTGCGCTGACGCTTCGCTTGACCGCCGGACGGCGGCCCCCCTATGCTGGCCGCGTGAACCCCGTGCTTCCGGTCGCCGCCCTGGGCGCCCTCGAGACCGAGGTGATGGAGGCGATCTGGCGCCGGGGCGCGGAGCTGCGCGTGCGGGACGTCCACGCGCGGCTCGAGGCGCGCCTGGCCTACACGACGGTCATGACCACCATGGACCGCCTCTACAAGAAGGGCCTGCTGGAGCGGCGGAAGGCGGGCCGCGCCTTCCTGTACTCGGCGCGGGTCACCCGGCGGCAGCTCGCCTTCCACGCGGGGGCCGGCTTCATCCGCGACCTGATCGAGAGCGAGGGCGAGCCGGCGCTCTCTTTCCTGGTGGACGCGGTGACGGACCGCGACCGCGAGCTCCTGGACCGGCTGGAGCGCCTGGTGCGCGAGAAGAAGCGGCAGGCGAAGGGGCGATGACGTACGCGCTGCTCGGCCTCGCGGTCACCCTCGCCGCGTTCGCCGCGGCCACGGTGGCGGCCTCGGCCGCCCTGGCCGCGCTCTGGCGCGCGGCGCTGTGGGCGGCCGGCCGGGGCCCCGCGGTCGGCCGCGCGCGCCTGCTCTACGCGTTGCGGCTGCTGCCCGTGGCCCTGGGCGCCCTCGCGGCCGGCGCGCTCGCCCTGGCGGCGTGGGTCCGCTTCGAGCCGCGGCAGACCGGCGAGTCGCTGGGCGCGCCGCTGGCGGCGGCGGCCGCCCTGGCCCTCGCCCTGATGGTCGTGGCCGCCCGGCGCGGCCTGCGGGCCTGGCGGGCCGGCCGCGCGTTGTCGCGGGAATGGACCGCGGCGGGCACGCGCGTCCACTTGCCCGGCGTCGCGCTTCCCACCTACCGCATCGTCCATCCCTGGCCCGTGGTGTGCGTGGTGGGGGTGGTCCGTCCCCGCCTGTTCGTGGCCGAGACCGTGCTCGACGCCTGCACGCCGGACGAGCTGGCGTCGGTCCTCGCCCACGAGCGGGGACACGTCGCCTCCCACGACAACCTCAAGAGGCTATTGGCCCGGTTCCTGCCCGACGTCGTGTCATGGATCCCGGCGGGGCGCGCCCTCGAGAGGGAATGGGAGAGCGCCTCCGAGGCGGCGGCGGACGCGCGGGCGGCCGCCGCGCGGCCGGGGGGCTCGCTCGACCTGGCCGCCGCGCTGCTGCGCGTGGCCCGCCTGGCCGCGGGCGGAGCCTGGTCCGAGCTTCCCGCGCGGGCGCTCCTCGACGGGGGCAGCGTGGCTCCCCGGGTGCGGCGGCTCCTGAGCGACGAGGCCGGCGCCCGCGGGAGGGGCCGGACGCTCGCCGTGTGGGCGGTCGTGCTCGCCCTTCCCCTGGCCCTGCTCGTCGCTTCGCGCGACACGTCGGTCCTGGAGACCGTCCAACAGGCCGCGGAAGTCCTCGTCAAGGCGCGCTGATCGGCCGGCCCGGGCGGGCTTACGGGAGAGGCGGCGGGCCGAAGTCGGGCTCGGGCGGCGGCGCGCCGTTGCCGACGTCCACGGCCAGCTTCCAGGCGCCGCCGGGGCGCCTCTTCCAGATGGTGACGTACTTCCCGTGGCCGCGCGTGGGGCTTCGCTCGGCGGGGGTACCGCCGACGTCGTACGTGCCGGTGGTGTAGGCGAGGTCGCCCGACCGCGACACGTCGGCGGTCATCGGCTCGCATTTCAGCGTGGGCCCCTTCGGATCGAAGAAGGGCGCCAGGAGCTCATGGATCGCGGCCTTGCCCCTGGCCAACGGCATCTGGTCCGGAAAGAAGGCGGCGTCGTCGGCCAGCAGCGCGAGGAAGCGGTCCATGTCGCGGGCCGCCACCGCCGCGCAACGGTCGATGTCCGCCTGACGCACCGCGGCCCGCGGGCCGGCCGCGCGCGCGCCCACGACGGACGCGCCGCCCGCGGACACCACGGCCGCTGACAAAACGAGGCCGCGAAAATTCTTCCGCATGCTCACCGAGATCATATCGTGGTCATCCATAAGATGATCGGCGACGAAACACGTAACTCCTTTTCGACGCCCGTAAATTACAGGAACAAAGGCGCTTGTGAGGCGGCTCACTGCGGTCACGCGCTCGCGCTGCTATAAACACAGTGTCGCACGCCGTCCGTTCCGTCAGCGCTCGAGATCGCGCGCTCGCGAATTCGGGTCGGCTCCACAGGTACCGCCGTCCGTTGCCGCCAACGCGGGGCGATCATCGCTTCGCGCGGCTGCGGCCACGGGTCGGCTCCACAGGGTACAGGCCCGGCGTCCCGCGTCATTGGTGAACATGACCCCGTCACTGCGTCCCCAGAGCCCGTTCCGGCGGCCGCGCGTCGTCCTCTACTCGCACGACACGATGGGCCTAGGCCACATGCGGCGGAACCTCCTCATCGCGCAGACGCTGGCGGGCGGGGACCTCGGCGCCACCGTGCTGCTCGTGTGCGGGGCCGTGCAGGCCAGCGCGCTCGTCCTGCCCCCGGGCGTGGACTGCGTGACCCTGCCCGCGCTGCGCAAGGACCAGACCGGCGCGTACGACGCGCGCCGCCTGGACCTCTCGCTGGCGAGCCTGATCGACCTCCGTTCGCGGACGATCCGCGCCGCGGTGGACGCCTTCCGCCCCGACCTCCTGATCGCCGACAACGTGCCGCGCGGCGCCCTGGGCGAGCTGGAGCCGACGCTGCGCGACCTCGTCGCGCGTTCCGTGCCGCGCGTGCTCGGCTTGCGCGACGTCCTGGACGACCCGCCGGTGGTGGCGCGCCAGTGGCGCGAGGCGCGCAACGAAGAGGCCATCGCCGCCTACTACGACGCGGTGTGGGTCTACGGGGACCCGACGCTCTACGACCTCGCCGCGGAGTGCGATTTCACGGCGCCCGTGCGCCGCAAGCTCCACTACCTCGGCTACCTCGACCAGCGGCTCCGGCTGCGCGTGCCCGTTCCCGCGTCGGCGGAGGAGCCGCTCCCGGACGGCCCGTTCGCCCTCTGCACGGTGGGTGGGGGCCAGGACGGGGACCGCCTGGCGGAGGCGTTCGCGCTGGCCGAGCCGCCCTCCGGGGTCCAGCGCGTGGTGGTGGCCGGCCCGGACATGGACGCGCGCGGGCGGCAGCTGCTCCACGCCCTGGCCGCCCACAACCCCGCGCTGACCGTGATCGACTTCGTCCGGGAGCCCGCGCGGCTGGTGGCCGAGGCGGGCTGCCTGGTGGCCATGGCCGGCTACAACTCGGTGTGCGAGGCGCTGTCGTTCCGCAAGCGGGCCCTGGTGGTGCCGCGCGTGTCGCCGCGCCGCGAGCAGCTCATCCGCGCGGAGCGGCTGCGCCAGCGCGGGCTGGTGGAGCTGCTCCACCCCGAGGCGCTGACGCCCGAGCGCATCTCCTCATGGGTGGCGGACAACTTCGGGCGGCCGGCACGGCGGGGCGTCGACCTGGGCGGCTTGCAGCGGCTGCGGCGCCTGACGGCGGACCTGCTCGGCCTCTCCCGCCCGCCGGTGTGGGGCGCGGGGGACGACCCCGTCCAGTCGGCGGCCCACTGATGCGCATCGGGTACGTCCTCAAGCGCTTCCCGCGCTACTCGGAGACGTTCGTGGTGACGGAGGTGCTGGCCCATGAGGCGGCGGGCTGGGAGGTCGAGATCTTCTCGCTGCGCCCGCCGAACGACACGCACTTCCAGGACCTGCTGGCCCGGGTGCGGGCCCCCGTGCGCTACCTGCCCAGCGAGGGCCAGCGCCCGGCCGATTTCTGGGCCGCCCTCCAGGAGGCCCGCAGCGCGTCGCCCTCCGCGTGGGCGGCCCTCGACGCGGCGCGGGGCGAGCCCGCGGGGGACGTGCACCAGGCGCTGCTGCTCGCGGCGGAGGTGAGGCGGCGCGGGATCGAGCACCTTCACGCCCACTTCGCCACCTCGGCCGCGACCGTGGCCCGGCTCGCCGCGCGGATGGCGGGCGTGCCCTTCACCTTCACCGCGCACGCCAAGGACATCTACCACGAGACCGTCAGGCCCGACGACCTCCGCCGCAAGCTGATCGAGGCGGCCGTGGTGGTGACCGTCTCCGACTTCAACCTGGCGTACCTGCGCGCCACGTACGGCCCGGCGGCGGCGGGCGTCCGGCGCGTCTACAACGGTCTCGACCTGGACCGCTTCCCGTACCGCGACCCGCGCGTCCGGCCCCCGCGGGTGGTGTCGGTCGGGCGCCTGGTCGAGAAGAAGGGCTTCGACGTCCTGATCGAGGCGGCCGCGCTCCTGGCCGAGCGGGGGACCAGCCTCGACGTCGACATCGTCGGCGGCGGGGAGCTGGAGGAGACGCTGGCGCGGCAGGTCCGGCAGCGGGGCCTGGCCGACCGGGTGCGGCTGCTCGGCCCGCGGCCGCAGGCGGAGATCGCCCGCGCCGTGTCCGAGGCGGCCGCCTTCGCCGCGCCGTGCGTCGTGGGGCGCGACGGCAACCGCGACGGGCTGCCCACCACGCTGCTGGAGGCGATGGCCCTGGGCACGCCCTGCGTCTCCACGGACGTGACCGGGATCCCCGAGATCCTGCGCGACGGCGAGACCGGGCTCGTGGTGCCGCAGAACGACCCCGCGGCGCTGGCCGCGGCGCTGGCCCGCCTGCTCGGGAGCCCCGAGCTGCGCGTGTCCCTGGCGGAGCGGGCGCGCCGGCGCGTGGAGGACGACTTCGACGCGCGGACGAGCGGCGCGCGGATGCGGCAGATCGTGGCCGAGGTCCACGCCCGCCGCGCGCTGTCGGCGGTGCCGGCGGCGGAGGCGGTCTGATGCGCGTGGCCTACGTCTGCGCGGATCCCGGCGTGCCCGTGTTCGGGTCCAAGGGTTGCTCGGTCCACGTCCAGGAGGTGGTGGCGGCGCTGGGCCGGGCCGGGGCGTCCGTCCATGTCTTCGCCGCGCGCACGGGGGGCGAGGCCCCGGCCGCGCTGCGCGGCGTGCCCGTCGAGCCGCTGCCGTGCCCCCGGGGCGAGGCGGCGTGCCGCGAGCGGGCGGCGCTGCGGGCCAACGCGGTCCTGCCGGCGGCTCTTTCCCTGGCCGGTCCCTTCGACCTCGTCTACGAGCGCTACTCGCTCTGGAGCTTCGCCGGCATGGAGCACGCCCGCCGGACGGGCGCGGCGGGCCTGCTGGAGGTCAACGCCCCTCTCGTGGACGAGCAAGAGCGCCACCGGACGCTCGTGGACCGGGCGGGCGCCGAGCGCGTGGCCGCGCGCGCCTTCGGGGCCGCGTCCGCCCTGCTCGCGGTCTCCCGCCCGCTGGCGGAATGGCTGGAGGCCCGGCCCGAGGCGCGCGGCCGCGTCCACGTCGTGCCCAACGGGGTCGACCCCACCCGCTTTCCCGCGGGGCTGCGCCCGTCGCGGCCGCCTCCTCCCGGGACCTTCACGGTCGGTTTCGTCGGCAGCCTCAAGCCGTGGCACGGCCTGGAGGTGCTGGCGGAGGCGTTCACGCGGGTTTGCGAGATACGGCCCGGCTTCCGCCTGCTCGTGGTCGGCGACGGACCGGCGCGATCCGCCCTGGAGGCGGCGCTGGCCGCGGGCGGCGCGCGTGGCACGGTGGAGATGACGGGGGCGGTGGCGCCCGCCGAGGTGCCGGGGCTCCTGGCCTCGATGGACGCGGCCGTGGCGCCCTACCCGGAGCAGGCGGGCTTCTACTTCTCGCCGCTGAAGCTCTACGAGTACATGGCCGCGGGCCTCCCGGTGGTGGCGAGCCGGATCGGTCCGCTGACCGAGACGATCCGCGACGGCGTGGATGGGCTGCTGTGCCCACCCGGCGACGCCGCGGCCCTGGCCGCGGCCCTGCTGGACCTCGCCGACAGGCCGGGACTGCGCACGGCGCTGGGCCGGGCGGCCCGGCGCGCGGCGCTCGCCGAGCACACCTGGGCCCGGGTGGCGGGCCGCATCCTGGAGCTCGCCCTCGCCGCGCGGCGCGTCCCGCCGCCCCGGGACGAGGCCGCCTCCATG
>Ga0214472_10007167_pt1 | contig 11686 bp, 7 predicted proteins | sample RVTome_6_FD_207662 | JGI IMG/M metagenome (GOLD analysis project Ga0214472, IMG submission 207662) | Soil microbial communities from uranium-contaminated site in the Upper Colorado River Basin, Wyoming, United States - RVT140D175 | ecosystem: Environmental > Terrestrial > Soil > Contaminated >...
CGCGTATGATGACGTCGACCGATCCTTGACCCCGGAGCGTGACGCATGCGCGCACGATCGGCGCCGCTGGCCAGGGACCTGCTCCGCCGTATCGACGGTTACTGGCGGGCCGCCAACTACCTCTCCGTAGGGCAGATCTACCTCTACGACAATCCCCTCTTGAAGAGACCTCTCGCCCTGGCGCACGTCAAGCCGCGCCTGCTCGGTCATTGGGGCACCACGCCCGGCCTGAACTTCGTCTACGTGCACCTGAACCGCGTGATCAAGGAACGCGACTTGAGCGCGATCTACGTGACGGGTCCCGGCCACGGCGGACCCGGCCTCGTCGCCAACGCCTACCTGGAGGGGACGTACAGCGAGACGTACCCGGAGGTCTCCCAGGACGAAGAGGGGATGAAGCGCCTCTTCACGCAGTTCTCGTTCCCGGGCGGCATCCCCAGCCACGTGGCGGCGGAGACGCCCGGCTCCATCCACGAAGGCGGTGAGCTGGGCTACGCGCTGTCGCACGCGTTCGGCGCGGCGTTCGACAATCCCGACCTGCTCGTGGCCTGCGTGGTGGGCGACGGGGAAGCGGAGACCGGACCCCTGGCCACCGGCTGGCACTCCAACAAGTTCCTGAACCCCGTCCGCGACGGGGCCGTTCTGCCGATCCTGCACCTCAACGGGTACAAGATCGCCGGCCCCACGGTGCTGGCGCGCATTCCGAGAGAGGAACTGGCGGCGCTCTTCCGCGGCTACGGCTACGAGCCCCATCTTGTCGAGGGCGACGACCCGATGGGCATGCACCGGCGCATGGCGGCGACCCTCGACGAGGTGGTGAGCGACATCGGCCGCATCCAGCGCGCGGCGCGCGCGAAAGGGTTCCAGGCGCGGCCCCGCTGGCCCATGATCATCCTGCGCTCGCCCAAGGGGTGGACGGGACCCAGGGCGGTGGACGGCAAGGCGACCGAGGGCACGTTCCGCTCGCACCAGGTCCCGATGGGGGACATGAGCCGGCCCGGCCACGTGAAGACCCTGGAGCGGTGGCTGAAGAGCTATCGTCCCCGGGAGCTGTTCGACGAGACGGGACGGCTGGTCCCCGAGCTGGCCGCGCTGGCCCCCACCGGCGAGCGCCGCATGAGCGCCAATCCCCACGCCAACGGGGGCCTCCTCCTGCGCGACCTGCGCTTGCCGGACTTCCGCGACTACGCGGTGGCGGTGCCGCGGCCGGGCGCCGTGTACGGCGAGGCCACGCGCGTGCAGGGCGAGCTCGTCCGCGACGTGATCGCCTGCAACCCCGACAACTTCCGCGTCTTCAGCCCGGACGAGACGAGCTCCAACCGGTGGAACGCCGTCTTCGAGGTGACCAGCCGCTGCTCGACCGCCGAGGTCCTCCCCGGGGACGACCACGTCGCGCCCGACGGCCGGGTCATGGAGATGCTGAGCGAGCACCAGTGCGAAGGATGGCTGGAAGGCTACCTGCTCACCGGCCGCCACGGCTTCTTCTCCTGCTACGAGGCCTTCATCCACATCGTCGATTCCATGTTCAACCAGCACGCCAAGTGGCTGAAGGTGTCGAACGAGATCCCGTGGCGGCGGCCGATCGCGTCCCTGAACTACCTGCTCACCTCCCACGTCTGGCGGCAGGACCACAACGGCTTCAGCCACCAGGACCCCGGCTTCCTGGACCACGTCGTGAACAAGAAGGCCGACGTCATCCGCGTCTACCTGCCGCCCGACGCGAACACGCTGCTCTCGGTCACCGATCACTGCCTGCGCAGCCGCAACTACGTCAACGTCGTGGTGGCCGGCAAGCAGCCGGCGCCCCAGTGGCTCGACATGGACGCCGCGGTCAAGCACTGCACGGCCGGCCTCGGCATCTGGCCGTGGGCCAGCAGCGACCAGGGCGGCGAGCCGGACGTGGTCATGGCCTGCTGCGGGGACGTCCCCACGCTCGAGACGCTGGCGGCGGTCCAGCTCCTGCGAAGCCATTTCCCGGACCTGAAGGTCCGGGTGATCAACGTCGTGAACCTGATGAAGCTGCAGCCGCCGAGCGAGCACCCGCACGGCCTCGGCGACAAGGAGTTCGACGTGCTCTTCACAACCGACAAGCCGATCATCTTCGCGTTCCACGGGTATCCCCTTCTCATCCACCGGCTGACCTATCGGCGCACGAACCATGGCAACCTGCACGTGCGCGGCTACAAGGAGGAGGGCACGACGACCACTCCGTTCGACATGGTCGTCCGGAACGACCTGGACCGCTTCCACCTCGTGGCCGACGTCATCGACCGGGTGCCCGGCCTGGCCCCGCGCGCCGCCTACGCCCAGCAGGCCATCCGCGAGAAGCTCCTGGAGCACAAGGAGCACATCGCGATCCACGGCGAGGACATGCCGGAGATCCGCGACTGGAGATGGACGACGGGTACGACCGCCGGACGTCGGCGAGGAAAGTCTCGGGACGCCTCGAAGGGGCGGCGGTCGTGAGCGCCGACGTCCCCGCGCATCGTGAACGGCACCGGAGCGGGCGGGTGGGCTGGCTCCGCGCCGCGGTCCTCGGCGCGAACGACGGGATCGTGTCCACCGCCAGCCTGGTGGTGGGGGTGGCCGCGGCCGCGGTGGGCCGGCACGAAGTCCTGGTCGCCGGGGTGGCCGGACTCGTCTCCGGCGCCCTGTCCATGGCGGCCGGCGAATACGTATCCGTCAGCTCCCAGGCCGACACCGAGGAGGCGGACCTCGCGGTCGAGCGCACCGCGCTCGCGACGCAGCCGGCGGCGGAAGAGGCCGAGCTGGCCGCCATCTACGTGCAGCGCGGCCTGGAGCCGCCGCTCGCGCGGACGGTGGCCCGGCAGTTGATGGCGCATGACGCGCTCGGCGCCCATGCCCGCGACGAGCTCGGCCTGTCCGAGACGCTCGGCGCGCGCCCATTGCAGGCAGCGGTCGCCTCCGCCGCGACCTTCGCCGTCGGAGCCGCCCTGCCGCTCCTGACCGCGGCCCTGGCGCCGCCCGCCGGGCTCGTCCTCGCCGTGCCCGGCGTGTCGCTCGTCTGCCTGGCCGGGCTCGGCGCGATCGCCGCCCGTACCGGGGGCGCGTCCGCGTCGAAGGGCGCCGTGCGGGTCACGTTCTGGGGCGCATTGGCCATGGCCGCCACGGCGGGCGCCGGAGCGCTCTTCGGCACCACCGTGTCGTGACCCAGCGCGGGCACGCCGGCCGGTCCTGACGAGTCAGGCGCGCGTCGCGCTGCGCGCACGGGCGACGAGCTTGCTGGCCTCCCTCAGCCACAGCACCGTGCTCGCGGCGGCCGCGCACCGCAGCCAGTCGCCGCCGCTCAGGGGGACGGTCGAGAACGCCTTCTGCAGGAACGGCACGTAGATCACCCCGACCTGCAGGACCAGCGACAACCCCACGGCGGCCCAGAGCCAGCCGTTGGCGAAGAGGTCCGCGAACGCGCTCCTCTCGTCCGAGCGCGCGTTGAACACGTTGAAGAGCTGGCACAGCGTCAGGGTGGTGAAGGCCATGGTCTGCGCATACCTCATGTCGTTCGAGCCGGGGACGAGCCCTCCCGGCAGCGACGCGTCCACCACGAAGAGGGTCGCCACCGCCATCACCGCGCCCACGAACGCGATCCCCGCCCACATGCGCCCCGTGATCACCCCTTCGCCCTTGGGGCGCGGGGGCTCGTGCATCAGCCGCTCGTCGGCCGGGTCCACGCCGAGCGCGAGCGCGGGCGCGCCGTCCGTCACGAGGTTGATCCAGAGGAGCTGCGTCGCCAGGAGCGGCAGCACGACCGGGGTGTCCTCGGCGTGGAGGCCGATGGCCCGGGCCAGGAGGACGCCGAAGAACATCGTCATCACCTCGCCGATGTTCGAGGAGAGCAGGTAGCGCAGGAACCGGCGGATGTTCGTGAAGATCGCGCGCCCTTCCTCGACGGCGGCCACGATCGACGCGAAGTTGTCGTCGGTCAGGACCATGTCGGCGGCGTCCTTGGACACGTCCGTGCCCGTGATGCCCATGGCCACGCCGATGTCGGCGGTCTTGAGGGCGGGCGCGTCGTTCACCCCGTCGCCGGTCATGGCCACCACCGCGCTGCCGCGCTGGAGCGCCCTCACGATCCGCAGCTTGTGCTCGGGATCGACGCGGGCGAAGACGGACACCTGCGCGACCGTCTCCGCGAGCGCGTCGTCGGACATGGCCTCGATCTCCGCGCCCGTGACCGCGCGGCCGTCGGGGGCGATGCCCAGGTCGGCCGCGATCACGCCGGCCGTCCTCGGGTGATCGCCGGTGATCATCATGGGACGTATCCCCGCCCCCTTGGCCCGGGCCACGGCGTCCCTGGCCTCGGGGCGCGGGGGGTCGATCATGCCGACCAGCCCGGCGAACACCAGGTCGTGCTCCACGCTCTCGTCGATGTCGTCGCGATCGAAGGCCTCGCTGGGCAGCGACCGGTAGGCGCTCCCGAGCGTGCGCAGCGCACGGCCGGCCAGCTCCTCGTTCACCTCCAGGATCTCCGCGCGGCGCGCGTCGTCCAGCGGCCGGCCCGTCTCGCCCAGGAGCTCCTGCGAGCAGCGGGCGAGGAGCACGTCGGGCGCCCCCTTGGTGAAGACGAGCACGCGCTCCTTGCGCTCGGCGTCCGCGTGGACCGTGCTCATGAGCTTGCGCTCGGACGAGAAGGGGACCTCGCCCAGGCGGGGAAGGCGGTCCGACAGCGCGTCCGCGCTGAGCCCGATCTTGCGCGCGGCGACCACCAGCGCGCCTTCCGTCGGATCCCCCTGCACCGTCCAGCGGCCGCCCTCCTCCCGGACCACGCTGTTGTTCGCGCGATCGGCGACGGCCAGCGCGCGCTCCAGCTCGACGCGCAGCGGCCCCAGGACGGCGCCGCCTCCCTCCTGCGCGACCTCGCCCACGGGCGCGTACCCCGTTCCGCCCAGGGTCACGCGGCCGCTGGCCGTGGCCACCACCGTCACCGTCATCTCGTTCCGGGTGAGCGTCCCCGTCTTGTCGGAGGCGATGACGTCCGCGGAGCCCAGCGTCTCCACGGCGCGCAGGTGCCGGATGATCGCGTTGCGGCGGGCCATGCGCTGGACGCCGATCGAAAGGACCGCGGTCACCACGGCGGGCAGGCCCTCGGGGACGGCGGCCACCGCGAGGGCCACGCCCAGGATGAGCACGTCCAGGAGGGCCGAGACGCCGCGCACGCGCTCGACGAGGACGATGGTGGCGATCATCACGACCGCGATGGCGACGACGGTGACGCCCAGCATCCGGCCGACGCGGTCCAGCTCCTTCTGCAGGGGGGTCGTGTCCTCGGGCACGTCCCGGAGCATGCCGGCGATGCGGCCCATCTCCGTCCGCATCCCCGTGGCCACCACCACGGCGCGTCCGCGGCCGTAGGTGGCCGCGGTGCCGCTGAAGACCATGTTGTGGCGGTCGCCGAGGCCCGCCTCTCCCGCGACCGGCTCCGTGTCCTTCGCGACGGGAAGGCTCTCGCCGGTGAGGGCCGCCTCCGCGGTCCGCAGGGCCGTGGAGTGGATGACGCGCGCGTCGGCCGGGATGGTGTCGCCCTCCTCGAGCAGGAGGATGTCGCCGGGCACCACCTGGGTCGCGTCGATGGTCCTCCGCTCTCCCCCGCGGATCACGTGCGCGTGCGCGGCCGACATCTTCCTCAACGCGGCCACCGCGGATTCCGCCCGCGATTCCTGCAGGTAGCCCATGACCGCATTGAGCAGGACGACGGCGCCGATGGCCATGGCTTCGTAGGGGAGCGCGGCGTCGCGCTCGTAAACCCAGAGCGCGGCCGAGATGGCGGTGGCGACGAGGAGCAGGACCACGAGCACGTCCTGGAACTGGGCGAGGAGCCTCCTCCAGGCCGGCACGGGCTTCTCCGCGGCCAGCTCGTTGGGGCCGTGGCGGCCGAGGCGCGCCCGCGCCTCCTCGTCGCTCAGGCCGCGGCGCGTGTCCAGGCCGTGCTCGGCCAGCACCTGCTCCACCGGCCGTTGATAGGCGGGCCTCTCCCGCGTCCCGTTCGGCATCGCGCTCACGTCAGGTGTATTGGAGTCCGGCGGCGGCGTCAATCACGCGCACGGGAGGACGCCGGATGGAAGGCGGCGTCGCGCGGCAGGTCGAGTCGGAGGAGCTTCCCGCCGTGGCCGCCCAGACGATTACCGCCCGAAGCGTTGGAAGGCCCCGCTGCCGGTCTTGGGCCGCGCGGTCTTCCGTCCGCGCGTCGAGGAAGAGGCCGTCTTCGCGGCCGGACCGCCTCCGGACTTCTGCTCGAAGATCCGCAGGAAGCTCATGTCTCCCGTGTGCAGGCGCCCGTCGACGACCTGGAAATACGAGTCCGAGTGGAAGCTGGCGTGCGGCCTGGGACGGTATTGCCAGACGAGCCGACCGGTGTCGCGCTCGAAGGCGAGCAGCCATCCGGTGCCCAGACCGCAGAACCAGCGGAAGCTGGCCGACGGGATGAGGGAACCACTCGCTCCAGACCTCGACCAATGGCGGAGCGAGCGAGACGGGCTCTTGCGGCACCCGGGACGGGTGGCGACGGGCGAACAGGAGGTCGGACATCAGTCCTGCCGGAGGAAGATCTCGTGCCCGGGACCATTGTAGGCCGCACCCTGCGGCTGCCGGGGTACGGCACACGCCTGGGTCTTGACAACTAATCAATGGAGTAGTTGAATAGACCGATGACCGGACGCGAGTTCAAGGACCGCCTCTACGAGCAGGTCGGGCGGATCGCCAAGGGCCTGGACAGCCCCCGGCGGCTGGAGATGCTCGAAGTGCTCGCCCAAGGCGAGCGGTCGGTCGATGACCTGGCGACACAGACGGGGCTCTCCCTTGCCAACGCCTCGCGGCATCTGCAGGTGCTGCGCGGAGCCAGGCTGGTGGAGCCGCGCAAGGACGGGCTCCGCGTCTACTACCGCCTGGCGGAGCCGCAGGTCTATGACGCCGTGCGCGCCGTCCGCGGGCTGGCCGAGCGGCGCCTGGCCGAGATCGATGCCCTCGTCCGCACCTACCTCAAGGCCCGGGACCAGCTCGAGGCCGTGCCCCACGAGGAGCTGCTGCGCCGGACGCGCGAGGGAAGCGTGGTGGTGATCGACGTCCGGCCGCCCGAGGAGTATCGAGCCGCACACATCCCCGGCGCGGTGTCGGTGCCTCTCGAGGAGCTGGAGGCCCGCATCCGGCAGCTTCCCGCCCGCAAGGAGGTCGTCGCCTACTGCCGCGGGCCGTACTGCCTCATGGCCTACCACGCGGTGGAGAAGCTCAGGGCCAGAGGCCGGCGAGCGCGGCGGCTGGTCGACGGCCTGCCCGAGTGGCGCGCCGCGGGGTTTCCCGTTGAGACCGGGCCGGGGAAGGCACGATGAGCCGTCCGATTCGCCTCGGCCTGGGCGCGAACCTCGGTCAGTTCGCGCTCCTGCTCGTCGTCAACGCCTTTGTGGGCGCCATGGTGGGCCTGGCTGCTTCGGGAGCGGGGCTTCCGCGACGTGCGGTCCCTTTGCGGCGGGACCGAAGCCCCGCGCCCCGTTGCCTGATGGAAGGAGCGCTGTCATGAAGGTTCTTCTCGTCCTCAACGATGCTCCCTACGGGAGCGAGCGCACCTACAACGGCCTGAGGCTCACGGGAACGCTCTCCCGCCAGGAGAACGCGCAGGTCAAGGTGTTTCTCATCGGCGATGCGGTGGGCTGTGCGAAGGCGGGCCAGAAGGTCCCCTCGGGCTATTACAGCGTGGAGACGATGCTCAAGGCCTCCGTGCGCCACGGGGTGGCCGTGGGCGTCTGTGGTTCCTGTCTGGACGCCCGCGCGATCGGCGAAAGCGAGCTGATCGAAGGCGCGCACCGCGGCTCCATGGAGGAGCTGACGGCGTGGACCCTCGAGGCGGACAAGGTCCTGACGTTCTGAAGGGGGGCAAGGCATGACCGCGCAGACCATCGTCATCCTGGGCGGCGGCGTCGGCGGCATCGTCGCCGCCAACGAGCTGGCGCGCCGCCTGCCGGGTCGGCATCGCATCGTGCTCGTGGAGAGGGCGGCGAGGCACGCCTTCGCGCCCTCGTTCCTCTGGCTGATGACGGGGGAGCGACGGGCCGAGCAGATCACGCGCGACCTGAGGGCCCTGGTCCGCCTCCGCGTCGAGGTCCTCCGGGCCGAGGCGCGGGCCGTCGACTTGCGGGCGGGGCGTCTCGAGACCGACGGTGGAGCCGTCCCCTACGACTACCTCGTGCTGGCGCTGGGTGCCGAGCTCGCGCCAGAGACGATCCCGGGACTGGCGGAAGCCGCCCACACCTTCTATACGCTCGACGGCGCCGAGCGCTTGCGGTCGAACCTTGAGGGTTTTGGGGGCGGCACTGTGGCCGTGGTCGTGAGCGCCTTGCCCTACAAGTGTCCAGGCGCGCCGCACGAGGGCGCCATGCTCCTGGCCGACTTCTTCCGGCGGCGCGGCCTGGGCGGCAAGGTGGATCTCCACCTGTTCACTCCCGAGCCCCAGCCGATGCCGGTGGCGGGGCCGGACCTGGGAGCGGCGGTCAAGCAGATGATCGAGAGCCGAGGCATCGCGTTCCACGCCATGCACAAGCTCACGGCCGTCGATCCCCAGGCTGGCGAGCTGAGGTTCGAGGGCAAGCCGGCGGCGAAGTACGACCTGCTCGTGGCGATCCCGCCCCATCGCGGCCCGCTCCTCGTGCGGGAGGCTGGGCTGGCCAACGAGGCGGGCTGGGTGCCGGTGGATCGCCACACGCTTGCCACGCGTCACGAGCGCGTGTACGCCCTCGGGGACGTGACGGCGATCCCCATCCCGGGTCGGTGGAAGCCGGACGTGCCGCTCATGCTTCCGAAGGCGGGCGTCTTCGCGCACGGCCACGCTCTCGTGGTGGCGCGCCGGATCGCCGCGCAGATCGCCGGGAGACAGGTCGAGGAAGAGTTCTGCGGCGACGGCTACTGCATGCTCGAAGCCGGCGAAGACCTGGCCGGGTTCGCTTTCGGCGACTTCTTCGCGGAGCCGTCCCCCGACGTCCGGCTCCGGCGCATCGGCAGGGCCTGGCACATCGGCAAGCTGCTCTTCGAACGATGGTGGCTCACCCCGTTTGGCCTGCGCCGTCGCGCGCTGGGGTTGGCGCTCGAGCTCGGCGGCCGGGCGTACGGGGTTCCGCTCGCGCTGTAGGGCGGGAAGGGCCCGCTGGATGCCTTGCATCGGCGTGTTCCTGGCCGTCCGAGGCGAGCCGACAGCACATCAGCCGACGCCCCGGACGTGCCGCCCCCGCGCCCTCCCGGCGCAGTGATTGCGCACGAGGCCAGGGTGCGCGAAGCGTTTGCGCACAGCCCGCGCGTCCCCCACGCGGCAGCGCCGTAGCGCTCTCGGCACGGCGACTGCAGCAAGACTCGTAGCGGCCCGCGGCGCTGACCGCCGTGCGGCGAGACCGTCCAGCGTGTCGGCCGGTGGTGTCGAGTGGGTTGGGCACTGCGAATCGTCAGAGGCGTGGCCTGGCTCGAATGAGGAGAGGGGGCTGATGAGCGTCACTAACACCACCGCACGAGCGCCGACGGCCGTTGCCGGGCGAGCGTCGCAACTCACCGGCCGATGGTCGCGCGTCGCGGTCTGGTTCCTGCTCGCCGTCGTGACCGCGGCCATCGTGCGCTGGGCGCTTACGGCTCCCGCGGCCGTGGAGGTGGTCCGCCTCTCCCGCGGCCCCCTCGTGGTCGAGGCCTTTGGCACCGGAACGCTCGAGGCCAAGGTCGTCGTCGGCGCCGGCGCCAAGATCGTCGGGAAGGTCGTGGACGTACTCGTGGACCAAGGGGACACGGTGACCGCTGGCCAATGCCTCGCCCGGCTCGAGTCGAGGGACTACGAAGACGCCGTGGGCGTGGCTCAGGCCAAGTTGGCGCAATCCGAAGCGGAGCTGTCGAAGTCCGAGGCCGACCTCGAGAGGAGCCGCGCGCTGTTCCGGGACCGGATCCTCTCGCGGGCCGACCTCGACGCTCAGGAGACCGCTCGCCGCGTGGGTGAGGCGAGCGTGGCGACCGCCCGGGCGGAGCTGGGGTTCGCGCGGGCGCGGCTGACCGATACGCGGATCACAAGCCCCATCGCGGGTTTGGTGGTGACCCGCAATCTCGAGGTCGGCTCGACGGTCGTCCCTGGAGCGCCGATCTTCCGCGTGGCGGACACGACCCTCGTCTGGGTGCAGGCGATGGTCGATGAGCGCGAGGTGGGCGGTCTGACGGTGGGTGCCGCCGCCCGCGTCGTGTTCCGCTCGGCTCCGGGCACCTCACTGCCCGGCACCCTGAGCCGGCTCGCCCGCGAGGCGGACCGCGTCACCGAGGAGCTGCAAGCCGACGTGAGAGTCCAACAGCTCCCCGCCCACTTCGCACTCGGCCAGAAGGCCGACGTCTTCATCGAGACCGCGCGCAAGCCGGAGGCCCTGCAAGTGCCGAAGAGCGCGTTGGTGCCGCGCGGCAGAGAGGTCGGCCTCTACGTCGTCGCCGACGGACGAGCCAGGTGGCAGGCCGTGAAGCTCGGCCTGGTCGGCCGTGACGCGGCCGAGGTCCTGGAGGGGCTGACGGAGGCAGCGCTCGTGGCGCGCGAGCCGCTGCGGGGCAAGGCGACGCTGGCGGAAGGACAGCGCGTCAAGGCCCGCAGCACGGTGGAGGCGCCGTGAACCTGGCCATCCGGGACATCAAGTACGGCCTCGGCCGCTTCCTGCTCACGAGCGTGGGGGTCGGCCTCCTGCTCACCATCGTCCTGTCGATGAGCGGGATCTACCGCGGCCTGATAACCGAGGCGCTGGTCCTGATCCGCGGCGTGAAGGCGGACCTGTGGGTCGTGCAGCGCGACACCCGTGGGCCGTTCGCCGAGCCGTCGCGCTTGCCCGAGGACGTGCGCTACCGGATCGCGGTCGTGCCCGGTGTGGCGGAGGCGAGCCCCTTCGTGCTCTATACCATCCAGCGCGAACGACAGGGGAAGGCGTTGCGGATGACCGTGGTCGGCTATGACCTGGCGACGGGCGCGGGCGGTCCCACGCGGATCGTCGCCGGTCGCGGCCTCGGCCAGAAGCGCTTCGAGGTGGTCGCCGACGAGAAGCTCGGCCTGGGCCTCGAGGAGCGCATCCAGCTTGGGCTTCACGAGTACGCCGTGGTGGGGTTCACCCGGGGGATGGTCGGCTCCGGCGGCGACCCGGTCGCCTTCTTCTCCCTGGCGGACGCCCAGGAGATCCAGTTCGTCAAGGACAACTGGGCGGTCCGGAACGCGCGCGAGCGGGCGCGCGCGGCGTACGAGCGTGCGCTGCCCACCCAGCCGACCCTGCCCCAGACGCTGGCCCGCCAGTTCGCCGACAACCCGGACCTGCACCAGGTCAACGCGATCCTGGTCCGGCTCGATCCGCTGGCCGATCCTGCCCAGGTGGCGGCCGCCATCGAGCGCTGGGGACACTTCACGGTGTTCACGACCACGCAGGAGGAGGACCTGATGCTGATGGGCAACGTGGACCGGGCCCGCCGCCAGCTCGGGTTGTTCCGCGGACTGCTCGTGATCATCGCCACCGTCATCATCGCGCTCATCGTCTACACCATGACGCTGGACAAGCTGAAAGCGATTGCGCTGCTCAAGCTGATCGGCGCCCCCAACCGCACGATCGTGGGCTTGATCCTGCAGCAGTCGCTGGCGCTGGGCCTCATCGGGTTCGCCATCGCCGTCGCCCTGGGGGAGCTCACCTTCGACAAGTGG